>JAEEGL015223319.1_pt1 | contig 25418 bp, 16 predicted proteins | sample 9134231 | NCBI WGS metagenome assembly JAEEGL01 (sample SAMN16246548, study PRJNA631951) | gut metagenome | biome: gut microbiome; feature: rumen; material: fiber-attached | host: Bos | place: Iran: Karaj | collected 2018-10
CTTCGCAGCAAAGCCAAACGCTCAGCAATACCGAAATTAGCTATGGCAGCAAGAGCCTTTTCGCCACTAAGCAGGTTGCCCTTCTTTGCCAAAGCCTCAGCACTTGCCTTGTCATCCTCAAGGGCAGCAGTCATCTGCTGGTAATCCAACCACTGGTCGCGGACCAGTTTCAATTTGTCATCACCCTGAGCTGTCTCAAGATACTTGTCGGTGGTCTCGATGAAACGGGTGGCCAACTGGTTCTGCTTCTGCAGCGTGGTGTAAGCCAACGAGGCGTTGATGGTGGACTGAGCCAAGTCGGGACACTCCTTACCATCAAGGGCGGCATTCAAGTTGTCGGCTGACTCTGCCAGCGAACTGGCAACGTTGTTCACCATCTCGCTGTTGGCGTTCATATCCTTGAGCACCTCGGCAAATGCAGGGATGTTGCCTGCTACCTCATTTGACATGTCAACCAGCGTGCCGAACTGGACGGTGCGTGTCTGCATCACCACCTGGGCTACCACAATACCATCCTTGAATGCTGAGTCGGTCTGAAGGAGTTCTTCCATATTAGTAAGCTTGTCAGAAATTTGCTCACGAGAGAATCGAGCAGCCTTGGCAATGTCGCCTTCTGTTTGATGGAAATCTACCGGCCAATCAACGAAGAAAGAGGAAATCAACCCGATGGCACAAATAGCTACCACCGAACATAGGATAATAATACTTTTCTTTTTCATACGCCTAAAAAATAAAGTTGTTGTTCATTTCTTTGATGCTAATGTCATGCCTATTAGTACATTGCAGTTACAAAAATACAAAAAAGTTCACTATTATCCAAACTTTTTTGACTTTTTTTGCATAGTTGTTGCAACAATGGTACTTTTTATGGTTTTGTAGGAAGACAAAGCGATATCGGTCGCGTAAGTTATAGCTTCAATACATTGGAAGCCTTTAGTCTTTCGTAGCAATGTTTAGTCCGAGCAGTTCGGACTGCCAGTCCGATGCTTACGGACTCTCAGTCCGAAGCCTGCGGACTCTTGGCTGCTTTAAACCTAAAAGTTGTAGCACCATAACCTTAGGCTATTCCGCAATAAGGGTTCCTTATTCCTCAATAAGGATACCTTATTAATCCATAAGCGTTCCTTATTCGCATCAGAAAAAAAGTTTTTCAATTTCACCCTCCCTTCCTCCCTTCACCCCCTTCAAAGGCCGATGTACAAAGGGTTTGAGCCACGGGACCCTTTTCAGTTCTCCCTCCCGTCTCCCTCCCGTCAAGGGTCCCTTATCTTCTCATTGGGCTCTTACATTCTGCTGACGTAAACCCAGTTAGAATAAAATACGAAACTGTCAACCAAAATGGTTCACAACAGTTATGGAGCGAATCTCAAAAAAATGGGAGGGAGCGAACTGAAAAACGGGAGGGTGACGGGAGGGACAATCACTCTCCCTCCCGTGCCTCAAACCCTTTGTACATCGGCATTTGAAGGGGGTGACGGGAGGAAGGGAGGGTAAAATCAGCAATCCCTGTTTTTTGCCGACCTTCACCTCATCGTCATCAGGAAACAAGGTTAAGGACACCTTCACACCGTCCTCCTGCCATCTTTTTACTTATAGAATAAGTGAAACAGGTACGCCACATAGAGTCATCATTGATTTACTGGACAAAAAAATCGACCTTTCTTTGCATATTTCAGAAACTTTTTGTACTTTTGCAATTGTTCCCATACCGAAGCCCTGCCTGTGGGCGGGTCTGACGAGGAGTGGGGACCTATATATAGGAAAAGCGTTACTTGACGCTTTGTGTTTGACGCATCGGAATCTGGCAGTTCCAAACAACTAGTCAAGAAACAAAGCAACAATGACGCTCATGGGTATGTAGTATTCATGCCTCTTGTAGTATGCAAGTCATCATTGGCTGCATACGACAGTGGTATCTATATACATACTGGCGTGGGCTTCGGCGTTGCTCGTTCTGACTAGTTGGGCGATGCCAGAGCCTCGATGCGTGGGACGAGTAACAGGTAGATTCCCACGCTTCTTTTGTATATCAGCGAACATCATTTTGTTATCTGCCTTGATAGGGAGTCGCTGGGCTAAATGCAAATTTACCGCATGAAGAAAGAGCATATTCCACTATGCATTTTTATATTTTTTTTGGGACTAATAATTCCAGGTTGGTTCAATTTTTGGCAAAGTGATGGGAATGAGACGATTATGGCAACGACCCTATTTGTATCTATAGTTAACTTTTTTCTTTGTGCATATATCACTGTAGAGAATGCAGTAGAAAAGCGAAAGGGTAACAAAAAGAAGTGTTTTAGCGACTATTGTGCAAGATTCTCAAGTGACCCGAATCTCAAGAAAGTTGCTGGATGGCTTTTGGCGATTACGGAGTTAGACTCAAATGGCAATATTGCCAATGTGTATCCACAAAAAACAAAAGACGAAAAAGGTCATGCAATCTTAAAGCCGTCGCCTTTTGAAAACGGAAGGTTTTGTGACTTCTTGGTCGAACTTAATATTCAGATAAAAAGTGAGCAGATAGAGAAAGAAGATGCTAAGAAGGTATTTTCTTTCTACGCTTTCTCGTTTGCCAAAGTTCTACAAGAAGATGAAATGGTGTCATATAGCAAACGAAAATATTCGGATTTTTCTGAATTGCTAACGAGAGAATGTGACTAATAAAGCATACTTTAAATTTATGAAACGATGAAACGAAAAAGGAAATTCTTAATGCTATTTGGGCTCCTATCAATGGGAGGTATCAATGGCTATGCTCAGGACAAGGTTCCTGGCATCATTGTGGAGCTTTCGTCTGGAACGAAAGTTGAGTATAGGTTGTCGAACAATCCAAAGTTTGTGTTCGATGGTCAAACCATCACGCTGACTGCAGATGGAGTGAAAGTAGAGTATACACCATCGGAGCTAGCAAAGGTAACGACTGGTGAAGTAGAAGGTGCGACTGGCATTGTGGAGACGGAGAAACAGTCTGGTGACATTAAAGTGGAAGATGGCTTCGTGCGACTGAAAGGGTTTTCTGCAGGTGAGGCGGTTCACGTCTATTCTGTGAGTGGTACGCAGATGGCTTCCTATCAAATCTCGTCAGACGGCTCTCTCCTTATCCCCGTTTCGGCTTTGCCTTCTGGTATCTCAATCATCAAAACAAATCAACAAACAATTAAAATCACAAGAAAATGAAAAAGGTAATATTGTCAATTATTTCAGTAACCTTTGCTGCCAATGTCTCTGCACAAACGGTCAACGTGCATTTCAAGAATGGTCAGAAGATAGAGTTCCCTTCATCCAATGTTGAATATGTCGACTTCTCTGAAAAAGCTTCAGACCCAACAGTTTCAGCTGGTCAGGTAGTTGACTTAGGGTTGTCGGTGTATTGGGCATCATGTAATCTTGGTGCAGAGAAACCTGAAGAATATGGTAATCACTATGCATGGGGAGAAACCAAGACAAAGGCTTCATATTATACTCGTAACTATTCGTATTACAATGAAAGTACAACGCAGTTTGTTAATATTGGAAATGAAATTAGCGGAACTGAATATGATGCAGCAAAAGTCAATTTAGGTAATCAGTGGCGTATGCCTACACAAAAAGAGTTACAAGAATTGATTGATAATTGTTCGTGGGAATGGATACAAATAAATGATATTAATGGGTATAAAGTGACTGGCCAAAATGGGAATTCTATTTTTCTGCCAGCAGCAGGTTTTTTATCTGACACGCAGCATTATAATATGAACATACTATTATGGTATTGGACTGGAACGGAGGGAACGGGGAGAAGTTCTTTAGCTATTTCACTAGATTCTAATAGTAGAATAAAATTATCGTATGAAGATAAATATATGGGACTATCCATCCGCCCTGTAACCTCTAATCCCAACGCAGGAGGCACTCCAACTGACCACTCACAAGACCATCTGGTGACAGACAAAGTGACTGCATCTTTCTTGGGTGGTGCTTATAGTTCCATCAATGGCAAGATACAGTCGGGTAGCAAGCTGAATGTCCGCTTCAACAACGGTAGCAGTGAGGCTGTGACCTTGACAAAGATTCAGCTCGGCGATGCTGCTACGGGTTCAGAAGGCAACAACATGTTGAGCAGCGAAGTAGAAGTGGCTGCAGGCGAAGCCAAGGGCTATACTGTAACTGTGGGGTATGGAGGCATCACAACACCTGTCATCCGTTTCACCTATCGCTACAACAACAAGGACTATGTGGCAGAAGCTACATGGAACTTATAAAGAATAGGAATAAATAGCAGAAAGGCTGGTAACGTTAAAGCCAGCCTTTCTATACGAAACAAAAACAAACTACAATCATGAAGAAACTATTATTACTCATCTTATTAATGTTCATTAGTCTCCACTTGAACGCAGGACAACGAACAATAAAAGAAATGAAAGAAACAGCCAATGCCGTTTTGAACAGTCATCGAAACAGAGCAGGAAGACTGGATGAGTTGAAAGAATACTTGTCTCTTTCAAAGTTAACCATTTATGGCTATGAAAACGGTGGTTTTGTTGTTGTTACATCAGACAACAGGTTTGAGCCCGTCATTGGAGTGTCTGCCTCTCAATTCTCTGATACAATCCCCTGTGGTTTCAGATGGTGGATGGAGACAGTGAATGCGAATATGGAGGTAGCGAATACTGCTGCATCAATAAGGCGAAGCAGAAAGAACGGTAGTAGTGTTGCTCCTTTGTTAACTACGAACTGGGGGCAAGAACGGCCCTTTAATGACAGCTGTACTTTCACCAACAGCAATAGAACCTACAAGTGTGTTACAGGTTGTGTAGCAACAGCTCTTGCACAAGTAATGAATTTCCATCAATATCCAGAATGCGGAACAGGTTCTATTGCGTACGATGTGACGTACAATAATTCTTTCACTATTACCTTCTCCGAGGATTTCAGCCAATCGGTGTATGACTGGAATAATATGCTTGACAGCTATGAGGCATATTATAAAAACAAGACGGTAGATGTGCATACCCAAGCTGTAGCGAAACTAATGAAAGATTGCGGTGTGGCAACAAAAACCAGATTCAGTGATAGTACAAATGGGAGTTCTTCTTCTCTGTATCAAGCGTGTGAAGCATTGAAAACATATTTCAACTACGATAGTTCAACACGTTTATTTGACCGTTCTGACTATAGCAAAGATGAATGGTTAGACATTATTTACAATGAAATAACCAATGGCAGACCTGTCATCTATAGCGGAAAAGACAATGAGTCCATCACTAGTATGGGATATGCATTTGTGCTGAATGGCTATGACTCTGCAGGGAAGGTCTATGTCAACTGGGGATGGGACGGCAGATATGAAGGCTATTATGATATTGATCTGCTGAATCCCTCTTCCCACAAATATGATTATTATCAGTCGATGGTTGTGGTAGTTCCTCCTGTGACCCCGAACTTTCATGACATTACGATTTCGGCAAGTGGCTCAGGATCTGTGAATTATGCAAGATCTGATGGTGCCCAAGTACGAGAAGGAACAGAAGTTTTTAGGGTGAGAGAAGGAAACAGTGTCTCGCTATTCTTTGTGCCAGATATGGGATATCAGATTAAAAAAGTAAAGATTAATGGAGTGGATGTTACATCATGCATTTCTAATGGGCAATATACTATTACTAATGCTCAGTCTTCGACCACTGTAGATGTAGAGTTTGAAGAAAAGGTCGGATACACACATGGTGCATATAACATGTATATCACTTGCATAGGGGAATCAATCTCACGAACTACGGCTGGTTCATCTGTTACAACTACCCTCAAATTTACTATTACAAATTCTGGAAGCGAAACTGTTGACATCAAGAAACTTATAGTCAAGTCAGCAGACAATAGTACAATTTTATATAGCAATACAGATACCAATGTCCTTGGAGTGTTGAATGGAAACAGCTCTCGGTCTCTCTCGCTGAGATTGGGAAGAAGTGTCTCGGAAATGCCACTATTTGAATTGGAATACATCTACAATGGGGAGGGCTATGCCTATGTTGCTTCTAAATATCATGTCTTGAGCATCAAAACCAACAAGTATGGCAGTGTAGTTTTTTCTGGAGTATCAATTGATAATACCACCAAGAAATTCAGCATAGAACCAAGAGGAGAGGCACTATTAGACTTAACTCCTTATGAGGGTTGCATGTTAGATTATTTGAAGTTTAACAACTCTGATGTAACGTCGAATGTCGTTGACAACAAATATATAATTCAGGATATTACTCAAAATAGTAGCATTGAAGCAACGTTTAAGATATCAAATGATGAGAACAGCAGTATAGGTGGACATGAGTATGTAGACTTAGGCCTAACTTCAGGGAAATGCTGGTCAACTGTCAACTATGGTGCCGAATTGCCTGAAGAGGCAGGTAGTTATCTTAGTGATTACAGGATTAGTTCTATAAAAAGTAATTGGGGAGAATATTGGCAGACACCATCCAAAGAAGATTTCCAAGAACTTATTGACGAGTGTGAGTGGACTTGGACTACACGTAACGGCAAAAACGGCTATTCCATCAAAGGCCCCAATGGGAATACAGTGTTCCTACCCGCAGCTGGCGGAAAAAACATAATTTCAATGTCTGGAGTTGGTACGAAGTTAAATTATTGGACGTCTACAGAGGGAAGTTTCGGAATTTATAAGTGGGTTCTTCAAGGCAGCGCTTCTAGTTATAGGCTTACAGAGTCTTCAACAACATTTGATGAATATCCTGTTAGGCCTATATCAACTTATACTCCTACAGTTGTTATTGAGACAATAATGGAGGAAGATAAAGCTAAGACAATATTCTCAATAGATGGTAGACCTTTGGAGACACTGCATAGGGGACTCAATATTATTCGCATGAATAATGGTTCAGTAAAAAAAGTCATTATTAAGTAATCTTTAAAAAAATTATGAAGAAACTAAATTTAGGAGCATCTTGATGCTTGTAGTGATGACAATGCCATGACACGCAGTTACTGGTACCTGTCATATTATGTGAAAACTGGCAAGTGAAATCATGGGAAGAGGCCCCCATGTCTTATCCATGTCATCCCCAAGTCTTACCCAAGTCTTATCCAAGGTGTACCCAAGGTCAAAAGGCTGCCATATACTTGGGTAGTACTTGAGTACTACTTGGGTAGGGTATGGGTAGAGTGAAGGAATAGGGCTGTTGCGAATAATTGAAATCACCGTTATGTAGCATCTCTAAAAAACGTGGGCGTTGCAATCGGCAATGATAATAAAAAAACGATTTTTTGTTTTGCATTGTTCTCGCTTATTTGTAACTTTGCACGTGATATGAAAGATTCGGTTTTAATTCTCAGCGGTGGCGTGGATTCCACCACCTTGTTATATGATGAGCAGGAGCGCATAGCCCTTGCCATCTCGTTTGACTACGGCTCGAAGCATAATGCCCGGGAGATTCCTTTTGCCCGGATGCATTGTGAGCGGTTGGGCATTAAGCATATCACCATTCCCTTGGACTTTATGACGAAATATTTCGTCAGTTCGTTGCTGGAGGGTGGGGAGGAGATTCCCGAGGGACACTATGCCGACGAGAACATGAAGTCGACGGTGGTGCCTTTCCGTAATGGCATCATGCTCTCCATTGCCGTGGGTATTGCAGAGTCGAACGGGCTGAAGTATGTGATGATGGCCAATCATGGGGGAGACCATACTATCTATCCCGACTGTAGGCCTGAGTTTGTGAAGGCATTCGACGAAGCTGCTTCTGCAGGCACTTTCGTGAATGTCCGGCTTCGCTCGCCCTACACCAACATCACCAAGGCCGACATTGCCCGTCGGGGCAAGGAACTGGGCATCAACTATGCAGAAACCTGGTCGTGCTACAAGGGGGGTGACAAGCATTGTGGCAAGTGTGGCACCTGTGTGGAGCGTCGTGAAGCCTTTGCTGAGGCAGGCATTGACGACACGACAGAGTACGTGTCTTTATCTGGACAGCCTGTAGCTTAGAACACGAAGCCCAGATTGACGTAATAATAGAATTTCTTGGTCTTGTTGCTATAGCCGATGGAACCTCCCAGCGGTCCGAACATCGTTGTGTAGTAATAGCTCAGCTGGGCTCCCAGCATCGTTTTGTGACGGAACAGGTCGTCGAACTCTGGAGCATCCTGACCGGCAGCCATTCGCAACAGGATATTGTTATTGGTGGTTGGATTGTATTGCAGTTGCAGTTGGGTCGCAACGAGTTTCTCCCATGCCATCTCCATATAGGCTACACCGGCGAAGGGCATTTGCCCGTCGATGTAGTGGTTGTACCACTCACCGCCCAACATGTTGCCAAGCAACACAGGGATTTCCTTGCCTACCAGTGCCCGGCCGTAGACCATCGGCTGGAAACTGAACTTGGGACTCAAGGGGAAAGCAGCACGGCACATGACGCTATATTCCTGCAACCCTGTACGGTCCTTCAGCTTGATGAAGTTGTCTGTATGGTAGGCAAACTTAGCCTGGAACCTGACGCCGCTGGTGGGGAAATACCACTTGTTCTCGCTGTTGTACCACACCTTGCCCTCGTAGCTGATGTAGCCCTTGTCTTCTATGTGCTCGTCGCTGATGTGGTGGTCTGACTGACGGTCAACCATCAGTGTGTGATAGTCGTAGTAGTCATAGTTGGCTCCGATGCTGATATTGAAGTTACGGACATTGAAGTTGAGGAGCGACAACTTGACAGAATGCTGGTTGTAAGTGAGGTTGAACGCCTGATTGCCATATTCGTAGAAAGCCACATCGTTGTTGCGGAAGGCATACGAGATGGTAGGCTGGAAGAAACTGGTGGGATGGAGTGTCCAGTCCATACGTGCCATCAGGCGCTTGCCCAGTCGCAGAGTCAGTTCCAGGTCCATCGGCATCTTCGTGCGAATGGGCATCTCTGCATTAGTCTGTAGTGCTACCATTTCCTCGTTGTCAAAGCGCACACCCAAATTGACCTGGGTGTCTCTGCGTTGCCCTGCAGCCAGTGTCAGTGTGGCATCGCCACGCTGCGGATGGTCTATGAGCCGATAGTTGGCGGTATGGTAGTGCAAGTCCTGACGGATGGCTGTCAAGATGATTTCCACCTGTTCGATATTGATGCTGTCGCCTGGTTCCAGATTGAATTTACGGCGCAGGTAGGACTCCTCGTTCGGGCTCATGTTCTCGAATAGCACCATTCCAATTTTGTGGGCAGTCTTCATGGAGATGACGTCGGGCAGGCTGTCCTGCCTGACAGGTTGCTTAATGCCCAGTCGGTCACGTAGTGCGATGATTTCGTCCCAGTGTTGCATGGCAGCCTCCTCGCCTCGTCGTATCAGTGTGTCGATGGCTGCTTCCGTGAAGCTGGCAGCACTGTAGCCATCTGTGTTGACTCGTATCACGATGTCTGTCATCTTGATGTTATCCTCGTATTTGTTCATACAAAGGAAGTCTGTAATCTGTGACAGGATTTGCGTGGTTGACTTCAGGTCCTTGGCACCTTTCGGCCGGTCTGACACATCGACGCCGATGATGTAGTCTGCTCCCATCTGTCGTGCGATGTCGGCAGGGTAGTTGTTGCGCATGCCACCGTCAATGAGCACCATGCTGTCTTTCCTGACAGGAGCGAACACGCCGGGGATGGCCATGCTGGCACGCATGGCACGGCTCAGGATGCCCTTATGGAATACGTACTCGGTATTGTTTACGACATTAGTCGCCACACAGGCGAAGGGTATGGGTAGTTTATCGAAGTCTATCGTGTCGTTATAAGGAGTTGTCAGCATGTCAAAGAGCGATGTGATGTTCTTGCCCAAGATGATGCCACCACTAGTTTCTGCGTCTTCCTCCTTACTGAAATAGAATACTTTAGACAGGAAATAGGTGTTTTGCTTCTCGCGTTCTTTCAGACTCTGATGACTCAGGTCCTCGCGGTCGGAGAGTACAAACGACCAGTCTTGTGAACGCACTACTGAATCCATAGCCTGGGCGCGGTGCCCGCAGGCGTATGTGCCGCCAATGATACTGCCCATGCTGGTACCTGTAATGATGTCAATGGGCATGCCTGCACGCTCCAAGACCTTCAGTACGCCGATATGGGCTACACCCTTGGCACCACCTCCTCCCAACACAAGTCCGACTTTATTCGACTTGGAAGTCGAAGTGTGGCACGAAGTATTGTCCTCTCCATGGGCTATTGCTATAGAGAGCAGTGCTGCAAGTGTCAACAGATATCGTTTCATTATTTGTCTCGCTTTTACTATCCAAACAGTGCCCTGAGTGCTTCTTCCACCTTGCGGACGGGTACAAGTTCTATCTGGAACTTCTTCCGATTCAGCCCAGAGAGGTTGTACTTGGGGATGATGATGTGTGAGAAACCTAATTTCTCAGCCTCAGAGATGCGTTGCTCAATACGTGCCACAGGGCGTACCTCGCCAGAGAGACCTACCTCGCCAGCCATACACCAGCCTTCTTCTATGGGTGTGTCGACATTGCTGCTGAGTACGGCGGCAATGACAGAGAGATCCATCGCCATGTCTGTGACTCGCAGACCTCCGGCAATATTCAGGAATACGTCTTTCTGCATCAGCTTGAAGCCCACGCGTTTTTCCAATACGGCTAAGAGCATGTTCAGACGTCGCTGGTCAAAGCCGGTGGCTGAGCGCTGTGGAGTACCGTAGGCCGCACTGCTGACCAATGCCTGCGTCTCGACCAAGAAGGGCCGGACGCCCTCGATGGCTGACGAGATAGCTACACCAGATAGCCCGTCATGGTCTTCCGTCAGCAAGAGTTCTGAGGGGTTGGACACTTGGCGGAGACCGGTTTGCTGCATTTCGTAAATGCCTAATTCCGAGGTGCTTCCGAATCGGTTCTTAATACTTCGCAGAATACGATACATGTAGTGCTGGTCTCCCTCAAATTGGATGACGGCATCTACAATGTGTTCAAGGATTTTGGGACCTGCCAATGAGCCTTCTTTGGTAATGTGGCCAATCAGGATGACGGGTACGCCAGAGGTCTTGGCAAAGCGTAACAGGGCAGAAGCACACTCGCGCACTTGGGCTATGCTGCCCGCACTGCTCTCTACGTCTTCTGTCGCTATGGTTTGTATAGAGTCGATGATGATCAGCTCAGGTTGCACTTCCTTGATGTGGTCGAAGATGTTTTCCAAAGAGTTTTCGCAAAGAATGAGGAAGTTTTCATTTTCCTTGTGTGGGATGCGCTCAGCACGCATCTTCAACTGGTGGGCGCTTTCCTCACCGCTGACATAAAGCACACGCTTGTCAGTCAGCTGGAGCATGGTCTGCAAGGAGAGGGTAGACTTGCCAATGCCTGGTTCGCCGCCAAGCAGAACGATGCTGCCAGGTACCAGTCCGCCACCAAGTACACGGTTCAACTCCTCGTCATGCATATCGATGCGTGGGTCGTCGTGGGCAGAAATATCCTTCAGTCGCAACACCTTGTTTTGTCGCAGCTGATGGCCTGCAGATGATGCAGCCGATGTGGCCACAACCTGTTTGCGCGTGTCTGCCACCTTGATTTCCTTGAAGGTGTTCCATTGTCCACAAGCCGGACACTTGCCTATCCATTTTGCTGATTCCTGTCCGCAGTTCGAGCAGACGTACATTACCTTGTCTTTTGCCATAATTATTGCAAAAGTACGGAAAATCTTGCAGAACTGCAAATATTTTCGTAATTTTGCACTCGGTTATGAAGAAAATAGTACCTATCATTATAATAGCATGTCTGCTGTTGGCTGCCTGTGGACAGTCGTATGAGGAGACGAAGAAACAGACTCGTCAGCAGCGGCGAGAGGCTATGCGGAAGGATTCGGCAGCGCTGAAGGTGGCAGTGATGCCTACTTTGGACTGTCTGCCACTCTATGTAGCAGAACACTATCAGTTGTTCGACACCCTGCGAGGTGGCGTGAGACTGAAGTTCTATATGGCCCAGATGGATTGCGACACCGCATTGGAGCGCGGCAGAGTGGAAGGCTCCATCACAGACTTGGTACGTGCCAAGCGTATGGAAAAACGCGGGTTGAAACTCCGCTATGCGGCTGCTACGAATGCCAGTTGGCAACTGATAGCAAACCGTAATGCCCGAGTGCATCAGCTGAAACAGCTGGATGACAAAATGTTGGCTATGACACGCTTCTCGGCTACTGACCTCTTGACAGACCGGGTAATAGATTCGGTTAAGTTGGACAAAGACCGCGTGTTTAAGGTTCAGATTAATGATGTAAGCGTGCGACTGCTGATGTTGCAGAATAATGAGATGGATGCCATGTGGCTGGCAGAACCACACGCTACGGCTGCCAGGATGCTGAAGAATAACGTGGTGTATGATACGCGGAAGGAGGACATCCTGCTGGGAGTGTTGGCTTTCCGTGAGAAAGAAATGCAACATCAGGAGCGCGCCAAGCAGTTGGAACTGCTTGTCAATGCCTACAACCAGGCTTGTGACTCTATCAACAAGTATGGCGTGCGTAAGTATCTGGACGTGATAGTGAAACGCTGTCGGGTGAAAAAGAATTTGGCCGATTCGTTGCCAGACCGTCTGCGCTTTGATCATGCACAAGGACCGCGCGAGAAAGATATCAAACTGGTGGAAAAATGGTTAGGTATAAAATAGAAGCATATGGAAACGACTGCTAAGGCAACGGAACGACTGTGTTTGGAACTGATGAAGGGCAATGTCGGTAGGGCCATCGCAGAGATGGAAACCTATCTGACGGCATGGCCCCAGCAGCAGACTCGGGAACGGCTCTCTGCTATCAAGGAGGACTACGAACGGATGGCAGTATACTGGCGACAGGGGGCAGAGGACCCCGAAAGGCCTGAACTGTATATGAAGTTGCTGCAGCGTGTCTATGTGTTGTATGCTAATCTGGCCATCTATCACCGTCAGAATGCTTCTTCGTTCCTGACAGGTATTTATAATACAGCTCGCCAGCAGAACCGTACATGGTCTGTGAGTGCCATTCGAAGCGAGATGGAGAACTTTGTGAGCGAGGTGGCTATGCTGGAACTGGAACCAGAACATACGAGGGCGAGGAAAGGGGAACACTTGTACCGTCGGCATCAGCAGGAAATGAACTTGCTGTTCAACTATGTACTGACATCACGGATGTGGACAGAGGGTGTGGGACGCGAGTTTACCGATTTGTTGCTCTCACCGACCGTGGATAATGTTGACCAGCAGTTGATTATTGCTGCAGTAATGCTCTCGGCCATGAATCAGTTTGACATGGTGAAGTTCCGCTTGTTGACAGAAGTCTATCGCCATTCGCAGGATGAGTATGTGCGTCAGCGGGCTTTAGTGGGCTGGGTGCTTGTGTTAAACGATGACTGGCAACGCGTCTATCCGGAACAGCGCCAGATTGTAGCCAAGATGTTGCACTCTGAGGCTGTTTGCAAAGAACTGACCGAATTGCAGATACAATTGATATATTCCCAGAATGCAGAGAATGACACGAAGACCATTCAGAAGGAAATTATGCCTGACCTGCTGAAGAATAATCAGTTCCGAGTGACTCGCAATGGTTTAGAGGAGGTGGAGGAAGATGCTTTGGAAGATGTCTTGCACCCTGAAGCTTCCGAACAGCGTATGGAAAAACTGGAAGCAAGCTTCCAAAGGATGGTTGACATGCAGAAACAGGGAGCTGACATCTATTTTGGCGGTTTCTCGCAAATGAAGCGTTATCCGTTCTTCTATGACACAAGTAACTGGTTGGTTCCTTTCTACTTGCAGCATCCGGATATTGCTCAGTTTGTGAAGAAATTGGAGGGTAACCGCTTTTTGGAGAGCATTATGCTGCGTGGCCCATTCTGCAATAGTGACAAATATTCGTTCCTCATAGCTTTCCAGGAGGTTGTTGACCGCCTGCCTGTCAGCATGCGCGACCTGATGGCTCGTGGTGAGGCTGCCATGGGTGAGTTTGAACAGCCGGAAGAGCAACTGTCTGCTGCTTATATCCGTCGTATCTATTTGATGGATTTGTATCGGTTCTTCCGTTTGTTCCCCAATCGTTCCTCGATGGAGAATCCTTTTGAAAAAGGAATGAACCATAATACAGAAGTTGACTTCTTCAGCAAACGCCAGTTTATGCACACTCCTTTGGAGCCTTATAAACGAGAGATTGTGGGTGTCTTGATGCGTTATGGATATGGTATAGAAGCAGAATGCCTGCTGGACACCTTCCCTCCAGAAATGCAGGATGTGCAGTTCTTCTTGTGGATGAAAGACTATGAAGCAGTGCTCAGTCTTGATCCTGATAACGAGAAGGCATTGGCCGGTCGTGCCCGTGAGGCCTTTAACAATGAGAATTATGGGGTGGCGGTTGATGACTATGAACACCTGCTGCTGATTCATCCGGGAAAAGTGAGCTATATGCTCAACAAGGCTGTCTGTCTGGTCAAACTGGAGGAGTATGAGGATGCTCTGAAGCTGCTGTATCAGTTGAACTATGAGCATGCAGACGATGACAATGTGAACCGGGTGCTGGCGTGGGCATTGACCTGTGACGGTAAGTTGTCACAGGCTGAAAACCTATATCAGCAGCTGATAGCCGCAGAACAGCCTGTGGGGGAGGATTATATGAATTATGGCTATTGCCTGTGGCTTTTGGGTAGAGTAGAGGAGGCTGCCCGATGCATCAAGAAGAGTCTCGAACTGACTGGTCATAGTTACGAGTTCCCCTTTGATACCTTAGACGAGATGTGGCTGAAGAAGAAAGGTATCAGCGAGATGGAAATGAATATGATGGAAACACTGGTCCTGTCGTTATCTTAGAGGAGTGGCTGTAACAGGTGAGCGAACCAGCCGACAAATTTCTGCCAACCTGTTCGGAATTCATCCCATGACTCTTCTGTCAGAAGGAATGATTTTTGCTTGTCGCGCCAGAACATGTCGTCTAACTCTTTGGTGGTTGCCGGATCAATGATAACGGCATTCTCCTCGAAATCACATTTCAGACTGCGGGCATCCAGATTCGTACTGCCTACGGTACAATAGCGTCCGTCCACCATCATAATCTTCGAGTGGTGGAACCCTGGTTTGTAAAGCCATATCGTCGCTCCACGTTTCATGAGTTTGTGAGCCTGATAGAGGGCACAGTCCGGAGTCAGGGGAATATCGCTCTTGGCTGACAACATGATTTCAACTTTGACACCTCGGCGAATAGCGCGTGTCAAGGCACGGGTAAGAGTGGGAATCAGCGTGAAATAGGGGTTGATGATATGGATACTGTCCTGGGCCTGATTGATGGCATTGATATAGAAAGTACGCATAATCTTCGGAGTGACATGTGGCTCGCGGTTGATGATGCCTATCATCTTCTTTCCTGCCGTATAGGTGGTGTCGGGCTTCAGTCCAGTAAAGACTGTCGGCGTACCGCCCCGATAATACTTGATGCCACTGACGTTCTGTCCTGTGGATCGGTTCCAGATGCGTAGGAAGATGCCTTGTAACTGATTGACAGCATCGCCTTCTATGCGACAATGCATATCGCGCCATTCACCCACCTGTTGCGTACCTTTTATATAATAGTCGGCAACGTTCATGCCTCCCGTATAGGCAATTTTTCCATCGATGACCACTATTTTACGATGGTCACGCCCAAAGATATGGTTGACCCACGGAAAGCGGATAGGGGAGTATTCCACAATCTCAATGCTGTCTGCCCGGAGGCTTTTCAAGTGGTGCTTCTTTAAGGGCTGGTTGTTGGAATCATTGCCGAATCCGTCAAACATGGCGCGTACCTCTACTCCTTCCCGGCGCTTTTCCCTCAGAATATCGAACAACAGGGAGGCTATGGAGTCATTGCGGAAATTGAAATACTCCAAGTGGATGCTACTCTTGGCTTGGCGAATGGCCTTGAACATATCGTCGAACTTTTGTTGCCCAGACAAGAGCAGGGCAACACTATTGTCCGTACTGAAGCGAATGCCGTTCTGACGCAAAGTCTGCACTATCAACGAGTCACTGGTCTGTGCGCTCGCTGATAGTGTGACCATGTAAATGAAGACAAGAAGAAATGTACGGAACATATTTACTTCTTGTATTTCATACGATACTCAAGTGGTGTCATGCCAAACTTCTCCTTGAAGATGCTGGCAAAGTTCTCTGCTGTCTGGAAGCCGATGTTGATGGCCAACTCACTCATGTTGACATTAGTGGTGACAAGCAGCGTGCAGGCATGTTTCAGACGCAGTTCCCGGACAACCTCTGCGGGGGTCTTAGTGGTAATAGCGCGTACCTTATGGTAGAAGGGCACGCGTCCCATTCCCATTGCACTGGCCATCTCTTCAAGACTGATTTGTCCTCGACTCATATTCTGCAGTACAAATTGCTCAATGTTGCGCATGAGCTGTTGATCCATTGAATTGCTCATCGAGTAGTCGCCAATCGTGTTGTCACCATAATACTGTTGCATGAGGGCTCCACCTGTTGTCTCAGGAGCATTTTTGACAGGCTGTGTAATTCCCATTTCCTCATGGGGGGCAACTTTGGGTTCTTCATCTTGTGCTGTTGAATCCTGTACAGGGCCGTTGTCGTCATATGTAAACGAAGCTGTTGTCATACTGGCATTACGTCCCTCTAACCGGCGTGTTTCACCGCCTTCGATGGTATTCGTTTCAATATCGATAGGTCCAAGTCCCATTAGCTTGTTGAAACGGAGAACTGCTTCCTGTATATTGAACGGTTTTGCCAGGTAGTCGTCTGCTGCCAGCGTGATGTTCTGGTCAACCATGTCTTGCTGGCTCAGCACACCGTCAGTAAGCAGGACGAACTTGGTCTTGCTACGGCGTGGGTCCTGCTTGAACTGATTGCACAGCTCACTACCAGTCATGAAATCCATGTCTTGCTTGCATATGACGAGGTCTGCATTCAGCATTTCTATGTCGGGCAGAGCATCCTTGATATTGTCGTATACATGGAAATCATAGACCTCGCGGAGATGGGCATTGATGAAACGAAGGAACTCATGGTTCGAGTCAATGAAGACTACGCTGAACTTCTTAGCCTGAGAGTCAAACTTCAGAGGACGGATTTCTGCAGTCAGTTCCTTGGTGGCTGTGCTCGATATCATAGCTACCTCACCATGGTCGTTCAGTTCCATGCGGTCTTTAGCCGTAGACTCTGCTTTCTTTTCAGGATTCTCCAGCGTGGACTGCATCTCCGAGATACGGGTAATGACTTGCAGCAACTGGAAATGGAGCGAATTCAACTGCTCACGGCCTTCCATCGTTTCTTCCTTCATGGCAAGATTGCCAATAATGGTTGTCATACGTGCCATTGGCTGTCGAAGGTCTTCACTCGTATTCTTGATTTCTTCGCGCTGACGTTTCAACTCGTCAATAACGGTGCGCTTGCTCTTCCAAACCTTTTTGACTTTCTTGATGCCATAGCGCCATACGGCCAGGATAATGATGGCAATGATAACATAGACGGTCAGCATCCACCAAGAGAATAGCCAGTGTCGGTCTATGGTTATCTCAATGGTACGTTCTTGGTTGCTGACAGCACCATCGGCACTCACGGCTTTGACATGGAGCGTATAGTTGCCGCTACCCAGTTTTTGGAATCTTACACCGTGCAATAAGGCGTCGCCATTGCGCCAGTCGTTGTCAAGTCCTTCCATCCAGTACATGAATTGTAGACGCTCTCCTTGGTTATAGTTACCAGCAGCAAACTTGATGGTGATGTCGTTCTGGCTATTTGACAATTCAATCTTGTTGCTCTCGTTGAGAGCCTGAGTCAATATAACACGACCATCATATTCATGGCCTGTCTGAATTTCCTCTTCACCGATGAACAGCTGGGTCAGCATGACACGAGGCAGTGTCTCCTGTTCGTCCTTGCTTGACTGTCGTACCCAGTTGACACCGTAAAGACCGCCAAAGACTACAACACCGTCATTGCGTGTTAATATAGCTCCCATATTGAACTCATTGCTCTGCAGGCCATCATAGACACTGTAGTTATAGAGACCGTAGTTGAAAGTACCATCTTCATGGTTACGTTGTATAACCACACGGCTGATACCATTGCTGGTAGAAATCCAGATGTTGTGATTCTTGTCCTCTGCAATACCGCAGATAGAGTTGTTGCAGAGTCCGTCTTTCTCCGTCAGGTGGCTCAACTCATCGTTTACCAGATTTAAGATGTTGATACCCTCACGTGTACCAATCCATAACAAACCACGGGAATCTTCATACACTTGAGTGATAAAGTTGTTTGTAAATGTAGTGAGATTTGATGCGTTTCCTGTCAGTACTTGTTTCTCACGAGTGTTTAGATTCAAGATGATAAGACCCTCTGAAGTTCCAATCAGCATTTTGTTGTTGCTTCCATAGAACAAAGACGTAATGTTGTTGGTGTTCAACATACCGTTTTCTCGAGTATAGGAGGAGAAAGAGTCCATTTTGGGATTATATACTTGCAATCCACCATTGGTGGCAATCCACAGATTACCAGACTTATCGCTGCAGAGAGCGTTGATATGGTCGTCTATGAGCGTCTTGACACTATCGCGAACAGATGAATAGATTCTGCTGTTTCCGTTTTGAATGCGTGTCAAACCATTTTGCTTAGAACCCACCCAAAGGCTTCCGTCTGGAGTGCTTGCCATGCATGACACCTTTGAACTGGCAAGGTTGCCATTATAGCCGATGATGCCATGCGAACTGGTTCCATACCAAATGGTGCTGTCGTTGGTTTGTGCTATGGCGGTGACATCTCCTATGTGGTTGCTGGCAAACTTATAGATATTGTTGCCGTAATAAGCAACACCAGACTTTTCGGTACCTACCCATAAAAGGTCTGTATCGTCAACATAGACGCTCTGAATGCTGATATTGTCATCCAAGGTGCGGTTGTCATTGATGTTGCGTGGCTGCACGCTCTCCATTTCATAGTTGTTGACGTTGGTGCGAATCAGTCCACCGCGATCCGTACCAATCCAGATATTGCCACTTCGGTCTCCTGCCATACCGTTAACGCTATAGTCAACAGCAATACTGTTCAGCCCCAAATGGTCGCCAATACTGGTATTCCAAGTGTTGGCATTCTTATTGTAGACCATGAGTGTTCCTTGGCCATAGAGCCAAATGTTGTCCATCTGGTCGGCAAAAACTTTCAACGAACTGCTTTTACGCAAGTGCTGCTGGGCAACCACATCAGTCTGCCAAACGGTTTGTTGCTGGCGCATGATGTCACAGCATACTAATTTCCCGTCTTCGTAGACGAGGATGGCTCCGTCACGGCACTCACTGATAGAACAGATGTTTCCTTGTGGTATACCATGTGCGTCGTTGGTATAGGCAAACTCAAAGCTGGTCTGTTGCTGCATGTTGTAGGCGACAACGCCTTTATTGGGAATAGAGGCCCAGAAATTCTTGTGACGGTCAATAAATATCACGTTGGGTTTTCCGTCTACTCCCATGCTGGAATAGACCTGCTTCATGTCGCGTTCAAAACTTTCCGTTTGAGGATGGTAAATACAGAAACCGGCAGAAGTCTCTATCCACAGGTTGCCGTCAAGCATCTCCTGAATACTGATGATGTAACTGTCGGGCAACGAAGAGCCATCCTGAGAGTTGCTTTGGAAATTTTTAAAGGTGTATCCATCAAAGCGGTACAAACCTGCAGGAGTTCCAAACCACATATAGCCACGTTGGTCTTTCAAGATGCAGTTGATTTGACTGCTGATAAGTCCATTACGTGCGTCGAGTGTCTTGAACAAATAAACGCCTGCTGCTGCCATAGGTAGTGCAAGCATGAGGATTAACAGTATCTTTTTCAGTTTATTCATAGCTACCTTGTAGTTTTTGTTATAGTACACATGCATAGCGGTCAACGATGCCTAACAGGTGGTTTCCTTCGTCAACAACAAGTACATTGTGTATTTTATATTCGTTCATTGTCTTTTGTATCTCTGATATTTTGGCGTGCAGACCAACTTTTTTGGGTTGGCGCGTCATGATGTCGCCTACTGTGCGGTCAAAGAATTTTGCCTGCCACTTCTCCATGGCCCGGCGAATGTCTCCATCCGTAATCAGTCCGCAGACAAGTCCATTCTTGATGGCTACTCCCAGGCCCAATTTCCCTTTGCTTACTAAAATGATGGCCTCACCCAAATGCATCTCTTCAGACAAAATAGGTAGATTGTCCGTCAGCATAACGTCCTGTGCAGTCGTGAGCAGCCGCTTGCCGAGTTCGCCTCCTGGATGGAACTGAGCGAAGTCTTGGGGCTGGAAGTGGCGTTTTTCCATCAGTGCCACAGCCAGCGCATCGCCCATGACCAATGTTGCCGTGGTACTGCTTGTGGGAGCCAGGTTCAGCGGGCATGCTTCTTTATCTACGCTAACATTCAGGTGATAGGTCGAATATTTGGCTAGCAACGATTGTGGGTTGCCGCTCATACCGATGATAGGTATCTTCATGTGTAGCACCATAGGGATAAAGCGTAGCAGTTCGTCCGTCTGTCCGCTGTTGGAGATGGCCAGCACCACGTCGCCTTTCGACATCACACCAAGGTCGCCATGATAGACGTCCAGTGGGTTGATGAAGAATGACGGAGTGCCTGTAGAGGCCAGTGTCGCAGCAATTTTGGCACCGATGTGCCCACTTTTGCCAACGCCTGTAACGATGACTTTGCCTTTGCAACTCATGATGAGTTCTACGGCCTCGTCAAAGTTTTCATCCATCTTGGGTATCAGGTTAAGCACCGCCTGTGCCTCGTCCTTGATACATTGTATAGCGTATTCTCTTATTGTCATTTCTTTATGCTTTACTAGTTTTGAACTAGTTTTTCTATCAGTTCCTCCAGTTTCTCCAACTCCAGCATGTTAGCGGCATCGCTCAGTCCCAGGTCTGGGGTGGGGTGTACCTCGAAGAACCAGCCTGTGGCACCGAATGCCTTGGCTGCTAAGGCCATTTGTGGCACGAATCTGCGGTCTCCTCCTGTTTTCCCGTCTGCTCCCCCAGGTCGCTGCACGCTATGTGTGCAGTCCATGATGACGGTGGATACCAGTTCCAACATGTCTGGAATGTTGCGGAAGTCAACCACCAAGTTGTTGTAACCCAACATGTTGCCGCGTTCTGTCAGCCAGACTTCTGAAGCTCCTGCATCTTGGGCCTTCTCTACTGGATATCGCATATCACGACCGCTCAGAAACTGCGCTTTCTTGATGTTAACGGTCTTCCCAGTGCGAGCTGCTGCAATGAGCAGGTCTGTCTGTCGGCATAGAAAGGCAGGAATCTGCAACACATCCACCACCTCGCCAACAGGCTTTGCCTGCCATGCTTCGTGAATGTCTGTGAGCAGTCGCAGACCATATTTCTTTTTTACGTCGTTCAGCATCTGCAGCCCTCTGTCGATGCCTGGTCCTCTGAAGGACCTGATGGACGTGCGGTTGGCCTTGTCGAAAGAGGCCTTGAATATAATGTCTGTGCCCAGTTTTTTGTTGATTTCCACCAACTTGGCTGCAACCGTATCGAGCAGTTCCGCCGATTCAATCACACATGGGCCAGCAATGAATGTCTTTTTCATATATCTAAGTTAGCCACATATAACCTTGCAAAGGTACTAAAAAGCAAAGAAATAGAAAGGTAAAAAGCTGAAAAAAATTACGCCCATAATGTCTTTTTGTTTTTTTTAACCTTTTAGTTCTTTCTGCTTTTAATCTTTTTGTCTTCTTACTGTTTTATGTGAATGTCTTGCTGTGGGAACGGAATTTCAATGCCGTTCTGGTTCAGCGTATCATAAATACACTTTAGTACATCGCTTACAACGTAAGATTTTTTCGGTGCATCTGCCCAGACAAACATCTTGAGATTGATGCCGGAATCTGCCAGTTCGCCAACTACGGATTTAGCCTTCTTTGACTTGTCCATCCATTGGTGTTTCATCTGATTGACGGCATTGTCTGCCAATTGTATGACTTGCTGCAGGTCTGAGCCGTATGCAACTCCGTAGGGAACTACGGCTAGTACGTAGCCGTGGTTGCGTGTCAAATTTTTGTAGTTATTGGTAAATAACTGTGAGTTCTGGAAGGTAATAATCTCGCCATAGAGCGATTCTATGACGGTAGACGTATAACTGATGCTGGACACTTTGCCCATGGTGCCGTTGACCTCAATCCAGTCGCCCACCTTGATGCGGCCTGTCATCAGCGAGGCACCATAGAAGATGTTTTCAATGATATTCTTCGAGGCAAAACCGATACCGGTTGAGAGTCCTCCTGTGATAGCCAGCAGCCACGTCAGGCTGATGTGCAAGATGCTTAGTGACATGAGCAGCCATGCGCCCCAAATAATAATCTGGATGACATTCTTTGACATGGCAGTACGGCTTTCTGCCGATGCTGGGTCTTTGGTCTGGTATTGCAGGTAGAGTAGGCGTAATATAGTTTTGCTCAGATAGTTAAACAAGAACCATAGGCAGACTACCATCGTCATCTTGATGATGCTGATTTGGAAGTTCTTCTGGTCTATGAAGTGATAATTGAAGATGCGCCAGCACAAATCGCTGAGGTTAAACACGTCAGCGGCCCACCAGATGCTCAGCATGATGCTGCCCACTCCCATGGAGGGTAGTATGACTTGATACATAAGGTCATAGAACCAAGTGGCAGTGACGGGCTTTTTCTCATAGTTTCGCTTTTGACCAAACAGTTTCAGATACTGACTAATACATGTAATGGTCAGAATGCAGGTCAGTTGCATGATCCACCAGATGAGCAACTGAACGGCCATCAGTGTATAGCCCGACCACGAACAGACTACTGAGGCAATGAACACTACTAATGATGTATAGGTGTAGAACATGTCGGAACGTGGAATGTTCTGATTGTGTCGTCCAATGACTTTCCATTGCCACAGGGCACATACCAATAGCACAGGAGGAAATAGTATGTTGACTAGCTCGCTGGGTATCAAAATGATGCGGAAGGCTATGACGATGAAACCTACAACAATAAGCGGAGTATAGATATGGAAAGCACTTTTGATTTGATCACCCTTGACGCGCAGCAGTAGCGAAATCAGGATGACTCCCAGCAACCATGCGTAAGTGACCAGCAAGTTAGCAGCCATGATGAAGAAGTTCTGCTCAACGGTAGCCAGGGTGATGCCCAGTATGATGGCAAAAGTAACCGTAGTGGTGGCCATGGTGATGCAGGCACGCTTCTTCATGAATTCGTCTGTACGGAAACGCTTGGGAACCACGTAACGGATAGCCGCAAAATTGAGTGCTGAGGCTATGATGGCATAGAAGATGACGCTGATGAGCAGTCCGAATATCCAGCGACTGTCCCATTGTGAGTTGTCCGTGGGCTCATATTTCTTCTTGACGGTTTCTGCCATCTTGTTCCAGTACATCTTGCAGTCTTTCAGAATGGTGAAGTACGATTCCGAGCCGTTCTTGAAAATACTGGTCTGTATGTCGTTATAACGTTTCTGTGCGTAGTCGTTCTGGTGGCCAAGACGCCGTTCTGTATTGTCGTAAATGTAAATATACTCTTCCAGCGTTTTCCTGCTTTCTTCCAAGGAGTTGCGGATACTGGTAGCCAGTGTCAGGCAGACATTGCGGTCTATGCTGGTTTGTTTGTCCAATACGTTCAGGGGCATGGCACTCAAACTGGTTATCAGCGAGTCATAGCGTGCAATTTCAGTGTCGGCCTTGCTCATGTACAGCTTGAAAGGTAACTGTTGCCGATGGAATTCTTGGTATAGTTCGGTGGCCTCATGGCAGGCATACGTCAGGTCGAAGACGTATTCTTGCTTCTGCGAGTAGAGCATGAGCGAGTTCTGGTTCGAACGTTTCAGAATGGATATCAGCTGGTTGCGCAACTGTTCGCTCTGCTTCTGGTTTTTCTGCAGTCGCTCTGACAGTTCACGATGATACTCGGTCAGTTCTGTGCGTAATATCTGCAAGGTCTGATCCAGATTTTTCTCCTTAAGCACACCGTGCGCACTGACAGTAGTCAGCAGAATCAATAGAAAGGTGATGATTCGTTTCATTGTTTTTGCTTTTGTGGGGCAAAGGTACAAAATAATTTTTATTTTTATTTCTTATTTCTCGATTTAATTTGTACCTTTGCAGGAAAAATGGACTAAATATGAAACTAATAGCAGACAGCGGAAGTACTAAGACCGATTGGACACTCATCAATACGCCACATCCACAAAGATGCGACGTAGTTGCCACTTTCCACACTCAGGGAATTACGCCCATTCACCAGCAGCCTGACGTTATACGCCAGATTATAGGGCACGAACTGATTTCACAGCTGTCTACCTTTCCCCGTGCGTCGCTCATCCAGTCGGGCGTACTTGAAAGTCCTCTGATGTCTAACATTGAGGTGTTTTTCTACGGAAGCGGCTGTACACCGACTCACGTGCCCATGATGAAGCGGATGCTGGGTGAAGTGTTTTCGTCGCAGAACATCGAGGTTCACAGCGATCTGACTGCTGCTGCCCGTGCACTTTGTCAGCATGAGCCAGGCATTGCCTGCATTCTGGGAACGGGTGCCAATAGTTGTCTTTATGACGGTCAGGACATCATTCAGAATACACCAGCATTGGGCTATATTCTGGGCGATGAGGGTAGCGGTTCGGTACTCGGTCGTCTCTTTATGAACGCCATTTTCAAAAATCCGGCCTTTGCTGATGTCCGCAACGATTACCTGGCAAAAAACAAACTTACTCAGGCCGACATCATCCAGAAAGTCTATCGCGAGCCCATGGGGAACCGTTTCCTGGCTACTACCTCTTTATATATAGAGGAGCACTTGGACAATCCGTTGCTTTGCGGCCTTGTGGTGCAGAACTTCCGTCAGTTCTTCCGCAGCAACATCGTGCCTTATAACCGGCCCGACCTGCCAGTCCATTTTGTTGGCTCTATGGCCCACCACTATCTTCCCCAGCTTGAAGAGGCAGCACAGTTAGAAGGCTTCCATGTAGGTACCGTCATGCAGAGTCCCATGGAAGGGCTCATCACCTATCACGCACAGTAACATTCTAGAAGAGGGGGTTTTTCTTCTGTTCTTAACTAAACTTCTCGGTGTACTCCGTGAAACGCTTCCCAATGCCGTGCGCAGTCCGTCGGGACGGACTGCGAGTCCGAGTTGGACGGACTAAAAGTCCGAAGCAGTCGGACTACCGACGAGCCGTAGACTCGTTTTTTTATCGTATCGCTAAATTACCCTCACATACTCCCATCACCCCCTTCAAACCCCGATAAACAAAGGGCTGAAGCCACGTGAGGGTAAAACGTTTACCCTCACGTCACCCTCCCTTTTTTACCCCCAGAGACTCCCATCCGCAGATGAAAGGAACCAGAACGGATACACTTACAAAAAGTGACCCAGAATGGGAGGGAGACGGGAGGGAGAAGCGAAAAGGGTCCCGTGCCTCAAACGCCCTGCACATC
>JAEEGL010679299.1_pt1 | contig 25417 bp, 22 predicted proteins | sample 9134231 | NCBI WGS metagenome assembly JAEEGL01 (sample SAMN16246548, study PRJNA631951) | gut metagenome | biome: gut microbiome; feature: rumen; material: fiber-attached | host: Bos | place: Iran: Karaj | collected 2018-10
GAACGGCCTCTGTCCTATACAAAAACAGATAACGGCCAAAATTTTCTTCTGTTATTGCTGCCATTGTATTTAATATTTAATTCGGCAGCCGCTCCAGCTGTGCTGGCTTCGCTCGTCGAAGAAAGGTAATCACTTTATTCAGCCCCTGCCGCTCGGCCATGCCGCTTTCATAAAGAAAGAATACGTCTTTTTTTCATGCTTACGAATTACTCTTCCACTTTCATCCTACAAATTCTTCGATAGAAGTTATCAGACTTATGGATGCTGTTTCGCCAATCTCACTTAAACATGGCAAATCTTCTCTCAATAGCAATTGTTTGAGTTCATCCTCGTTCATAGCGACATAAACAGAGCCCATCTCTCTAAATTTCTTCGCTGTAGCCAGCTGATGCTCATTACGATGTTCCCCCAAAGCTGCTATCCTCGGGAAGATGATGATAGGCCTATGTTTCTGTAATGCGGATAAAATGGTGCCCATACCAGCATGTGCGACTACCAACCTCGCTTTCGCGAAAAGATTATTAAACTCATCTGGTGCCAAGAATTCAATCGTTTTTATATTCTTAGGTGTAAATCCTGTTTGAGAAACTTGCGCGATTATTTCTTCATTTATGTTTTCTGCAACCTCATCTACAATCTTGATAAATCGATCGAAGGGTGCTTGTGTTCCTATTGTAACAAAAATCATATGCTTTCTATCCTAAAATGTTTCCAGCATAAATAATACTGGTTGTAGACAAATCTTTCCATTGAGTATACATCCTTGACACAAATTTCGAAGCTATCCTACCACTAGCCGACAAATGCTCTACATTTGCAATACTATCAATCCAAATTGTTTTCATAAAGAGCAACTTTCCTGTAAAAAGGCATATAAGACCTGGTGCTGCTCCTGTTGATAGAATGGCGTCGGGACGTTCCTTTATAATTACATATAATACTCGAAAAAATACGGGTATCATCTTCCATACATCCCAACGGCTAAAGTCTGTCACCTCGTAGAATCGGTGCCCTTCAACCATTGTTTTACACTTTGGATGGGTCGACATATATACTACTTCATATTTATTTTCTAATGGTTTAGCAATACGTAACAACTGTATCCAATGTCCGCCTATCGATGCTACTGCCATGATTTTTTTTTTCTTCATTTTATAACAGTTCTTTCTTATTTCTCGTATCAAAATCTTTCCATAACATTTCGATTTTTTCCGAATATGTCATCCCTTTAACCCGTTCTGAGTATTCTTTACGCTTGATGATGACATCTTCAAATTTTCCTATCACTTTGGCAGGAACACCTCCTACTATTGATCCCGATGGAATATCGCTAGTTACCACGGAACCTGCAGCAATAATAACATTATCACCGATTTTAAGGTTATACAAGATTTTTGTTCCCGCTCCTATAAAAACGTTATTCCCTATTTCCGCAACACCTCTATATACGTCAAAATTGCCCCCCCCGGGTAGTCCAGAAAGAACGTGATTGATGATATCATGCATAAAAAACTCCACGCCAGTTGCTACGGCCACATTATTTCCTATCCTTATACGGTCACCATCGGTTGGGTATTTACGAGGTTGCCAATGAATATGTTCCCCTAAGGACGCAAAAACCTGATGCTTACGCAAAAAGCGGAGACGCATCTCGGGAGAAGGTAGAATGCTAAAATATGCTCGTTGCATCACCTCTAGAAGGGCATATAATTTATATTGCCATTCTTTATGTATTTTATTTCTTATCTTAGAATTCATACACTCAATATAAATAAGTGGTGTTACTCTGAAAAATAATATTTAATTGCAGAAAGCAATGAGACTGCTTGAATCCTTTCAACACCGTTTTGCGAATTTGTTAGTCGCAACACATCTTCTTTTAATTGAGCATCTGGTATTATCTCTGCGTATTTCTTATATGAGTCTAAAAAGGCTGATAGTTCACGATTGGAATCAATATAATAAGCCAAAGGATTCATATCTTGTTTATTCTTGAGTGCAAAAGAATTACTGAACTTCCGAAGGACTTTCACAGGTAGATGCTCAATGCTAACGGTCTTTCCTCCCATCGTTATAACACCTATCTTTCGTGTGATCTTGCAACCAATCTTCTCCCAGGTATAGTCGGCAGCCTTTGGATATTTCCTGATAATCCATTTTTTATATATCCTATGATTATATCTATATTCAACGGGGATGGAGAGAGCAGTCTTGAAGAATTCTAAATTATAAAAGGGGCTCATAGATTCTGTAAAGGCATATTCTGCCATATTTCCATTATTAGTGCCATTAAAACCACGCAAATACAGTTTTGACAATTCTTGATTCTTATATTCCGAATGTTTCAAATCTTTAATTTTCTCCAACATTGTTTTTGAGTAAGCTCCGTCTCCCCAATTAAATCTTGCTTGATCATCCTTTATATCAAACCAAGTACCCAAAATCACATCCCCCAACTGTCCGGTATGGAACATTCCGTAATCGTTAAAGTTCAGATTTGAAAACATACTATAGGCATGTGACAACCCGTAGTATAGAACATTACCTCCTGTAAGTCGGGTTATCTCATCCAAGTTATATAGCCATAAGCCGTTGTCCAAGGGCTTGAATATCCACTCGTGCCTTAAGTCGCCTATTATCTGTTTGGGAACTGTTTCATCATAATATCCAGACTGTGAGAAGGTAAAATTTAGCTGGTCTTTATATCCTAATTCATGCGCCACCCAGCAGGTCATTCGACTATCCAGGCCTGCACTTAAAGCTACAAGATGTTTATAACCATATTCATCATCTTTTTCAAACTGCAACTTGACAGCCTTTCTGAACTCTTCATCAACTTTTTCAATATAGTCTTCTTCAGTCAAAGACCTATCTGCTGTATTATCCAACATAAAGAACGGAGACTCCTCTATAAGCTCATCCTGAACAGTTAGATAATAACCGGGCTTTATTTTCTTTATTTCTTCACACAAAGTCCTGTCGTCTATCATATACCCATACGATAGTAGAAGATATGAATTCTCTATTGATAAGTTATTCTTTGCCTGATTTATTTTTCTAAACTGATAAATATCATCCATCATGGTAGAAAACATGATGGTATCGCCTACTTTTGTGTAATAGACGAACTTACTGCCAATATGGTCTGAAAAAGCTATCAACCTCTGCTTCGCTTTGTCAAAGAGCACACCGGCAAAAGACCCTCGAAATTCATTGAAAAAAGTGTCGCCCTTGTCCCTGTATAATTCAGAAACAACACCAAACCACGATTCTTTATCATATCGTTTCGACAGTACTTTTTTATTTAATATCACACCATCTAAAACGATCGAATACGAATCATCTTCCTGGCAGATTTTATCATTTTGGAACTTCTGAACAAAATGATTCGTTATCGTGCATTCTTTGCGACCATCTTCTTTTGTTTGACAAACCAGACTAAATCCAAATTTTCTCATATCACAATTTATTAAAATACGGAACCCAGTAGTTCTTTATACAGTAATTAAGACTCTTCATCTTTACAACCTTATCCCTGTTTGACAATAATTTTGGTCTCAATACATCATAGTTACTAAGAGCATCCGATAATTTATCATCCAACGAGTCGAAATCACTGGAAATATAAAAGACCTCATTGTCATCAAGATCTTTATAAGGTAGCCACGATCCGTTGATTAATATATGTCCCAACATAAGATGTTCTGAGATGGAAGAGGAGAACGCATCTGACACCTGCATATGAATAAACACATCCGTTGACTGTATATATGCCGACCATTCTTCTTCTGAAAGGAATGAATCAAGTATTACATAATCCAACTCCTTCTTTTCAGCATAATTACGTACTTGCTCTATATAAACTTTATCATCATTGCTATATGTCATAGGAAAAACCCAGTAAAATTCCTTTGCCACTCTATTTAGGCTTTCCAAAATTTTTAGATGCTGCTGTTGCTTAGTGGCATTATAGCCACACATTATAACCTTTTTCCCTTTATTACAAATTTTAGTTGATTTTAATTCTCGCTCTCCCTCCAACAATTTATCAATAATAGGCGAACCAAAGTAAAGTCTATTCATCTTTGAAGCATGCTTGGGATATCGAACCTTTAGTTCATCGAAAACATTGGTAGAATCGCATACGATGGAATCAGACAAGGCAAAAACCTTATCGATGCACCAATTGTCAATTTTCTTTGCACGAAGAAAATCACTGCCATATATAAAAGCTGATATCTTTACTTTGCTCACACATTTCGTAATGATTGCAAGAGGAAGAACAAATGGAGAAATAAAATGAAATTGTACAATGTCAGATTTCTTGGCAAGTCTTGCTATGGCAAAAAAAGACTTGAGAGCTCTTTGAAGATTGTCTAAACTCTTAATCTTATTACGATGCAAATCTACAATTTCGTCGAAGGTTTCTTTTGATTGTTTATGATAGTATTCTCCCTGTACTACATCTTCTTTTTTATTTAAGCCCAAGAAACTAAAATCACCAAATCTCTTCAGTGTTGCAGCAAAATTCGAAACGTGCTGACTGTATATCAGTCCAAATATTGTTATCGTCTTCATAATACATTTATCATCTTCAAATATTCGGGCCATTCACCCATATCCTTCCATGAGTCCTCACTTACGGGGAAACATCCCACTCGTCCACCACGATTCTTCACTTTCTCCATAAGATGAGTTACATGAAAAAACTCTCCTTCAGGAATTTCATCTATTAAATCCGGATTAAGGATATATACCCCAGAATTCACCATATAGGTATGTTCTGGTTTTTCATGCAAACTTACCATCAGGCCGTCCTCGCCAGTTTCTATCACGCCATATGGAATTTTAAAACTTTTTACTAGCGTAACAATGGTCATATCATTATTATTCTGAACATGATAATCATATACCTCACGATAATCTTGCTCATTGATACTATCACAATTCGACACGAAAAAAGGCGTATGAATCTTACCTTTCAGCATCGACACGCTGCCAATAGTGCCTAAAGGTTTGTCTTCCATAAAGAACTCTACGTCATATTTATGGCCAAGCTGACTCAAAAAATATTTCATCATATCTGCCTTATAGTTTACTGATATATAAAATTTATGACAGCCTATTGACTCAAACTGATCCATAATTACTTCCAAAATAGTCTTATCACCCACTGGTACAAGTGGCTTTGGTATAACATTAGTAAGAGGTTTTAGCCTTGTCCCCTTTCCTCCAGCCATAATCACCACTGGCAGGTCTATCTTGGGGCGATTTTCAGCCACAGTCTCGGTAAACACGTCATGCCAGAATAGCACATCAACTATCTCACCAGCATCATTCAATACAGGCATGCAGTCAATAAGTTCCTTAAACATAATCTCCTTGATATGTTCTATGCTATCCTTGTCAGAGGCATATATCTTATTCCTATCAAGAATTGTTAATACCGAGTCAGAAAGACTAGCATGTCTAATGATAGCTCTTTGAATGTCACCTATAGTAAGTATACACTCAAACCTATCTCCGTCAAATACAAACAATAGCTTTGTCCGGTGACCATCCATCATCTTCAGAGCATGAAGTATGGTATCATCTGACGAAATAATTTTCTTCTCTATCTTGGAAGTATCATTCATGTTAATGTAATTTAGAGTCTTACAGAACTTGGAATATTTACTACTCTATCAGCAAACCAAATAGTATTCTTCAATCCGTCATTCACACATTTCTCGAACATGGGCAGGCGATTCATCAGTTCCCAGATAGGACGGGTCATTACGCCATTGTCATTTGTTTGAGTCAAAAACTCAATCTGAGCCTCCTTATCTTTCAAAATAACGACATTAAGCCAATAGTTTGAATATGTATCAGGCGAATCTACGAAGAACTCAATATCTGGGATGTTTTTGAAGAATTCTTCGTATTCAGTTGCCACCTTACGCTTGCTAACAATATACATATCCAGATTCTCTAACTGAGCACATCCCAAAGCGGCATTGATATTAGGCATACGATAGTTATAACCAATATGATCGTGACGGAATTCCCAACGATGAGGAATCTTAGCCTGAGTAGTGATATGCTTTGCGTATACTCCAAACTCCTCATCGTTGAAGAGCATCATGCCACCACCACCAGTAGTGATGGTCTTGTTACCATTAAAACTAATAGCACCAATCTTACCAAAAGTACCTGTATGTTTGCCTTTGTACTTTGAGCCAATGCTTTCTGCTGCATCTTCCACCAATTCAATATGCCATTCTTTGCAAAGTGCAGCGATCTCCTCAATACGAACAGGATGTCCAAAGGTATGCATTGGAACACAGGCCTTAATTCGACGTCCAGTTTTCTTGTTATAGCAAGCATACTCATCTTCCTGAAAAGCAAAGTCATGACTCTTATCCAGCTCATTGATGCGGGTATTCTTTCGAACCTCAGCATTTTTCTGTAGCCATTCTTTCATTGCATCTGGAGAAAGACCCATTGTGCTCTTATCCACATCAATGAATACAGGATGAGCGCCAATATAGCTTAATGCATTACATGTTGCTATGAAGGTCAATGCCTGGGTAAGTACTTCGTCATCACGCTTCACGCCTACGAGCATCAAGCTCATATGCAAAGCGTTAGTTCCACTCACACATACCACAGCACGTTTTGCACCTGTATATGCAGCCATATCATTTTCAAAGCGGTCAACGAACTTACCTACAGAACTAACAAATGTTGTATCAATACATTCGTTCAGGTATTTCTTTTCATTGCCCACAAAAACAGGAACAGCCAAGGGAGTAAACTCTTGGTTGCCATATACAGACTTGATAAAGTCAATAGTCTTTTTATAATCAGCCATGATTACTATTATTTTTAATCAAATTACATCTTTTGATCAAGATTCTTTCCCTTTTCCTCGTGCTCAAAGTTAGGAATAAACTCCTTGATAGCTTCAACCACTTGAGCCTTGGTAAAGTCTTCCTCGGCAAAGATATCTTCTAGTTTCTCAAAGAAGTCGTTAACCTCACTCATGTTATGTCTAACGGTCTGCTCCACTACACCGAGTGCCTTAAACCTCTGCATATCAATCTTCTCACCAGGCACATAGAATTCTTCATATGCTTTTTCACCTGTCGTATCTGAACCAAAATATACAGTAGGATACTTGTTATCATCCCATGCTAATGCAGCAGCCTTACGTTTTGCTTCATCATCACTGTCGCAAGGATCTTTTACAAGCCCATTCGCAGTGACGAACTTGTCGCAAATACTACTAAATGTCAACATCTGATCTTCACCCAGCTTTGGAAAGAATACTTCACCACCATTACCCAGAATACAAGCCAGCATACAAATTTGGCCAGACTCTTCAGGACTTACAAAATAGCGCTTCACATCAGATGGTGCAGCCAATGGCTGTTTTTTCTGTAAACGGTGAATCCAGCCATCGGGCAAAGAACCATTGCTAAATGCCACATTGGCAAAACGGGCGGTTGTAACTTTGAAATACTTGTTGTAGGCCATTACCAAGTCCTCCATTATACGCTTGCTGGCACCCATGATATTCACAGGATTAGCCGCCTTATCCGTAGAGACACAGAAGAAGTGCTTCGGAGGATAAACGGTAAGCAAGTCCATCAGCTTCTTGGCCTTGATGTCGTTGTTTTCTATCAGAGCTTGCACGGAATACCTATCCTTCTCACTGCGCACGTGCTTATGCGCAGAGAAATTAGCCACTATATCAAAGCCTTTCTCCTCACGGAAAATGCGCTCAAAGATAGTGTCTGCAAAATTCAGCGTGTAGCAGCGGAACTCATCCGGGACATAAAGACCATTGGTACTGCGTACATCACGCACCAGTTCTGCCAGTCCGTTCTCGTTGAGGTCAACAACAACCACAGATACAGGTTCAAACCTTAACACGGCCTTGATGAAGCTGGAACCTATTGAACCAGCACCACCTATCACGCACACTTTCTTACCCTTTATCTCAGCAGTCAGCTTTTCCTTGTTTGCCTCAATATCTGGAGCAAACATACTGACGGGACGGAAAGTCACACTATCATTTATGAATTTGTCTAGATTAAACATATATTAATGATACTTTATTTTTCTTAGATATGAATACGTATTAACGACGGTAAAAAGATAAAGTTTTGCCATTTGTTTATTTCTCAAATAGAACAATACCCTTTTCCCAAAGGGAAACATTTTCCAATACTGTCTGTCAACACTATCTAGTCTTTTAATTACAACATCGTTGTAGAAATCTTGATGCTCACCTGTTAAAAGACAGGATTTAATATCTCCATAGCAAGCAAATAGTTTTCGCTTTTCAATATATGGAATATAATTAGGGGCATATTGCTTGAAGAAAGAGCTAATTATCTCAATTGACTCCCAATTCTGATTTGAATTCTTTTCGGCAAAACGAAGAGTCATAGATAACTCGTTCCTTCGCTCATAATTATACAATACTATTCCTAATGATTTTATGTTATGGGCATAAAATAACAGTTTTGGGGCAACTTGATAATCTTCCGAATTATTAACCCCTTCTTTGCACGTTAATCCATTATCTGTATATAAACTTCTTTTTATGAGAGCGCCATAAATGGAAGTTCGAACGGCTCCTGACAACATTTTTTTCAGCAACTCTTCCTTTCCTATATTAGTAGGAATTCTATAATAATCATAGCTCCCTTTATTGTATACCTTCACATCAAAATACACTAAATCATAATCGCACTTTACTAATGTTTCTACACACTTGCTAACAGCATCACGCTCCAGCCAGTCATCGCTATCTACCCACATCAAATAATCACCGGAAGCGTGGTTGGCCGCGGTGTTTCGCACCGCGGCCAACCCACGATTTGTATCGTGGGTCGTCCGTATAACACGAGAAATTCGATTGGGGAATCTTTTAATTACCTCGTCTAATATTTCCCAACTTCTATCTGGAGTACAATCATTTACGAAAACATACTCGATGTTTTCATAGGTCTGTTCAAACAGACTAACTGCACAACGCTCAATATAATCCTCCACTTTATAAATGGGGACACAAATACTAACGAGAACCTGGCTATTATTCATAATCCAATCCAATTGTCAGGAAAAATATTAGGAGTTTCGTCGTTAAACCATTTTCCCGGGTAAACTACTATATTATCGTTTTTATTCATTATCGCACCCCAATAAGAGAAACTGCTATTCGCAAGTATATTAGCACTACATTTACTCATTAGAAACATATCCAACCAGCTGTCCTTCCCTTTATTATTATTAACAAAGTCTGCTTTATCTATGTCAAGATTTTCTTTACACCATTCTATATCATTACTAAAGATATAGAAATTAGGATCCTTGTAATGGCTCTTAATTATAGCAATCGCTTTTTTATAGTACTCTAAAGTACAAATTCCCCCATATTGTTTCGCATTTTTAGGCTCAAGATAATCTCCTCGGCGGACATGAATAGAAACTGAATCGGAAGAAGAAATATCTGTTAATAAAGAGATATTTGTTTCATCAAGGACCGGTTCAACAAAATGTAATTCTTTAATAGTATCTAAGAAATAACGTTTGTCCTGCCACCATCCATCATAATAAATAGCACTTCCAGAGAAACTATTATCCGTGGCCTTTATTCCTGGAACGAACCTTGCTAGCGCCCTACACATAAAAGCAACGGCATTACTCATTTTTGTTTCTGGAGGAAGATCTATATCAAAATAATTATGGACTTCCAACCCGTTGTGCTTATTAAGAAATTTTGGGTTATAGTAGCCATATACTTTCTCCTTCTGGAATGTTTTTCTCAGGTACTGAACAAAAATATACTCAAAGATTTGGTTTCCTAAACCAGGTGTAAAGTTTACAATCTTCATCGTTCTTTATGAATATTATTAAAGAGATCTATATATTTATCCGAGATTATATCCCAATTAAGATTATCAGGAACTGTAGACATAGAGAAAGGTTTATCTCTATTAACAAAACGTACTATTGTATCTGCTAACGACCTCGCATTAGCAGGTTCGCAAAGATATCCGTTTTCGCCATCACGAACAACTTCTTTAAAAGCTCCAACTTTTGTGGCAATAATAGGCTTGTTAAATACCATACCAGTCTGTACAAGACCACTTTGAGAAGCTGCAATATATGGGCAAACTATTGCTTGACAATTGCGAATAAGCCCCACTAATTCTGCATTGTCAATAAAATGATTCATAACTACAAAGCGTTGATCTTTATTCATTTTTTTTATAATCGGGTCTTTTCCTCCTCCTGCGACTACTATTTTGAAACTAAAGCCATCGCCCAAAATTTTAACCGCCTCATATAGATATTTCAACCCCTTATAAGGATGAATATGACCAAGATATAACAAGTACTTATTGGGGAGCCTTTGGGAAACGCGCCCCACTCCATATGATAAATAACTCTCAAAAGCTCCAAAATTGATCACATGGATACGGCTTTTTATGGTTTTATCATCACAAGAAGTTATTAGTGCTTGAGCAGTATTGTCAGAATGAAGAACTAATGGCATTTCAATTTTTAAGGATTCTTTTACCACAGGAATTATCTCTTTTGATTCTAACAACCCCTGCAGAACCTCATGATATACCATGCAGAACGGTATACATGCACAATCCAACGCTTTGGCAACTTCTAGGTCAAATCTTGTATGAATAAGATTAATTACGAAATCGGGATGTTCAGACAAAATTTGTGGAATATATTTCTTTATCAAAAAACTATTATATAAAGGAATGATTTTACCAACCAGAGCTTTTTCCATTCGCAATTTCCTTTTCCAATATGGAAGCAAATAGAAATTCACTGTATTATCTAGGTATTTATATAATTGATTGTCCTTGGAGACCAGAATAGGACTTCTATTAAAACGTCCTATTGGAGCATCAAAATCTAGGCTTTCAATAGCGGTATCATCTCGCTGTACAAAATTATAGCACACCACTTTCACACCTTTTCTTGAAAGGTGATGAGCCAAAGGAAGTATAGCTCCAGTAAAACCACTCGCAACAATCAATATCTTCATAGGTCAAAAATTGAATGATATGGAATAAATGCCTTATAATAAAAACTAGCAGGTATCTGTTGCCAGAACTTATAAAGCATATATACAACAAATACGCACAAACTTATATTTCTATCTTTAATAGTTTTTGTTATAAATATAGTAAAGATTAATGGATAAATCAAGGGAGCCATATCTATTGTACTCATTATTCTTCCCAAGATTTCAACCAAACCGCTTTCACCGACTGATCTTGACAAATTATTAATGACTTCAGCGACAGCATACATAAAGAAGAATGTTTCAAAATGTTTTATTGTCAAATTACATGTTAAACGATATTTCTCCCTTACCCATAATAAAACGATGAAAAACAAAGAATAGCTCAAACCATTCAATGCAGACACACTATATTTACCATAATCCACTGAAAAAGAATCATTTTGCAAATAGCCTTTTCCATATGCTCCTAATTGCTCGTTAGTCTCTCCTACTAACAAAATTGCAGAAGAAATGTAATCACTAAACATTTTTGCAAACCCAAACGTACTTAAATATACCAGCACATACCACCACCATTTTATACGCCATCTCTCGACGACATATGGTACAAAAACAATCATCAAACTTATTAGCGAAGCTTTATGTATAAGTGCAGCTGCTGTCGCTATTAGAATATAGCTGCCCCATTTTTTTTCTACTGCAAAACGATAGCCCCAAAATGATGTTGCAAAGGCAATTGTCTGCCGGACAGGAAATGGAACTCCAACATTCATCAGCATAATCATTGTTATTATTGGATATTTAGTGTGACGCTCTGCAAAATCTTTATAGCACCACATAATCCAAAAATTAGTTACTAACAAGAATACTGTATATGAAAAACCCGACTTATGGAATAATGTATTTATAAACATATACCCATAATCCATAACCTTATTACTCCAGTTATCTCGAGCATAATTAAATATATTATCCCATTCCGCTTCTTGATATACTTCGTAAAATTGATACCAATCAGTACCAATTTCCCATCGTAAACCTCTAAATAGTGTAAAGACTATAACCCAAACCCAAAGAATAGTCCCTTTATCCTCTTTAGATGTTTTTATAAAATCAAAATACGCACATAAGATAAATGGTATATATATAATCAAATAAACAAGCATATGAATCAATTATTAGCAACACGATTTATTGATGAGAAATACAGCCTATACAACAAAAACCTTCCATATAATTTATTATATAGATTTTTAAGCCCCCTCCCGTGATATCTCTTGCAGAGAACAATTTTCTTTAGAAGTTTATCACCACGAGTGATTTCATCAATACTCTCGTTCCCTGCCAAATCTAAATATACGCATATATATCTAATTAAATATGATAATTCATATATTTTCAATTCCATTCCATTAAAAATGGTTTTATAAATATCATCTATTATTATCTTGTAACTACTTTCACTATTTCTATTATGTTTTGATTGTTCAACAATTCCATCTGGGTTAATTCTGTAAACGTATGTAGGCTTTTGAGATATAGCGACATCATTCACGTAGCGTTGCACAAAGAAATTCCAATGGATATCTTCATGTATTATTCCTTCTTTAAAATATAAATTATTGGTTTTCAAAAAAGAACTATTAATTAATTTATTCCATGCCATGACTGGGAAAGTAACACCTTCAAGAAGAAGTTTCCTAACATATCTCCTATCCGAATAATAATCTTTTATTAATAAAGGCCGCTTTGAGATGTCATATACAGATGCTCTCCCATTTGTCAATATCCCTCCAACAACCATGTCTATATGGGGATATTTATTTACAATTGCAACAAGTGTTTCAATACTATTTGGCAATAATTTGTCATCACTATCTAAAAATAGCAAATACTCTCCTATAGCAGACATAATACCTGTATTTCTTGCCGCAGACAATCCGCGATTATTCTTATGATGCAGTATATGGAACTTTATTTCACCGTTGTATGATGATATTATATCATTTACAATATCCATGCTACGATCACCTCCACAATCATCAACCAAAATGCATTCCATAGGTCCAGAATATGTTTGTGCTATTACACTACATAGACATTCTGAAACATATTTTTCAACATTATAAATTGGTATTATAATTGAAACGCTACTCATCATCCTTGTTTATTTCTCAAATTTGAAATTTGATTATATATATCCATCTTAAAAACAAATTTTGACAGGCAAAAATATGAAAGCACACCGATAATACCGCCAAAGCATAATTTGACTATGTTGCTATCTATAAATTGGATTGCGAATACAACCAAAATAACCATTATCATTGTGCAAAGAAGAATTGGAGCTACATCCATCAGTTGCATACGAAAACTTAACCCAGACAATTTCTTTGCATAGTACAAATTAACAGAATAAGCAAGAATACTCATTGCAGAACTACCTAATGCAAGAGTAATAGTGCCAAATGGCAATAGCAAAAACACCGCTACTATAGAAATAGATTTCTTTATTACTTCTGCTTTCAGAGTATAGTCTGAACGACCAAATGTTTGAAGTAAGTTTAGGTTTACACTATTTGCAGGTGAGTATAGAGACGCGACAGCAAATATCTGGATATAAACAACACTATCTATCCATTTCTCAGTAAGAACCAAACGAACAAATGGCTCAGCAAGTATTCCTATGAGAAATACCGCAGGGAATGTCAAAAAGCAAGTAAGTTTCACCAATTCACGATATACATGTATAAGCCGCTCTCTATCACCCTGCAATTGAGACATAATTGGTAATGAGTTTTTCACAAATACAGTTTCTGCAATTCCAGGAAAGAGTGTCGCTAATTTATGACCACGATTAAAGACACCTAATAACGACTTATCATAATATTTTCCGATTACTATAGAATAAATATTACCATAAAAAGAACTTATGATACCAGTAAGCAACATTTTTGATCCAAAACTCCATAAATAACGCATTGACTCTCGAGAAAATTCAAAACGAGGATACCAATCAGAAGATAGCCACAATAATAAAGCTGTCAATAATCCATATGAAAGTTGTTGTCCAACTAGACTCCAAACTCCAAACTCATGTAAAGCCATTCCAATACCCATAATTCCCGAAAATAAGGAACTACTCAAATTAATAAGTGCTGACTTTTTGGCCTTAAGCTTTTTTGACAAGATTGCATTTTGAACAAGATGTAGAGCACCTATAGGGATTGATAATCCACAAGCACGGAGTACTGGACACAAAATCTCCATATTATAAAAAAGAGCAACCCAAGGAGCGACTAAGTACAACAAGAGATATAGCAACAAGCCGATTCCAATATTAAACCAAAATGCAGTATTGTAATCAATACTCTTACAATCTCCTTTTCTAATTAGTGCATTAGCAAAACCACAAGCGACAAACTGATCTGAGATAGCAATAAAAATTGTCAACATCGCTATAGTTCCATAGTCAGAAGGGGTCAATAAACGAGCTAATATCAACGATACTATAAAAGACACGCCCATTACCGACATTTTCTCAACAGCTCCCCATAAAGATGTGCGAGCTGTCTTGTGAGCCACAGTTTCTTCTGCCATCCTAATTATTCAAAATATTATTAATTATACTTTTAAAGTTACTATAATAACTGTCTCTATAAAAGGCAAGCCCACGTTCCTCACATGCTTTTTTCATAAACTCCAAATGACCATGATTTGATTTCAAAAAAATAATCGCATTACGTAACTCTTGTACTATTCTATCATCCTTATTTACAAAAAAAGTAGTATTTTCTGTACCAACTTCAGACATTCCTCCAGAAATTGTAGCAATTTGTGGCAAGCCAGAAATCATAGATTCCGCCATGACCAAGCCAAAACCCTCTTCACATAATGAAGGAATCGCAACAATTGAAGCTATTTGATAATACTTATACAGATCACGATTGTTAACAAAACCTGTAAATACGATTTTTGAGGAGTTTTTAGATATCAGATTATTAACATCATTTACATATTTTCCATAATTACCAAGTGCAAAATCAGATGCCCCTACAACTAAGAGTTTTAAATTATCATCATTTATTGAGGTAACAGCCTCTATCAGTTCTTTAACTCCTTTCTCTTTTACAATACGCCCACAATATAAAACGACAAAATCTTCAGCATTAATTCCAAGACCATCACAGAGATTTTCCTTTTCGTTAGTCGATGCCTTTCTTAAGAATCTTCTCTGATCAATACAATTCAGCAATACATAATTGTCTTTTGCAGGAATTTCCGAATGTTGCATAAAAGCTTCCCTTACAAAATTACTAATACTTATTGTTGATCCGTAAACATCATCAAAGCCTTCATTGTACATTTCAACAGCATGAAAATGCCTACAAATCTTATCTTTACCAATAACTTCTGCTACTTTACTAAGAGACAGTGAATCTGCACATTCATTAATAATCAAATCAAAATTATCACGATTCTTCAATAAATATCTCTCTATTTTTTGATATATACCTAATAATCTTATCTGATATTTATTTGTAAACCACTCTGCTATTTTTTTCTTTTGCCATTGAATAGAATTCATAATTTTATTGGGTTGCCTCAAGTTTACGAACTCTGTATAATTATATTTCTTTTGCTCCTCAGTTGCCAAAGAATCATAGGCAGAAACTACTGTAAATAAGAAATCTTTTTTAATCTCGTTGTCCTCTATTAACATAGTGACAAGTCGTTCCACAGCCCCACCCTTTACGTCAGGAATAGGCAATTGAGCACCTGTTACTATACATATACGTTTTTTTTTCATCATCATTCAGTTACTCTTGTATTATTAATAAGATATTGTTTTGATGATACAATAAATGGTTTTAATGATTCATCCACTACCGTATAATCAATAAAGTAATCACAAAAATCTTCATGACTATTAATTATCCTATCAGATAGTCCGGCCTTATCTAATAAATTCCTAATTCTATCTATATTTCCTTCGTTCAACACAACAAACTGCTTTCTATTAATTACTGATAAAGCAACACCATGAAAAGATGTAGTAATAACAAATTCTGCATTTATTATGTATCCTAAAAGCTCCAATGGTCCAACACTTTGTTTGTGTCGTGAAAAATCTCCAAAATTTCCATATCCTGAGTGTATCTCAACTATTGAGCAGTTTCTTTCTTGAGCCAATCTATCTGATAGTAGAGAGGCTTCTTTTGATTCATATAAATGATATACTAAGATGTACTTATCCTCACGTGGCTTATGAGCTATCCTAATAAAATCCGATGAAGCAAGTAAGAAAGTAGGATCCAAACAAAAATCAATCTTTTTATTGATTATTCCTTCTAGGAATTTTTGAAGATTATTTTCTCTAACAGATATTGCAGCAAAAGAATTTAATTGTTTAGCAATTTTCTCCCTAGAATTTTCCAACAAAGAAAATGCATAAGGCTCAGAACTTGCTGCATATGATATTTTTTTTATGTTAAGATTATCAGTTATATCTAAAAAATATACAGGATCATATCCATTTGTAAGATATAAATTCCAGACTTGATCACTACCGGTAATACATATAGAATAATTACCGACATTACTTAGTCTATCCAGGATTAGATATTCATTTGCAAAACGACGATATTTCTTTTTCTTTTCAATTTTCTCTCTTAAATGAAAGAATTTCAAAAAGAAAGAGTAGAAGCTCTTAAATATATTTTTTCTACCCCACAAAATACTTGGAGCAAAGATGGCATAGTGTCTCTCAATAGCAGGACATCTGTAATCAAAAATTGCCACCTGATGCCCCAATGAACGCAAAAACTCCTGCAAAGAAAATACCTGAAGTGAAGCTCCAAAATTTTCTGCTCTATGAAAAGTTACAATACCGATACGCATATTATTCGTTATTTAATTTTCTTTATAATATTATCAATATGCCAACAAACACTCCAGTACGTTTTATTTATAAATTCTTTAAGGAGAGTGATACTCGAATACTTCCCGTATTTTTTTAAAATATATTTATATCCATATTGCAAATAGTCTTTTTCAAATTGTTTACATAAAGGATTATGCTCTGTTGGTGATTGCAAGTTATGCTGCATACAATCATTAAGATTTACTTGTTGGAAGTAACAATCTTTTTTTACTTGATTCACTAGATTGTCACCTTTAATAGTATTTACAATGACTAACGATAGTCCTTTATTATCTGCGCCAACATTGCAATCAGTCCTATCCCACCCCCACAAATCAGCAATAGTAATATCACTCGGTCTGTGAAGATTCGTAAAGCGACATGTACCACAAGATGGTCGGAGCATAACATGGTCATAAAAAAGTTTAGTGTAGTTTCGTCTACATATCACTTTATTATTACTGAATATATAAGTTTCCTTATGTGTACACCATCCATATTTTTTATCTCTAAAATTGGCAGAAATTATTGCTGATTTTTCTTTCCTTTCTAGGTAATTTATGTTATCACGCCAAATAAATGGAGAAGGTACGCCATGACAAATGATGTCTACCAGAAACAATCTTTCTCGTAATCGAGTACCAACAAAAGAATTACATGCAGCAGTTTGGCATGGCGTTCCAGAAAACATCACTTTTCGTCCCAATAACAGATCCTCTTTAACTTGTTTTAGGACATTCCCCAATTCACTCTGAACATACTTACTCCCCCGAAATGCGTCTCGCTCTTTTTTATTTGTTGCTCGCTGATGAATTACTTTAAATTGGCTATCATATCCAGCACCATATACAACGCCACCGCTTTCCAAGATTTTGTCGGAGAGCAATACAAATGCACCTCCACTTTGACTTTTTGATAATTCTGAAAAATCTTTTATGCGAACCCCAAATGCTAGTGGATTTTCAACATTTAAAGATTTGTCATAATTTGATTTGAAGGAACAAACATTTTTACATAAGCCACAGTTAACACATTTTTCACTAACAATGAATGGATAAAGGAAACCCATACCGTCTGCTTTCATTTCTATCGCCTTATGAGGGCAAACATTAGCACAAGCAGAACAACCACAGCAGTCTTCTTTATTAGAATATAGAACCATATTATTTCAGAAAAAATTAGAGTATACAAAGTTTTGCATTATCTGGTAAAGGAGTCTGCCCCATCTGCATTTCCAAGTCATGATGAATTCCTGTTCCATACCAGTCTATTTCTATTGGGTAGCTAAAAGATTTTACTGCAGACGAGCAAACAGTAATAGCCTTATTAAACTTAACCCCTATCAAATCTAATAATTGGGACGGTACTATTTTTTTAAATACACAAACACCTGGAATTAATGATTCATAATCAACTCTATCTCGAGGATGGGGTTTAATAACAATCTTGTCATTAGGATATTTATTTATTATATTACGATATATACATTTGTGATCTTCCAGAGAAATATAATCTGGATACAAAGGATTCGTAAAAACAATATATGGTCTTTTCATTAACTCCAGCTTGTCGTTTTCTGTTATTCCAAATATAGCCAGAATTTCGTTTTTCTTATTTTCTGAGGCATTTTTCCATGCTTCCTGAAGGCCCATGACAATTTTCTTTTTATCATGTATATAGTAAGCATCATCAAACTCAGACATAATCAATCCCTTACATTGGGTACCAGATCCATTTTCCCATAGGTACGTAGCCCCATAGAGGAACTTCCTGATGAAATATGTTTTTTTCTTTCGCATTTCTTCTAATTTTCTCAATCTCGGTGTAGTAAGAAAATGAGAAGGATGTTTTGGACTATCCTCTATATGAATATAACAATTTTTTCCAAGTATAGCCGGCGAACTCGGAAGATGATCTTGCGAATAATACTCTGCATTTTTATTTGCAGGAACATAAAACCGGATTATCCTATAGAAAAGCCAGTCTAACCCGTGGTTTTTCAAAAATGAATATCTATTTTCGAAGTCACTTACCCTGATTTTATGGTTAAGCCTCCCTGCAATATCATTGGGTATTCCTGTATCAACAACAAAGAAAGTTTCATCGATTTCCCGTTCTTTGCAATATAACAAGTAGACTAACAATCCATATACGCTTCCTACTATAGCAATCCTTGAATACTTTATTTTTTTCATAATATCTATCATTATTATCGAGTCAAAATAAAATGGATAACATTAAAATTGTTACCACTAATCACAAAGTTACTTTATCAGAAAGACTTTGAGATTTGGTGCATTCAAGCGAGCACAATTCAAAATCATCACGTTTAGCCATAAAAAATACTATCACAAAAAATATGGTAGAAACACAATCATATTTACCAGCATCTTTCCTGAATTGCTTTGCAAACATTGATATTCTCACAGACTTTACAAACAGTGACAAGCATGTGAAGTAAGTAGATATTCATTATGTTATTTTGTTGCCCAATCTATCATACGTTGCATTCCCTCTTCGAAAGTCACCTTTCCTGTCCAACCTAGATCACGTCTAATTTTTTCATTTACACCATAAACACCATTCTGGTCTCCTGGAGTTCCTTCAACATATTCGTGGGTAACTTCAAACGGAAGATGCATCTCAATATAATTTACAATATCTTTTACGTGAATTTTGCGACAATTGGAAACATTATAGACTTCAAACATCTCACCTTTTTCACGATTCATTGTTTTTAATACCGAATCAACAATATCATCAATATATACGAAATCACGGAAACGGTCGCCAGATCCTTTTACAGTAATATGATGATTACGCAATGCTAATGCAAGATAGATACTTGCCATGCCTTGTTTTAGGTTGTCCATGTTTTGGCCTGCACCAAAGACGTTAAAGAAACGCAGAGCTGTACACTTGATTCCAAACATCTGGCTATAAATACGCATATAGTTTTCACTAGCCAATTTTCCTACTGCATAAAAAGATTTTGGAGTCGTAAGGGTTTCTTCTGAAACTAAAGGGTCTTCCTTGTCCCCATAAGTTGCCATGGAGCTTGCAAAAATAAACTCCCTACAGCCAGTTTTTTTTGCAAAGTTCAATAACATCAAGGTAGATTGTGCATTTGTCTGAAGATCATATACAGGTTTTTCAAATGATATTTCTCCTGAACTTTGACCTGCAATATGAATAATAGAATCGAAACGATAATTATCCAGCTGCTTTATTACAGACTCATCAAAGTCATCACCTTCTATAAAAATACAGCCATTTGGAACGACCTCCCTTTTGCCTGTAGACAAGTTATCAATAGTTACGACTTTATTTCCTTGCTCCAAAAGAGCACGAGCTACAAATGAGCCAATAAAACCTGCGGCTCCTGTTACCAAATATGTTTTCATTTTATACCCAATTATTTAATACCTTCTGCTTTTAACCACTTTTCTGTACGAATTATATCATCCATGTCATGAACATCGAAACTTTCCTTTACAATTACTGGCTTACAGTTATTTCCCATAAATGTCCAAGGTTGCTGTCCAGGGATATCACTATAAAGAGTATTCTTTAGATTCAAAGTCCAGAAATTGTGACAGAAAACAAAATTCATTGGAAGATCTTGTCGATTAGTTGAGACATTCAATCCTTTAAAATCAAACCAGTTTCCAAGACATCCATCTTCACGCAGGCACTTACTACGGAAAGGATGATGATCTTGTTCAAGCATTACAGGACATGATGAAGATAAATCTGGATTGTTAATTAGATTTTTAACAGATTCTTCAATCCATTCTGTTTTTGTAATAGCATTATTAGCAAGAATTACAACGATAATCTCCGGCTCACAACCATCTTCTTTCATCACGCCAAGTGCATGCTTAATAGCATCAATATGCTGAGAGGTTGGTAGGGCAAGTTCTGCTGGACGAACAATACGTTTGTATCCAATTTCTTCTGCTGCCTTTAGAATCTTTTCGTCGTCAGAACTAACATAGAAATCAGTAATAAGTTTACAATTCTTTGCCGCCATGGCTGGATACTGGCAAAGTGGACGTCCAAGTACAGGAAGGACATTTTTATCCTTGAGAGTATTGTTCCCACGCCCCGTGAGTAATGCTGCAATTTTCATAAAATTATTAATAAATAGGTTATAATATTTTATCAATTGAAATCAAAAGAAGTAGTATTCACTATTTTTCTCCTATTCTTGTATAAACAAATCCTAGTTCCTCCAATTCCTGTCGATCGTAGATATTACGACCATCAACGATGATGTTACCTGTCATAACTTTCTTAATAACATTCCATGATGGCATACGGAACTGACGCCATTCGGTCATCAAAGCAAATACATCGGCACCATCTGCTGCATCGTACATATTTGTGCAATAGGTTACCGCGTCACCAATACGACGTTTGCACTCATCCATCGCAATGGGGTCGAAAACTCTAACCGTAGCTCCATCCTTCAGCAGTTTATCGATAACCACCAAGGCAGGAGCCTCGCGCATATCGTCGGTTTCGGGCTTAAAAGCCAAACCAAGGATAGTTATCGTTTTACCCTTCACGTCACCTACAGCCTTGATTATCTTATCGTATACAATCGATTTCTGCTTCTCGTTTACACGCTCCACTGCCTCTATAACTTCCATGTGGTATCCGTTATCCATACCGGTATGTACCAAAGCCTTAACATCTTTAGGGAAACAGCTGCCGCCATAACCACAACCAGCATAGAGGAACTTGGAACCAATACGAGAGTCGGTACCTATGCCCTTACGAACACTATCCACATTGGCACCAACACGCTCACAAAGGTTGGCAATATCGTTCATAAAGCTGATACGTGTAGCCAGCATGGCATTGGCTGCATACTTGGTCATCTCAGCTGATGGGATATCCATAAAGATAACACGGAAGTTATTAATGAGGAATGGCTTGTAGAGACGAGTCATCACCTCCTTGGCCTTCTCGCTCTCGGTACCTACCACCACACGATCTGGACTCATAAAATCCTTAATAGCTGCACCCTCTTTTAAGAACTCAGGATTGCTGGCTACATCAAATGGAATGTTGACACCGCGTTTATCCAACTCTTCCTGAATGGCAGCCTTTACTTTCTTGGCGGTACCTACAGGAACGGTAGACTTAGTAACAAGTATGGTATATTTGTTGATATTCTGACCAAACTGACGGGCTACTGCCAGTACATATTTCAGATCTGCTGAGCCATCTTCATCTGGAGGTGTACCAACAGCTGAGAATACAACTTCAACATCGTCGAGCACCTCAGTAAGGTCGGTAGTAAACTTAAGGCGTTCGAAACCTACATTACGTTTAACTAGTTCTTCGAGACCAGGCTCATAGATGGGCATAATACCATCCTTAAGCTTCTGAATCTTCTGTGCATCAACATCCACACAAGTAACATGTGCGCCCATCTCAGCAAAACAAGTTCCCGTTACCAGGCCTACATAACCTGTTCCTACTATTGCTATATTCATGATCAAACTTTGTTTGATTTCTATTTGTTGTTATTGGCGCCACTGCCTGCCAGAGGGACAGGCACGTGACATAATGTTATATTATGTTTGGGATTAAAATACCCCATCTAATAATCCCGGCCGGATTAACCGATCAACGCAAGCAATCTCGCCTCATTTTCATTTGAATTGATTCACTCTCCGATATTTTCCATCCAGAGCCATCAAAGCCTTAAATTTCTCCTTTCTCTCAATAGGAAGATCGCCTTTCGACATGAGTTTGATGTTTCTACGAAGCCAATGCCACAGCAATCGCTCCTCAGCATAGTATTTTGATAGACGTCGGTGGTTGGTTGCAATGAATTCCATCACCTGCTCGTACTGCATCTGCCAGCGCTCGGATTGGGTCATTAATCACACCTCAGCCATTTTTGACACAGGTACCTGTGTTTCTCTTCAAATTTCATATATAAAATTTGAACGGAAGAACGCCACCATTAATATGTTTTGCAGAAGTGAGAATTTCGCCTATAGATTCAGCAAATTTCAAGGTCACTGGTAATCCATCACCATATATGCATGCATTATAGTTAAGTTTTGACAGACTAAGAATGTCTTTGCATACAGTTTCAACATTTCCATTTCCTCGATCTATCTGTATATCTAAAGGATTGGGGGTTTCAAGACCAATCTGGGTTTTAAAACGTGGTATATATCCTTTTGTCCAAAGGAAAGCCTTATTGTCATCATATTGAAGCATCAATCCCCTTGGAACACTGTATTGATGTTCCCGGTAGAGTTTGAATACGTTATTATTCCTTATTCTTACTCCTATTATTTGCGATTTTCCTTCTGCTGCCTCTTGAAATCCATCCCATTCTTCATCATTAAAATAGGTTTTGGCATGAATAAACACCTCTGTAGGATATCTGTTAAACTGGCTAAAATAAGACTGCATTGCACGAGAAATAATCTTTTTTGCATCTGCTTTATCTAAATGATATTCTCCTGTTTCCTCATTCCACCATGGACCTACATTGCCCCGAAATACCATGCCATCTCCAGAATCGAGAAACATCTGAGCTGCACAACAAGCATTCTTTCCTTTATCCTGAGTTTTTTTATACACTAGACCTAGATAACACACCCCCTGCCGTACATCGCCCATTTTCCAAGGCAATCCCCCCATCTTATAATAAAGGGCAACGGCAAGATTCCATGCTTTTGCAGTTTTTATCTTTTCTTCTTGTAATTGCTGTTTAGTATCCATACCAGAAAAAGATATCTTCGATTCTCGGATAATCTGTGTGGTAATACCCGATCCAAGCAATCTAGCTTTCATCTGGTTATGGAAATTCACTTCGTATTCGTATGCCTTCCGAAATGCTTCTTCTTCATTGTTGAACTCTTCAAACAAGTTCTGTTGTCTATTCTTTAAAACCTGTCTCGACACACTAGACTTAATAACACCTCCCATCTTCAAAGCGGAGGATTTAGGACGTCCATGAGTATATATACCTTCAGGTATAACCACAAGCCATAGATTTACGGGGCGTTCTTCCTCATTTAGATAGTCGGTAATTTTGTCTACATATATTGAAACCAATTTATGAACTCTTACATGATTATCTTGATGTCTCAATGCCTCTTTAATAGAATTTTCTGAAATATCTATCTGCGGAATATTCTCATAATTGACAAATACTCCCAAAACAGACTCTAATCCGAGAAAAGTGGGATGTTTATTGACGTGTTCATCCGAAAAGACAGGTTTATCTAAAACATGAAGATAGTCAATCATCAACCTACGCAATCTATTTGGACCAATGATTCCTATGTTCATCTGACCATAATATCGATTTGCATCAAAAGGGCCAAACAACATTAGTCCATCCCTTGGATCAATTGCCTTTTGTCCATGTGCAAAAGTCAATGTCGGTTCTGACAAATACTTAATAACAGGTTCTAACATATTTCTTCCTCCTCTATGTAAGATACTGTTTCCAAGTCAGACTCAGACATTTTCGAACTAGGATCATTGTAGCCATAATCACTCCAAAATGTCTCTGGCCATAAATTCATTTTAAGAAAATCACCTTTATAAGTCACCTGAATTTTGATTTCATTTTCACTGTCCTTCAGGGAACTCAACATCGCTAAAAGCAAATCACGCCATTCACTATTATAAAAAGTTTTACCTTTATTCCTTCTATAAGCATGTTGTTTGCTGTCATTGGAAATTATTACATGGCCATCACTTGTGAATAACAGATGTGACTGAATTGATACTCCAATAACGGGAAACATAAGAGGTTTTACGGATATTGCGTAATGCCATGAGCCTTTATCCAAATATTTTCCACCTAGACGTTTATGTCTTGGCTTTTGCTGAGAAGAATACTTATAATAAATTTCCTCATCTCTAAATTTTGTTTTACCCCGTTCCCTATAAAATGCAAAACGTTTATTTGAAATGGGGGCTTTGCAGCAACCTTTCCGTTCTAAAATACAATGTATCAGAAATCTTATATAGTCCTTGAAATAATTCTCAACTTCCTTGTGGGTAGGAAAATCTTCGGAGTCAAAGCCATAAAGCACATCGTCGAGGCTATAAGCATATACTGCGATAGGCAACACATCAAAAGTTTCACCTTCACGCTCAATCTTATAAGATATTTTCTCTTCAAAAGTTGATAAAACATTACTAGATAACGCGATAGGAATTTCTCGATTGCCATTCCGCACAGCTTTAGCCTGTTCACTATTCGCAAAATGATATAAACAGAAAATACCAGGACAATCCTTAACTCCCCACCAAGATGAGTAATACAGTTCTTTCTTATTTATTATCTGGCAGTCAGTAGAATATGAATTCTCATACCAACTAACTAATGAAGATGAAACGTCTTCATCATGTTGCACATCATCCTTATCCAACTTCTTTTTCAAATGACTTAGACC
>JAEEGL011616639.1_pt1 | contig 25417 bp, 17 predicted proteins | sample 9134231 | NCBI WGS metagenome assembly JAEEGL01 (sample SAMN16246548, study PRJNA631951) | gut metagenome | biome: gut microbiome; feature: rumen; material: fiber-attached | host: Bos | place: Iran: Karaj | collected 2018-10
GTGGGGGATAGGCTTGGGCAGTTCCTGGAAGTATTCCTCCGAGATCAGGAACTCCTGCCCCAGCTTGGTGCAGAGCCCCTGGATCCTTGCGGTGGTGTTCAGCACGTCGCCGTGGTAGGCCATTTCGCTTCCGAAATTGCCCACCTCCGTAGAGATGACCTTCCCGCAGTGGATTCCCGCCTTGAATTGGGGCGATACCCCGAATTTTTTCATGAATTTGGCCTTTTTTCCGGCGATGCTTTCCGAAAAGTCGAAAAAGCAGTCCACTGGTCTGGCCTTCTTGCGGCAGTCCGACATCTTCCAGGTCAGAAAGGCGCCGTCCCCTGCAATCTGGTAGATTTCGCCCCTGTTCTCTTCGCAGCAGTTGGAAAGCAGGCTGTAGTAGTCCTTCAGAAAGCTGCTGTACTTCACGTGTCCCAGTTCCTCGGCCAGGGAGGTGGAGTGCCTAAGGTCGATGAACATGAAAATCCGTTCCTCTTCCTTGGGCTCCTGGGACTTGCCGAGGAGGGTATTCCAGAAAACCCGTGGGCCGAATTTCTTGTGTACGGAGCGCAGGGCGGTAATGAGGTAGGCCGCAAAGAAATACAAGATAGCCTGGACACGCACGTCGTGGGCCATGAGGTTGTCCTTGATAGATGCAAGGGAGACCTCGTTGACAATGCCTTCTTCGGCGTTGGCCTTGAAAAGCAGTATGCACAAAATAATGCTTACGTGTATGGCGGCCACGAAGTAGAGGGAACGTACCAGAAGGGCCTTCCAGACAGGCCTGCAGTCCCGCTCATCCTTTAGGATGATGACATCGTAGACCCCGTGGGAAAGCCCCATGAAAAGGGCGAACTGCAACATGACCAGAAGCGGCTCTACGTACAGGGTACCCTGTTCCCGGTACATCTCCAGCATAGAAATCCCGATGGCCACACCAATCCAGCAGAGCACGTAGAAGCATACGGCTCTGAACTTTCGCTGTGTCTGTCGGGTAATGGCCATAGGTCTAGTGGATAAAGAGTGGGAGCGCCCAGATCATGGCGATGATGATGATGTCCTTGTAGGATTCGCCCATAAGCAGGGTAGAGGACAAGAAGAAAATGATTGTAGCGAGGGAAAGGAACACCCAAAGGGGCGCCCTTTTCTTCAAGAAGTTCTTGATTTTTTCCTTAGTCGTCTGATCCATTGCAAGTACCCGTTTCCCTCCTAATCTACATTATTTTCCCCTGCAGGCAACAACCATAAGTTATTTTTAGGAAAATGCTGGGCCTTTACGTACATATCCCCTTTTGTGAAAAAATCTGCGACTATTGCGACTTTTTCACTATCCAGGGGCCGAACCGGCTCCACGGGGAGTACCTGGACCTGCTTTCCCGCGAGATTTCAGCCTTTTCGGAGCGTCATCCGGGCGTACTTTCGCAGGTGGAAACCCTCTACCTGGGTGGTGGCACCCCCTCCATCTTGTCTCCGGAGGCGCTTTCCAGGCTTTTTTCCATATTGGGTGAAGCTGGCGTGCCTCTCCTACGACTGAAGGAATCCACTATGGAGTTCAATCCGGAGTCCACGGATGCCGAACGCCTGTCCGTGGCGGTGGAAAACGGCATTACCCGGGCAAGCCTTGGGCTCCAGAGTTTTAGGCCGGAGCTTTTGCAGGCGGTAGGTCGCCGTCACACGCCAGAGGCGGGCCTTGCCGCCCTGGAGCGGCTCCTTTCTGAGCCGGGCCTTCGGGTGACGGCGGACCTGATGTTCAATCTGCCGGGGCAGACGGTGTCGCAGTTCCTGGAAGACCTGGACCATCTGTCGGCATACCCGCTGGGGCATATCAGCTTTTACGGCCTCAAGGTGGACCCCCGTACAAGGCTCGGGCACCGTCTTGAAAAGGGCCTGGTCCAAGTGGACGAGGACCTGTACGGCGATATGTACCGGGAAGGCGTCAGACTCCTCGAAACTAAGGGATTTGAACGTTACGAGGTATCGAACTTTGCCCGCCCTGGCGAAGAAAGCCTCCATAACCTGAACTACTGGCGCCGGGGAGAGTACCTGGCCTTCGGCCCTTCGGCCCACGGCTTCTTTGGTGACGTACGCTTTCACGCTCCCGACCGCTATCCGGAGTGGCGCCGCTACGTAGAGGCGGGCTGCCCGGAAGGCATGCTTGCGAAAGATCCCATCGGTCATGAAGAGGCCGTTGCGGAACAGATACAGCTTTCACTACGTACAAAGTATGGTCTTGGCGTGGCCGCCCTGCAAAATCTGGGTGCCGGGCTTTCCGAAAAGTCCGTCTCCAAGTGGGTAGGGAAGGGCTACTTGAAACGGCAGGGTGATCGCCTTGTCCTTGATGGCGACGGCTGGCTCTTTATGGATACCGTGGTGGCGGACCTGTATTCCAATTTGGAATAATGTTTTTTGTATGTCGGCTAAATCACAGTTTTGTTGTCAAACCATCGTAAAAGCCCTAGAATAGGGGACTTACGCCAGTTTCCGTTTCCGCTTCCCCCTAAAAAAACATATTTTTAGGGTATATGTGCCCAGGTCTGTAATTGGGCGTGTTTGTTGTTGTGTAGAAAAAAGAGCGAGGCTGGTATGTTGGCAAAAAGACATAATGGGTTTACCCTATTTATGACTACCCTGCTGCTGTTGGTGGCATGGGCTTTTGCCGCTGATATTGACTGCTTCGATAAGGAAAATACCTACTACAAGAAGAACTATTGCGTATACCAGCCCCTGGATGTGGGCCAGAATGCGGGGCTGTACGTGGAAGACACTGACAAGAACAAGATTCCCAACAGCCCCCTCTACGTCTATGCTCCCGACGCGGGGCCGGATTCTGTGGTGCTATTGTCCGGAGAAGATGTCCTCTCCAACGAGGAGCTTCGCTACTCCGGGGCTGATGGAATTATGTACCTGACCGTTATAGGGCATTTCCCCAGGAAGAACGCACCCCTGGGAGTCATGGTCAACGTTACCGACAATCCCAAGATTCTCTACGTCTTCAACTTCTATCCTCCCCATTTCCAGTTCTGTCTGGATTCGGATTGCAAGGACACCGTCGATGTGTCCAGCATCCAGCGGAACGTAGAGGATACGCTTACGGTCTATGTCCGTCCGACAATTCCCTGGGGCCCCCATGCCGGCGAGGTGGACGGGCTCATAGGGGATTCCACGCAGTATTTCCTCTCTTCGGAAAACGAAGACCTGAAGTTCCTGACGGCGGCGGGAACGCCCATGGGGTATACCAAGATAGACGGAAAGAAGTACTACCTCGGTATGATCATGAAGTCCAGGTCCGTTTTCAAGATTACCTCGGACAAGGCCATCGAAGACGTGAACTTCACCCTGGAAGCTTCTCCGTACACCTACTCGAACGGCTCCACGGTCTTCCGTGCCAAGGAGGATTTTCCGGGCAAGCTGCGTTTCGTGAATTACGGCCTTCCCTCCTTGGATAGCGCCTTCATTTACGATACCGACGGCGACGGCGTGGGCGACAGCATCGCGGCCTATTTCGGCGGCCAGATGAAGGGCGTTTCTCTGGATGGTTACCGGTACAACTGGCCTACGGGCGGTGAGTATTCCGTTTTTGATGGAATTGCCTCGCTTGAAGACCACCTGGCCGAACTCACCGGCGTCAAGACCACGATTCCCGACAGTACGGGAACCGGTTCGTTGAAGGTACATGCGTCATCTTCGGAGTCTGGTGCTAGCGATACTCTTTCGACGGACATCCAGGACCGCATCGGCCCAGTCATCCAGACGGCGACCCTCATTCCGGGCGCGGGATCTTCCGATACTCTGGTGCTACGGTTCAACAAGGATTTGGATACGTCCTGGACCTCGGGTAGCGGATTCCTTCTGGACGGAGTCCCCCTGTCCATGACCGCCGTGGAAAAGGGTGTAGATGGCAACGGCCGCATCTGGAAGTTCGTTGTGCCCAAGGACAAGGTCAAGGAAGGTTCCGAAATTGAAATCGCCGAAGACTGTGCCGAGTGCAAGGCTGGTCCCATCAAGGCCGCCGACGGCAACAAGACTGGCAAGAACAAGCCTGCCACGATACACAATTCCGGCCAGAACTACTTTGATGAAGAAAAGAACGGCTTCTACGACAAGGATGGTGACGGCCGTATGGACAGCGCCACCGTCGCCTTCAAGGAACCCCTCTCCAAGAAGGACCTGGAAGAGATGGAAGTGATTCTCTATTGGCAGGACAGCCAGGGCAATGTGCTTGCGATCAAGCCCGACCTGACGGACACCAGCCTGGTGAAGCTTTCCGACGACGGCTTGATGCTTTCCATTACCATGGATGACGCCACCATGAAGAAGGTGCGCCCGATGCTCACCTCCGTAGATACCGTGGGATTGGCGGACAGCCTCAAGTACGGCTATGCCAAGGTGTCGAAGCCCGTGGTCCAGGCAGACGGCACGACAAAGATGGAAACCTATCCGCCCATCACCATGCACGACCGTATGTCTCCCGTGATTGCGGGGACGTTCCTGGAACCGGAGTCCTTCCAGAAGATGGAAGCGGACGTGCTGACCATCAGCTTCTCCGAACCTGTGGACCGCGGGGCCATGGAAGACCTGGCCGCCCTGTCCGACTGCTTCAGTTTCAAGGTGGACGGCCAGTGGGTGTCCATCCCCTTCAGTTCGCTCAAGTGGAGCGATGACGGAAAATCCGTGAAGCTCCATCTGGAAAACGGCGTGCCTCTGGCAGAGCGCCTGAACCCGGCGGATTCCCTGAAGTTCGATTTTGAAAAGGCCGGCCTGAAGGACAAGGAAGGAAACGGCGTTTCGCCCAAGTCTCCTCCGGTCATGGTCAAGGGCGACCCCCGCGTGCTGATGGAATCCACTACCCTCGCCAGTCTCGACAGGGCGGTACTCCTGGCAGACAAGGCCGCCTTTACCGAAAGGTTTGTCAGTGCCGATGAACCTATGGACGAAGAAATGAAGAAGTCCCTAGGCATTTTGATGGACATTAGCTTTGCCACCGTTATGGGAGAAGATTCTACAGGTATGGATAAGGTGAACCTGGAAGACGTAGGCCTCTCCTGGGAGCTGAAGGTGTTTACCAACCTGGGTTCCTACGTGGGCGGAGCCTCGAATAAGGTAAAGTGCAGCGATCCTGCCTTCGAAGGAAATTGCTTTGAGCATGCGAAGAAGATGTATTTGCGCTGGAACATGCGTTCTAGCGAGGGCCGAAAAGTCGGCGTCGGTGTTTATGTGGCACAGTTCAAGATTAATGTCTATGGTGCAAAGAACAGTTTTAAAGTTGAAAGGATTTACAAGTGGGGAATCCGCGCCGGCAAGGGCGGACTTTCGCTTGGGGAATAGGTCCTTTCAGAGGATAGCGCTATGAAAAAGACGGCTATGAAATTGGGATTATGGGTGTTGTTGGCAGCAGCGACGCTGGTGTTCGCTGCAGGTAACATCCCGGCTCCGAGAAACCCGGCAACGGGTGTCTGGATTAACCGAATCGGTGAAATCGTGGACCAGCCTGCCACGAATGCCACCTTGTACTATACCAAGTATATTGGTACCGACCGTGTCAAGAGTATTGACTACTTCTACAATGGTAGGGGTTACTTGTCGCTTTCGAATAAGAAGGGGCAGTGCAATGCCCAGTTTGCCGATGGTATTATGCATCACCCCGATGGAGACCTGATTGTGGCCGGCCAGGGAAGGCAGCTGTACAAGATAAAGAAGAATACAGACCCCACGGGTGACTGCGTGGTGAAAACATCTCCTACGAAATACAAGACGAAGGGCACGGACCCGAAAACCCCCAATGACCGCCTGGGTGCCGGATCTACGGATGGTAGAGGCTATTGGCATGTGATGGTGGACCCGAATCAAAAATACGTCTGGGCCGATGGCATGCCGGGTGCTCTAGTCCGCTATAGTATTGAAAATGGTCAATTGGCTGACGTAGGTTACCAGATAGAATTAACTCCAGATGATCATGACCGTCGTAAAGACAGGAAGGTGACCACCGTAGTATGGGACACCAGTGGTCATGCCTTCTTTACCTATTCTGAATTCACAGGCGGTGGTTGCGAGATAGATATCAACGGGAACCCATGTACGGCTAAAATTCAGGACAGTCTTAGAAGCAGGTCTTATTTTGGGTATTTTACGGACACAACATGGCAAAAGATTGTGACGGATCAAGATTCCGTAAAGTATCTGGGGAAAAAGAACGATTCTGTCGTTATTGCCATGGGTACCAAGATCTTGCTGGATTCTTTGGAAGGAGCCCATGGCGCGACTTTTGACCCCTATTCCAATACCATCTTCCTGTTCGGTGGGGCCAAGATTAGGCAAATCAAGGTTAAATCGACAGCTTCCGGTGTTGTGGTCGATACCGCTGCAACGATTGACTTGCGAGACTTTTTCTTCCCGGAAGATACGACCCATATGCCTCCACCCCGTACGCCTTCTTGTAGGCAGAAGGCCGACCCTGTTACCGGTGAATGGGGAAATTCGGGACAGTCCGGTTATTGCGATGGTGGAACTAACGGCAGGTCAGGCATCACTCCTACCGTGGGTTGGCGTTTGGACCAGGGAACGGTGGATGGCTTTGGACATTTGTTCGTGGCGAGCAACACCGGTCACTTGATTTTTGTAGACTACGCGGCCAACAATGATTTTGATGAAGAATACAAAGCTCAGCACTTCATAAATAACAACGTGCTGGTACATATGGAATGGATAGACAACTTCCTCGATGACCTGGCTCCGCTACAAAAGGATGAAGTGATTCGTTCAAGCGCCAGTAGCTTTGGCGGACTCTCCTCTAGCGACTACGAGAGGCTGAGCTCGCAAGTTGTCTTCCATTCTTCTAGTAGCGGCTCCAATGGTTCCAGTGGCTCTAATGGCTCCAGTAGTTCTAGCGGTTCCAATGGTTCCAGCGGCTCTAATGGCTCCAGTGGTTCTAGCGGCTCCAACGGTTCCAGCGGATCAATTGGCTCCAGTGGTTCTAGCGGCTCCAACGGTTCCAGCGGATCAATTGGCTCCAGTAGTTCTAGCGGTTCCAATGGTTCCAGTGGTTCTAACGGCTCTAGCGGCTCCAATGGTTCCAGCGGCTCTAATGGCTCCAGCGGCTCCAATGGTTCCAGTGGTTCCAACGGCTCTAGCGGCGGAGGCCAGTCTTACGACAGTTCCTCCAGCGATGATGAAGAAGGTGGCGGAATCCTTTATGGAAGTAGCAACTCTAATCCTGACCCCAATGGCGGTGGTACCATTTATGGGTATAGCTCCGGTGGCGGCGGGTACTACAACCCATCGTGGGATGATTATGACAAGGGTGATTCCGTTGTGCAGAATGCTGGCATCTTGACTCCTGCTGGGGACAAGAAGCCGGGTGATGCGGGTACGGTAACCATATACGACAATGTGTATTATGTGGATAAGTATCCTATCGATGTACCGCTGGACTTCCGTCAGAATTCCAACCTCGATTCGGCCAAGGTGGGAGACGTAGTCGCCATCACGCTAAGTGCCGACAAGGTGAAGGAGTACTTCGGGGATAGCGTTCAGACCTTGACAATAAGCACTAAGTCGGGACTCACCTTGATCGATCCGAAGAACCCAAGTCCCGGAGAGTCTATAGTGGTCGATGCCAACGGCAACGTCACCTTCTATGTGACTGCATATGAACCGGTTGAAAATGGCGAAATCTACATTACTAACGATGTGGGCAACCTGGTTGTGCTGGACAACATCAACTTCTTTGCCGTAGTTCCCGACGGCAAGGTGGCTATGATCAAGGATTCCGATATGAATAGCCAGCTGGACTACGTGGAAATCCTGTTGCAGGATACTTTGCCCAAGGACGTGTCGGTGGAATCTGTTTCGCTGGTGGTAAACGGCGTGCTGATGAACCCGGCTACGGTACCCACCCTCAACAGGGAAAGGGATAGGATAACCCTGAACGATGTGTCCGACCTGGTGTTCCCCGAAGATATCGATTTGAGTTCCTATGCCCAGATTACCTATAAGGACAAGACGAACGGAGCGATTTATGTTCGCCAGGTACCTCTGATCGAACTGGGTACGAACATCATCAAGGCGGCCCATGCCATCAGGGATACCACCAAGGGCGGCATGGACTCGCTGTTCGTGGAATTCAATACCGATGTAGTTCCGTATGACCTGCGCTACCCGGAGATGCTCATTGCATTGAAGCAGAAGGGAAAAGAAGTCTTCTTTGGCCTGGGCCAGGTTTCTAAAGTTTACCTGCCTTCGAAGAATATCGTCATCTTCGTGGGTGAAAACCTGAAACTCCAGGGAGATATGAAGGATAGCGTTTCCCTGTATCCCAATGTGACATTCCAGAATGCGCCCTACATCACTTCCGATGAATACGACCGTCACGTTCCTGTAACGGTGGTGGACCGCCTGCCTGCGGTCAAGGACGTGGAATACTGGGATACGGATTACAATGGTGTTCTGGACCAGATTGTCATCAACTACTCGGCTCCCTTGAAACAGGAAGATTTGGAAAAACTCCATATGTCGTTCCCCTGGTATAGCAGTCGTGGATTGCTTGTCCAGTTGCAGGCCCAGCCCTCTTACCTGAGTCTTGATCCCAATGACCCGACTAAGGTGATATGGAAGGTGATTGCGGCTACCGAGCTTGTTTCGGGTGTCACGAGCATCAGCGAATCCTTGCCGCCGGCAACAGTCTATACATACTACTCCGTATTTGATGAGACGTTTGCCAACGAAGAACCGGTGAAGATTGTAGACAAGATGTCGCCGATTATTGCCGGTGCGACCCTCAATTACGGCAAGAAGGCTGACACGCTGTTGGTGAGTTTCTCGGAACCCATCAACAAGGTAAACGGTAGAGACTTCTTCCGCTATATCCACGGCAAGGATACCCTGGACTTGGTACCTTCATCCATCGAATGGTCCGAAGACGGCTTTACGGCAAAGTTGATTCTGGATGCTGGTCAGGGAACGGTCCTGCCGGGTGACTCCCTGATGGTGGTCCGCGGCAGCAAGGGTACGATTCAGGATTTCTACGGCAATATCGCCGGGGATGATCCCTCGCCTGTGGTTATCGGCGGTCTGTTGAACCACCTGGTGGAATCTACCCAGATGGGTACCTTCGATGAAAAGGACGAGGTTCTCCACACGGTAAGCTCCGTGAACCTGCGCTACGTGCCCAGCTCCACCACTAAGGAAGACTTGGAGAAGGAGGGCGTGCTTGGGCAGTTGATCCAGCTAGGCGAACGGTTCGTGCCGCAGTTGCTTGACCGCGCACAGATTGCTGCCGATGGTTCCGTGGATCCGTCCGTGCTGGATTCTCTGGATCCCGAGAAGGTGTTTATCTCCTTCGTGGTGAACTACTTTGATCATCTGGGACAGTACGTGAATGACACCGCCATAACGGTGCCTTGTAACAGCCCCAAGTTCGGCGGGAACTGCCTGAATTCCGACCAGAAGGTATTCGTGAACTGGAACTTCAAGGACCATAAGGGCCGCTTTGTGGGAACAGGCGTCTATACGGTACAGTTCAAGATGGTGGTACGCTACGAAAGAAAGAAGATAGAAGAAGAGATCAAGGATAAGTGGGGCGTACGCCGTAAGAAGAAAAAATAGGTGAGAAATCCTCAGTTCCTAGTTAATAGTTACTAGGGAACACTGGAATAAAAACAAAAGCCGCGATACCGCGGCTTTTCTGTTACTTGTAAAAAGAGGGAGTTCTTTTAGACAATCATTTCCATGACGGCAGGGATAATGGTGCAAAGCACCACCCAGGGGTAAGAGAGGGAACCCTTGAGCCAGCCGGTGGTCTGCACCTTGCTGGTATTGAAGCTGACTGACTGCGACTTGCTCTGGGCGGTCGCTACGGATTCATGGAGGGAATCCTTGAGGTAATCGACGGACAGGTCAAAGACCCTTTTGCTTTCTTGGGCAGAGTCGATTATATGTAAGAACTTGCTACTCATAGACTTAGCTCAGTTTTCGGGTATAAATATAGTAAATTTTTCCCGAAATCAAAGAGCTTTTGTTTATTTATGTTTACAAATGTCGATTTATACGAAAAAAAACGCAAAACAGCAAATTTTTTTTCAAAAAAAGCTAATTTAAGTGTGTTATGAATCACATTCCTGGTTCAGGAGGATAATTATGAACCTAATCCGCTATTCTTTCGGCCTTGCCGTGGGAACCATCTTGGTAGCCTGTGGCGGAAACGCCCCCCAGCCTGCGGTGGAACCTGCAGAACCTGCTGTGGCTCCCGCCCCTCAGGTTTCTCTGGACAGTATGGTGGATCGTTATAGCTATGCCCTGGGTATGGACCTGGGTCGTGCTATCGCTAATATTAACGTGCCCGTCAAGATGGACGTGCTGATGCTTGCCATTCAAGATGAGGTTGACCCTGCCCGCAAAGTTCTGCTTTCGGACTCCGCTTCGGAATCTGCCTTGCAAGATTTGTTGCTCCAGATGCAGTTAAAGAAGGAGGCCGATGAGAAGGCCGCCGCCGCAAAGGCCCTGGAAGACCAGGCCGCATTCCTTGCCAAGAATGTCCAGGATTCTACGGTGAAGGTGACGCCCAAGGGTGTACAGTACCGCGTACTCAAGGCCGGTACCGGCATTTCTCCCAAGGTGACGGACAAGGTCCAGGTGCACTATATCGGCGCCCTTCTGGACGGCACCCAGTTTGACAATAGCGTCAAGCGTGGCGAACCGCTGGAATTCCCTGTAGGTGCAGTCATCGAAGGCTGGCAGGACCTGCTCCAGGCTATGAAGGAAGGCGACAAGGTGAAGGCCTGGATTCCCAGCGCTCTCGCCTACGGCGAGGCCGGTGTTCCGCCTACCATCCCCGGGAACGCCCTCCTGATATTCGAGGTGGAACTCCTGAAGGTCTATGCCGAAGTTCCGCCTGTCGAAGCTGATTCTGCGGCTGCTCCTGCTGATAGTGCCGCTTCCGATGCTTCCGCAGCTGCTGCTCCTGCCGATTCTGCCAAGGCTGCCCCCGCCGCAGCTCCTGCTGCTAAGGCCGAAGCAAAACCTGCGGCTCAGCCCGCCGCCGCTCCTGCGGCTGCTCCTGCGGACACGACGAAGGCTGCGCCTTCTAAGCCTGCCGCTGACGCAGCCCCAACTGCCAAGCCCGAAGCCAAGCCGGCCGCCGAAGCTAAACCAGCCGCTGGCGCAGCTCCTGCGGACACGACGAAGGCTGCGCCTTCTAAGCCGGCCGCTGGCGCTGCACCTGCTGCCAAGGCCGAAGCCAAGCCGGCTGCTAAACCTGCCGCAGCTCCAGCAAAGGCTGCGCCTGCCGCCAAGCCTGCTGCTAAGCAATAAACTGTCATAGACAAGTTTTGATAAAGGCGCAGGTCACCCTGCGTCTTTTTTCGTAGACAAGTTTTATTATCTTTTGAATTATGAGCAATACTGTGTCCGATTTCTATTCCCAGCATTTCGAAGTTTCCGGGTTCATCCGGGAAGTCTTCGGTTATATGGACCGGTTCAAGGGCCAGCTCTTTGTATTGAAGATTGAAGACGGCCTTATGGACCACCCGCTGTTCCCTGTGCTCATGCGGGATATCGCCCTGTTGCATAAGGCGGGAATCCGAATCATTATCGTGCCGGGAACTAGGAATAGCATTGACGCCCAGCTGAAGGCTTGGGAAATCGAGTCCAAGTTCGAGGGTGGCGTGCGGCTTACCAGCGAAGAGGCCCTGCCGCTGATCGAGCAGGCGTCTCTGGGTGTTGCCCAGCGGATTATGAGCCACCTGACGGCTAGCGGTCTGAGCGGTATCCAGGGGAACTGGGTGTTGGCCCGGAGCCTTGGCGTTATCGATGGGGTGGACTACATGCGGACCGGCCGGATCGAACGGATTCAGCGGGATATTTTGGAGCAGCTCCTTAACGAGAAATTCGTGCCTATTATTCCGCCTATCGGCTGGAACAAGTTGGGCCAGGCCTACAACATTAGCTCTACCGAACTTGCTACGGAACTCTGCAAATACATGCAGGTGGGCAAGCTGTTCTTCATTGGCAGCGAGAACGGTATCAAGCTGGATGGCCTTACCACCGGCAAGAATACCAACTACCTGGAACCTACCGATAGTGGTGTGATTTCGGCTCTGGACGTGGACCAGGCCAAGGAACTTCTGGAGCTGAATGCCGAAAAGCTGAACTTTGCCCAGAAGGATTATTTGCAGAACGCCATCAACGCCTGCGAGGCTGGGGCGAACCGTGTCCATCTGCTAAGCGGCGAGTTCCAGGGCAGTGTGTTGCAAGAAGTATTTAGTGCCCGGGGTGATGGTACCATGGTGTACGCCAACCAGTATTCTAGTATCCGGCCTGCCAACATGGAAGACATTCCCGATATTCTGCGGATTATGCAGGACTACATCGCGAAGGGTTACCTGGTGCCCCGGACCCAGGAGAGTATTTCCGAAAAGCTCAAGGATTACGTGGTGTACAGCATCGACAACAGCATCCACGGCTGCGGCGCCCTCCACGAATTCGAAGACGGTATGGCCGAAGTGGCTGCCATTGCCGTGGCTGCCAACTACCGCAAGTCCGGCATCGGCGACGCTATCGTACGGCACCTGATTTCTGTGGGCAAGATGAAGGGCTACAAGAAGTTGTTCCTGTTGACCACCCAGGCTCTAGACTGGTTCTATCCCTTCGGATTCGAGGATGGCTCCGTAGAGGATTTGCCTAAGAGCAAGCGGGAACATTACAACGCCAAGCGGAAGTCACGTATCTTGATTATGCCGCTGGAAAAGTGACACGCCAGTGTCATCCTGAGTGAGATGCCGTGAGGCATCGAATCGAAGGATCTCATTGAATAGAAGTTGAAAATCATGAATGTTTTAGAAGCCATAAAGACCCGTCGCAGTACCCGCAAGTTCAAGGCACAGCCCGTTGAACTTGAAAAGTTGCAGGCGGTTGTCGAGGCGGGCCGTTTTGGACCTACCGGCGGCAACGCCCAAACGAACCACTTCTTCGTGATTTCGGATGCGACCGTGATTGCGAAGCTCAAGGAATTGGTACAGTCGGCCTTTGCCAAGATGGAACTCCGCGAAGACTTGTACAAGAGCCTCAAGAATTCCATCACGCTCGCCCGCAAGGGTAATTACTCCTTCTGCTACACAGCGCCGGTGCTGATTGTGGTCGCGAATAAGAAAGAGTATGGCAACAATATGGCCGATGTGGCCTGCGCCGTGGAGAATATGATGCTTGCGGCCAATGAGCTGGATCTTGGCAGCTGCTACATCAACCAGCTCAAGTGGCTGAATGAAGATGCGGCGATTCTCGAATACCTGCGCGGCCTAGGCTTGCGCGAAGATGAGCGCGTTTATGCCTCTGTCGCCCTCGGCTACGCCGATACCGAGACGGGATTGCCGAACCGGAACGAGTCTCCCCGTACCGGCAACGAAGTCGTGTTCGTGTAATTTTTGCCGGGCTATTTCCCGAGCATTTCCTTTACTTTCTTCTTGACTTCTGTCAAGTCGCTGCTTGTGAGTATCGGGATTAGCGCGTTTATTTCTTCGATGGGCTTGTTCCACCAACGCCATTCTAGTATTAGGTCTGTGAGTTCTTTATCGAACCGCTTGCGGATAAGCTGTGCTGGGTTCCCTGCGACAATCGTGTAGGGCTCCACGTTACTGCCCACGACGCTGTTTGCGCCGATGATGGCGCCGTCACCAATATGCACTCCGGGGAGTATTGTGGCATTCTGGCCTATCCACACGTCGTTCCCGATGACGGTATCGCCCTTGAGCGGCATATCCGTGGCTGCGGGCGCCTTCATGTCCCAGCCAGTGAGCGTGTAAAACGGGAAAGTCGAGACTGCGTTCATCTGGTGGTTCGCCCCGTTCATTACGAACTCCACTCCCGCTGCAATCTGGCAGAACTTGCCGATAATCAGCTTGTCGTTGTTCCACGGGTATAAGTGCGTTACATGGCTTTCGAACTCGCTGTCGGCAATGTAGGTGAAGTCGCCCACGACTATATTCGGGTTCTTGAGTGTGGGCTTTACGTAGATTTCCCTGTCGTAGCCCGCAATTGGGTGTACTGCCGTCGGATCGGGAATATTTTGCGGTGTTGTCATGATTCTAAAATACATTATTAAGAATCAAGTGGTGTGCGGTTTTTTATCTTTGTCCATATGGACATGAAGATGATGGAAGATGGTTTCCGGATGATTCTCACCGGAATGGGGGAGAATCCGGACCGCGAAGGCCTTGTGGAGACGCCTCGCCGTGTGGCGAAGATGTATGCCGAACTGATGACCGGGCTTTCGGGCGAGATGCGGGCCGAAGACATATTGAAGACCCGCTTCCATGAGAAGTACGATGAGATGATTATCGTGCCGGACATTGAGTTTGCCAGCATGTGCGAGCATCATTTTCTACCGTTTACGGGGAAGGCCCATGTGGCCTACATTCCGGGAGACTGCGTGGTGGGGCTTTCCAAAATCCCACGTGTGGTGGAGTACTATGCCCGTTTCCCGCAGATCCAGGAACGCATGACCCGCCAGATTGCGGAACTTATCCAGAAGGAACTGAACCCGCGCGGAGTGGCGGTTGTGCTTGAGGCGTCTCACATGTGTATGACTATGCGCGGCGTAAAAAAGCCCGGTGCGACTATGGTTACGACCCAGCTTCTGGGCCGTTTCAAGACAGATGAGAAGACTCGCGCCGAGTTTATGTCGCGTATATACGCCCCGCGGTAGTTTTTGTATAATTACTTGTGGAGGGAATGGAGCCATTTTATGAACGCTGCAATTTTGACTAACGAATTTCCGCCGGACATTTATGGCGGTGCCGGTATCCACGTCAAGTTCCTTACGCAGGAGCTCGCAAAGCTTTGCCACATCGAGGCGCGGTGTTTCGGTGCGCAGAATGTGGATGAGGACAACATCCATGCCCTTGGCTTTTCTCGCAAGCTTGGGCTTAATCCCGAAGATGACCGCTTTCAGAAGATTTTCAAGCCGCTGGATATCAACCTCCAGTGGGCGGCCGCTCTCAAAGATATAGATGTAATTCACTGCCATACGTGGTATAGCCATTTTGGCGGTGTGCTGGCCAGCCGGCTTTTGCAGTGCCCGCTAATCTTGACGACTCATTCCCTGGAGCCACACCGCCCCTGGAAGGCGGAACAGCTTGGCGACGGCGGATACGCCATGAGCTGCTGGATCGAGCGTACGGCCTACGAGGCCGCCGACGGTGTGATTGCGGTAAGCCAGGGCATGAAGCAAGACGTGATGAAACTTTACGGCGTTCCTGAGGATCGCGTGAAGGTGATTTACAATGGTATCGATCCGGATTTTTATGCGCCGACCTTCAATGAGGGCGTCTTGACCAAGTGGGGTGTGGATCCCAAGCGCCCCTACGTGCTGTTTGTGGGGCGCATTACCCGCCAGAAGGGAATCAGCCAGCTAATCCAGGCAATCCCGCAGATCGATAAGTCTGCTCAGGTGGTGCTTTGCGCAGGCGCTCCCGACACCATCGAGCTTGCCGATGAGTGCAAGGCGCTCATTGAGAAAGTGCAGAAGACCCGCGATGGCGTGGTTTGGATTCAGGAAGCGGTCCCTCACGAGGAACTTCGCGTACTTTATAGCCATGCGACCGTGTTTGCCACGCCCTCGCTCTACGAACCTTTCGGTATTATCAATCTGGAAGCCATGAGTTGCGGTACTCCTGTGGTGGGCAGTGCCGTGGGGGGCATTCCCGAAATCATCGTGGACGGCGAGACTGGATTTTTGGTGCCCCTGAAGCACGTTTCCGAAACGGACTTCGACCCGGCGGACCCAAAGGCGTTCCAGGCGGACTTTGCAAGCAAGCTGAACAAGATTCTCGAGAATCCTGAGCTGGCGAAGAAGATGGGCGAGGTGAGCCGCAAGCGGGCTATCGACGTGTTCAGCTGGAAGTCAATTGCCAAGCAGACCTACGACTTCTACGCCGAATGCATCGAGCGTTATAAGAAAGAAGGAAAGAGGTAACCCGATACGTCATCCTGGAACCCCGGACTAAATCCGGGGTAAACTCCGGCCGTGATCAGCTTTTATTTGTGCGAAATAATCTCTTCCACAATCCCGTCGACGGTTAAGAGTTCCGACAGCACAATCTGTCGGTTCGCGTCTCCTGCAGGGTAAATAGCGTAGGCTGGTACGCCTGATTTTTGCATGCTTTCAAGCAGGGCGTTCACTTCTGGCGTTTCTCGGGTCCAGTCGGCTTTGACCAGGGCGACGTTCAGGCTGTCCATGGCACGAATGAAATCTTCATCATCAAGGACGGCTGCTTCGTTGGCTTTGCAGGTAAGGCACCAGTCGGCGGTTACGTCTATGAATACGGTGCGTTTTGCTCTGGCAAATTCTTCGATGAGGGCGGGGCTATAACGGAACCATCCGTCTTCGGTCATCTTTTCTTGCATACGGGTGTTAAACGTCTCGATGGCCGCACGTTCGTACTCCGGCGCTATACCTGCAAACCAAAGCGAGAATAGGGCGATAGCGCTGAGGGTAATTACGGCGATTTCGCGAATGAAGGCGACTCCCGGTTTCGCGAATTTTCCAAGAAGGACAGAACAGGCGATGCTTGCGATGGCGATGGCGGAAAAAAGTTCCACGCCTACAGTTCCCGCCTGCTCGTTTACAATCCAGAAGAGCCAACCTACAGAGGCCAGCAGCAAGATGCCCATTACGCGCTGCAGTTTCACCATCCAGGCGCCTGGCTTAGGGAATACCTTGAGAATACCGGGGAAGGCGCTGACCAGTATGTAGGGGAGGGCAAGCCCAAGCCCGGCAGCGGTAAAGAACAGGAATAGGATGGGCGTGGTCTGCGCGAAGGCGAACCCCATGGCCGTTCCCAGGAGTGGTGCGGAGCAGGGCGTACTTAAAAGCACCAGCAGGGCCCCTGTGAAGAAGGCTCCTGCAGTTCCCGCCTTCTGGCCTGCCGCATCCATTCTGGTGGTGGCATTCCACGGAAGCCAGACTTCAAAGACTCCGAAAAAGCTCATGGCGAATGCGGTCAATATGACCACCATGAAGGCGATAAACCCTGCGCTCTGGAACTGCATCCCCCAACCCGCGGACCCGCCGCCGGCCTTGACGGCGGCGACAACGGCAGCCAATATCCAGAAGCTCACTAGAATACCTGCCGTTGTGGCTCCTCCCAGGGCGAGGAGCCGTCCGCGGCTTTCTCCAGCTTGTTTAATCAGGCTGAACAGCTTGAGCGAAAGCACCGGCAACACGCAGGGCATCAGGTTCAGGATGATCCCGCCGACAAAGGCGAAGAAAAGCAGGAGGGCAATTCCTGCGGAGGGCGCGGTGGCGTTTTCCTGCCCATTATTTGTTTCTGGATTGTTTTTTTTTACGCCGCCCGCACCTTCATTTGCCCGATTGTCCAGCGAAATGGTCTTGCTTGCGGGGGCGAGGCAGATGGAATTGTCACAGGCCTGATAGTTGAACGTGACCGTAGTTCCTAGGCTGTCGTAATCCGGACCTGTCACGCCTTTTACTGGGATCTTGACGCTGAAGGTTCCGCGGAAAGTCCAGATTTCCAGCTCCAGGGCCTCGTTGTATTCCTTGATGGGTTCGGGCCATTCTGGTTCGCCGAATTCAATTCCTTCTGCCTTGGTCTCTACAGATGATGGCTTTAAAAATTCATCAGTAACTTTGTTTGCATTTACGTGCCATTTGTCTGGAACGGTAATGGTTACGGTTAGGTTTCCGCCATCTTTAAGTGTACCTGTCGAATATTCCATCTCCATTTCGGGAGGGGGCATGGAATTCATATTGAATTCTTGGGCGAAAACAGTTGTCGCAAATAACAGCAGCAGGTAACAGTATTTGACAAAAAGGCAACAGTTGTTTGAATCTTGACAACAGTTGTTTGCCATTTTTTCAAAAATTCGTTTTTGAATGCCTAAATTCATAAATTTGCGCCGTCAAATAAAGGGGACGGAAGGGGACAATGGTTTCAACGAACAAAAGTAATGAGGAAAAAACTGATGAATGGTTGGAGAAAACGTGGGATTCATATTCTCCACAAATTTACAATTTATGCAGGGTGAAATGTGGCAACAAAGAAGACGCAATGGATGTTTTTCAAAATGTCGCACTGCGCTTTTGCCAAAATGCCAAGAAAATAGCGTACGATGACAGTATTTTTCCCTGGCTTACCGCTGTTTTCAAGAATTGTTTTTATGACTATGTAAGGTTTCGGCAAAAACTTTATCCTTTTTCCAGAGCCTCCAACATTATGGGGGATTACATGAACTTATCTGCTGATAGGTCCGTTTTTTTCAGAGAAGGGAACAAAGAGAATGATGAATTGAACCGGGCTGTAGGATCTCTTTCCGAAAGGGATAGGACCTTGATAAACTTGACGTTCAAGAAGGGATTATCAACGGAGGAACTGAGTGTCCTTTACGGGGTCTCGGCCAACACCATTGTCAAAAGGAGACATTCGGCCATTAAAAGGGCAAAAGCGGCGCTTTTGGGGTAAATCTTTTTGTAATTTTGGATAGTGCAGGTATTTAGATTTCTCATTGCCCTGTTGCTTTTGGCAAGTGTGGTCATAGCGGATGAGTGGAAGGTTTTTTCCCGACCATCGCCAGTATATTCTGCAATCCCCTATGAGTCGGGATATGTGTTTGCCACTGGAGGCGGAATCCAGTTTTCAACGCCGAAGATAAAGAAACTCTTTACATCTGCAGATGGTTTGGGTGCGACATCTTTTTATGGTGTAGCCCAGACGGAATCCAAGATATACGGAGTTTCGGAGTATGGCCTGATTGCCGAATATGACAAGAAATCAGCTCGTTGGAAAACGGTAAATCGCTCTTACTTGAACAGTGTTGTCCGTGTAGTTCCTGGCCAGGTCGTTGCTGAGGGGCCCATTATAGTTGTAGCATTTGAAAATAAGCTTGCTTTCTATGATACGGAACAGGATGCGTTTCTCTTGTCCATAGAGAGGATAGGTTCGGTTTCTTTGGTTACCAAGCCTCCCCAAAAAATATCCATCAAGGGGGATTCCTTGTATGTCTTATTGGGGAATGAGGTATATGCCCGTAAAACGGATTGGAAAAATATGGCGAGCGATGTCCGTTTGGCGGATCCGCTTTCTTGGAACAAGGTTCCTGGAAAGAGGGATTTGGACAAGTTATTTTCATCGGCAAGTACAGATTATGCCAATATCAAGCGGGATACTGTTTTTAACAACTTTACACTAGAGGATGTTTATGAACTGGCTCCTATGTATTTGGGTGGGGTTGTTGCTGCAACTCCTGACGGGTGGATGGCTTATGGCGATGGGTATAAGTGGAGAGAATCTATTCCCATCTGGAATGGAATAGGGAGTTATTCTAGCGCCTACGACAATCGAATGAAGGTGTTCACGTCTCTTGAAGTAGATGTCCTGCTTACCCATATATGGGGAATGGGTTTTTTCATATATAGCGACAATGGCTATACTATGTTCAAGGAAATAACTCCACATAATGAGAATAGTTGTTTAGATGAGTACAATGAAGATTATACGGTGGCCACAGGAACGACTAGGGCTCCCGATGGTTCGGGTTTCTTAATTGCTACATCTGCTCAACAATCCTATGGCTTGGTTTATATTTCCAGGGAATGGGAGGCGAGCTGCCTTTCGGGGGTGGGGAGTTCACCGATTGCAGGAGTTATAGCTGCAAAAATCGATGAAAAAACGGGTGATTGGATTGTTTATGTGGCATCGAAAGCTGCTGTCATCGCCAATGTTGCCGGTTCTCTGGATGAATTCAGGATTTTGCCCCCTTCAAAAAATGGAGGGAGGCTTTTAATGAAAGAAAAGAAGAATTACCCCACTCCAGAGAATAGGTCGCCTTTGGATTTTGCATTTGACAAAGATGACGGAAGCTTATGGATGATTACGACTGGAAATTTGGCCTATATGGATGAGGATAGGGATACCATTGTGCAACCCAGTTCTACAAAAGGCTTGATGGGAGCTGAATATTCCTCTATGGATCGGGATGTTCAGGGAAATATATGGCTTGGAAGTACCGACAAAGGGGCTTTCCGTTTGGCGAAAAAGAAAAAGTCCAAGGATACGTTGACAGCTACTCATTATACTACCAGTGACGGGTTGTTAAGCGACCGGATAAACGATATGGCAATTGATTCTTATTGGGGAATGGCCTGGTTTGCCCACGAGGGAGGTGTTACCCGTTATACCCGTAATGACTTGAAGAATGCGGACCAGTTTATGACTAAGAACTCGCCTGCAGAAGTCAAAGCATATCCAAATCCATTCCGCCCCAAGCAAGGCTATCATCTATTTATCGACAATGTTTCCGAGGATTCCTTTGTGAGTATCTATAACCGTGGTGGCGCTCTGGTAAAGTCCTTCTACGACAAGGACATATTAGGTGGCCGCGCCGAATGGGATGGAACCGATGCAAGCGGGAAACTGGTGGCGCCTGGAGTTTACCACTATGTCGTTCGTAAGGGCTTCAGGATTAAAACGGGAAAAATTATTCTTATACATTAGAGGGGCTAGCCAATGATTGGCAAGGTGAAAAAAGTAACGGCTATTTTTGGATTTGGTCTGCTGGGCTTAGGTGTTTGTCTTTTTGTGTCCTGTGCGGGTCAGCGTCAAGGACTTGTCTGCGAAGAGATAGAATATCGACTGAATTCCATGTCCTATTCTCCAGATCAGCGCTACTATATGGAAGAGGAACTTAGAACTTGCCGCGAAGAGGAGGCCAAGAAGAAGGGATCATCGGGACAGTCCCAGAAGAGCATCTATGAAAGGTATGCCTCTCAGGATTCCACAAAGAAGGTCTATACAGATGCCGATACGGTTCCTTCTCAGGAGCCCAATGATGTATCCGTATCAGAAATGCTGCAGGATTCTTCTGGTAAGGAAACGGTTTCCATCTATGAGCGTTACGGGACCGAGAATCCGCAGGTAGAACAGGATTCAGCGACAATCGCTCCGGCAGAAAGTGTCGCAAACGACAGCTCTACAGTCGAGGCTATACAAGAACAATGATTACGGTACGCACACTTTCGGGAGCTGAGTTTTCGCCAGAACTTCCTGGTCGCCTGCTGAAGATTGCGGTTGATATCCGCGCTGCAGGCGGTCGAGCGTTTTTGGTGGGCGGCTGGGTCCGAGATGCCCTGCTTGGGAAATCTTGCCGGGACTACGACATCGAAGTGTACGATATGGCCCAGGATGCCCTGGTGCCACTCCTTTCGAAATATGGCCGTACCAATCTGGTGGGCAAGGCCTTTGGCGTCATCCATTTGGCTATGAAAGGCCTTTCGCTGGATTTTTCCTTCCCCCGGACCGAGAATAAGGTGGGCTATGGCCACCGCGGGTTCGTGGTGCATACCGATGAGAAGCTCAGTTTTAAAGAGGCAGCTCTTCGCAGGGACTTTACCATCAATGCTATGGGCATGGAGCTGCCGGAACTTACGCTGTGCGACCCTTATGGTGGTGTGGATGACCTGAAGGCCTACGTACTTCGGCATGTAAGCGAGGCCTTTGCCGAAGATTCACTGCGCATCTTGCGGGGTGTGCAGTTCGCTAGCCGTTTCGAGCTGACTCTTGCGCCTGAAACGGCTGAACTTTGCAGGAGCCTTTCTTTGGAGGACCTTTCCAAGGAGCGCATTTACGAAGAATTCAAGAAATGGCTCTTGAAGCCTGGGAAACCTTCCCTTGGCTTGCGGGCGTTTCTGGAAATGGATTTGCTGCGGTTCTTCCCCGAGGTGAAACCTCTGGATGAGAGTTACGAGAAATTGGGGCAGTTCCTGGACAATGTTTCCAAGAATGCGGTGGGAGAAAGTGAAGATTCCCGGATGACCCTTGCCTTTAGCGCCCTGCTTTCGGGGAATTCCAGTGGCGAGGATTGGGAGAAATTTCTTGATGGCATGACCAACGAGGTGAAAATCCTGCGGAATGTACCGAAATTGCTGAAGCATGCGGCTGCGGTTACGCCCAACGCCTCGTTTCCTGAAGATGCCTTTATTAGGCGTCTGTCCGTGGCTTTGGACGGCTTGCGGGAATGTTGTGTTTTTACGGCGTCCAATCCGCAGTATCCAGAAGATTTGCGCATGATTTTTACTGATCGCTTAAAGACCCGTGCTCTTGAATTAGGCGTTTATGAGAAGGCTCCGGAGCCGCTCCTCACAGGGCGCTATCTGATGTCTCTCGGATTAAAACCTGGCAAGCAGTTTGGTGAGCTGATTCGCGAAAGTTTTGAACTTCAGCTGGACGGGAAGTTGCAAGATGCGGGACAGGCTGAAGCTTGGGCTAGAACAAGGCTAGGACTCTAGAATTATTTCCACTTGAACAGCCCAAGGAGTCCGAAGGGAACGGCGAACACGTTGATGGGCACCTGCATAATTTCGGTAACGGGCAGGGCTAACAGGAGCCGTTTAGAGTGGAGCTTCACGGCGGCGCAGGCGAGGAAAACCAAATCGCATAGTACCTTCACACCCATGGGAATAGCAAACCAGGCGATAGGGAAGCCTGCGAAGGCCACCAGGAAGGGGCTTACGAGAAGCCATACCAAAAAAGTGTAGATGAGGGAGAGCCCCAGAGTGTACAGGTGACTGTCGTATTTAGTGCCGTTGCTGCTCCAGCGTGCCCGCTGGAAGAACAGTGCCTTCAGGGAATCCACTGGAGCCGTGTCTATGAGGGCATCGGCGCTCAGGTTGTAGCAGAATTGCACTCCTGGCTCCTTGATCATCTTGTGGATGAGCATGTCGTCATCGCCGCTGGAAAGGTTTACCAGGTTTCCGAACCCGCCTACCTTGAAGAATAGGTCCTTCTTGTAGGCAAGGCAGGCGGCGCTGGCCAGCATGGGGTGGCCAAGGCTGAATCCGGCGGCCTCGATGGAGGTGTAGGCCAGGGTTTCAAGCCTCTGGTATTGATGTACGGGGCTCCAGCCGCCGGTGTTGCGTTTGGGCCCTTGCACGATGGCGATGCCCCCTTCGAACCTGCCTGCCATGGAGGCGAGCCAGCGCTTGGTGGGCACGCAGTCGGCGTCCATAATCAACAGCACTTCGCCCCGGGCTTCCTTGAATCCCGCTTCCAGGGCCCGCTTCTTGGGGCTTTCCACCTTCGGGAGGTTCGGGTCTAAATGCAGGGCCCGGAATTTGTCGGAATGGGCGGCAACAAATTCATCCAGAATTTTTCCCGTAGAATCGGTGGAACGATCATCTACGCAGATAATCTCGTATTGTCCGTCGTATTCCTGGGCGGCTAGGGCATCCAGGGTCCGCTGCAGGAACTGTTCCTCGTTTCGCATGGGAATGACCACGGAAACGTATGGCGTGGCGCTTCCCTTGTGACGGTGCGTGCGGATAATTCCCACGGTAAACGTGAGAATGGCTATGGCATAGACCGTAGTGAGCACCCCAAGGACAATTACACTCAACATAGCTGCAAATCTAGAAAACTTTGGTGGGCTATTTTTGTATCTTGTAGCCGTATGTTCAAGAAACTTGTTGCCACCGCTCTCATTACGGGCTCCCTCGCTTTTGCAGGGGAGTACTGGAACGTGGATCCGGGTGGCGTGACCATGAAGTTTCTTGCGCTGCAGGTTTCGCCGAGAACGGCGGCCATGGCGGGTGCTGGAGTTGCAGACCCTGCACGTGCTTCTGAAGTGACGCGGAATCCCCTGGCTATGAGCGCTGTGGAATCGCCTGAATTCGGGCTCAACCAGATAGTTTTTGATGGCATGGGCTCGGACCGCTTCATCAATGTTTATTACGGACTCCCCTTCGCTGAAAAGTTCACGTTTTCTGCGGGCCTGGATTATCTCGGTTACGATGATATCGAAGGTCGTGATGAAAACGGTTTGGAGACGGGGGAGTATGGTGCCTATGCCTGGGCTGCCCAGCTTGGCCTCGGTAGTCGTAACTCCGCTTTCAACTGGGGTGTGACCGCCCGCTTTGCAAGTCAGACCATCGAAGATGAAACAGCTTACGCCATTCTCGGTGACATCGGCGGCTCTTTCAAGGTGAACCGTTACGTGGCTTTCGGAGCGACCCTTACCAATGCAGGATACGTCACCGCTTACGATGATGAAGATGAATATGCCCCTATGGCTCTCCAGGCGGGCATTACGGGAATGATTCCCGTTACGGAGAGGTGGCGTGTCCATGTTTCTGCAGATGCTTATCGCCGTGCTGATACCGAGATCCAGGGGCTGTTCGGGGCCGAAATCGCCTATGCTGAAACCTTGATGCTTCGCTTGGGAACGTCGGTCCGTAAGGATGAAAGCGACGACTATTCCACAGGTGTTGCCTGTGGTCTTGGTGTGGTTTTCGGAATGATTGTCTTTGACTACGGATATTCCCCGCGGCTTGCCTTTGATGGCGGCAACCACCATATTGCCGTGGGCCTCCGGTTCTAGCGACCTTCTCATCCCAGAGCAATTTCCTTCCCACGTCATCCTGGAGCATAACAATAAGGCGAAGCCATACTATTGCCTTTAGCCCCGTGCTTGACACGGGGGACGGGATCCATATCTTTTATAATTGCTTGTTGTACTATGCCCTTAGCTTGCAATCTTCACCCGTCCCTTCTGCAGTTGGTAGCATAGGCTCCCGCGGCTGATCCCCAGCTTCCGCGCTGCCCTGCACTTGTTGCCCTTGCATAGCAGCAGCGTCTCCTCGATGTCGGTGAGCGTCGGCTTTTTCTTCCGCTTTCTCAAAAAGTCCGTCACGTATATGGAGCAGATGTTCTTTTCGTAAAGCTTGGGCACTGAAAATTCCTGGGTCAGAATTTCGGTGAGCGATACGTCGTAAGGTTTCAGTACGGAATACCTCTGCAATATGTTTTTCAACTGTCGTACGTTTCCGGGCCAGGGGCAGGCCTTCAGCAGGTCCATCTCTTCGGTGGAAAGTTCGCACTGTTGGTTGTCGCAGTAGCGCCCGTCGATACGAGCCGCCGTCAGGCTCCGTGCCTCCTGCCACAAATCAGATGCTACGACCTCGAAATCCCGCCTTGCCCGCAGGGGTGGAATCTCGATAGGGAACACGTTGATACGGAAGAACAGGTCCGCACGGAAATTCCCGTCGGCGATTTCCATTTTCAGGTTCCCGTTAGTGGCGCATATCAGCCGGAAGTTCACGGGAATGCTTTGGGCCGCTCCCACGGGAGTCACGGCCTTCTCCTGCAGAATCCGGAGCAGCTTGCTCTGGGTCTCCAGCGGGAGCTCTCCGATTTCGTCTAGGAACAGGGTGCCCCCTTCCGCAGAGCGGACAAGTCCCAGCTTCTCGTCTACTGCCCCGGTGAACGCCCCCTTGACCGACCCTTCCAGGATACTTTCGGCAAGGCTTTTCGGTATGGAACTGCAGTTCAGCGCCACGAAGGGGCTGTCCCTCCGCGGGCCGTGATTGTGGATGAACCGCGCCGCCACCTCCTTGCCTGCGCCGGATTCCCCTTGCAATAGCACGGGAATGTTCGAAAGA
>JAEEGL016196768.1_pt1 | contig 25417 bp, 20 predicted proteins | sample 9134231 | NCBI WGS metagenome assembly JAEEGL01 (sample SAMN16246548, study PRJNA631951) | gut metagenome | biome: gut microbiome; feature: rumen; material: fiber-attached | host: Bos | place: Iran: Karaj | collected 2018-10
GAGCCAGGAAATGATATCATCGGGGTCCGTTCCGTCACCTTCGTCGTCGGTTTCCTTTGTCACCGTAAATTCCCTGAATAAAGTCCTGTTTTCATCTCCGTCTTCTTTAAAAAGACCAAGATCATGCAAAAGATCTCCGAGAGAACTTAGAAGTGTGGTGAATCCGCAGCCCATATCCACCGCAAAAAGATAGCTTTGCTTTTTAAGGATATCCTTGGCATTCCGTTTCTCGATCAAAGGATAGATGTTGCATATGTCGGAAGCAACGCTCTGGTACTCCCTTGCGCCGTAAAGTCCCGTATGGACACAACGGAAGGTATCTGACAGTTTTTCATCCACAGGGTAATCGGTTATCACAAGGGCGGGGATATCCGCCTCGGGAAAACACTCCTTCCAGGCAGAAAGCACGGCCTCCCTGCAGGCTTCTCTGTTGTCTGCCATGACAGTGAAAGTCCCCTGGGTAAACCGGGTCGAATTCTTTGAGACCTCAAGCTTAAACTTAAGATTCGCTTCATACCCTGTCCAGAAACCCGCTATTTCCTTAAGATGCTCCTCGCAAAAGCCGTAATCCGGGTAGATCGTAACGTAAAACGCGCTCATGTAAACCCTCCGAAATTGTATTCAACACAATAATTTTAAAGCACTTTTACGGATAATGCAATGAGCCCCGGTCCATTCTTAAGACACAAATCACGGGGTAATTACGGCGAAAAGAATCCCCGGGCATACAGTCCGGGGATTGGGTTGTTTATCTCTTTTTATACAGTATTAATTCCGGATTGCCAAGATCCGACTCGTAGGTACTGATCAGGATAAAATCCGCACAGGCAAGGACTCCGAAACAAAGGCCCTCCACGATCTCGGATTCAAGCTGGGTGCCAAGGTAAGTGACCGAGTCATTCAAAAACTTAACCGCCACGCCGCTTGGGAGGGGATACTCAAGATTTACGTATTTACCCACAAGAGAATTAAGTTTTATAACCTCCGGCATGCCTTCGATATGCAGATCGTTGATCTCGTCAATGAGTTTTTGCTTAAATTCCTCAAACCGGCCGTTGTCACCAAGCTCGGCATATCGCTTCCAGTAATCGAGATTCGGAAGGGACTGCCTAAGATAAGCCCGCGCCGCTTCTTCCGAAAAGCTCTCGCTCACCATGTGGGGCACACAAACCTCGATCAGGTCGTCCATATTGCTGTATGCGTAATTCCCGTCGACATAGCACCACTTGCAGTAGTCTTCATTCAGGGAACCGTCCGCATTATTGCCGATGATATCGTCGTCGAGAGGCATGCCGCAGCACTGACATATAAGCTTTTGGGGCGAACCTAACAAGGTGTTGATCGAAACGTGATACAGATTGGAAAGGACCTTAAGGGTCTCCGTGTTTGGTACCGTTTCGTTATTTTCCCATCTGGATACCGCCTGTCTGGTCACAAAAACCTTCTCCGCCAGCTCATCCTGGGACAATCCGTTTTTGATCCTCAGATCATATAAAACTTTTCCTGCTTCCATTTTTCTTCCTCCTGTCTGTCTATATTCTAATACCCGGAAAAAGAAAATGCACGCAACTTGCTGTTGCCCCGACCCGCTCCAAAAAAGCAACAAAAAAAGATGTGGCAAAACCACATCTTTTCGCAGCTGATAGGGGAATCGAACCCCTGTTTCCGCCGTGAGAGGGCGGCGTCTTAACCGCTTGACCAATCAGCCATACCTCAGGTTAATCCGTAAATTAACCTGACTTGATAGATTGTATATGAACTTGCCAAAAAAAGCAAGCACTTTTTACATAAAATCAAAAATACTGATCTGGTTGGACATGGGAATGTCTCCAAGTATCCCCAGTTCTGCCAGATTGTCAGTAATTGTCTGGGATACCTTGGCCCTTGATTTAAAGTCATCACGGGACAGGAAGGGGCCGCCCTTGGCTGCTTCCACGATGGAGTCTGCCGCAGTCTCGCCCAGACCGTCTATACTTGAAAAAGAAGGCATAATGTGCTTGTCATCCACAACCGAGAAAAGCCTCGACTTTGCTTTGAAAAGATCTATGGGCACAAAATCAAGGCCACGGGCATACATCTCCTGGACTATCCTTAAATCCCTTACGGAATCACTGTCCTTGGGTGTGGGATTATCAAGATTCTGGACACGCTTCAGTTCTTCTTCCAGACGGTCTCTTCCAAAGCACATGGTCTTATAGTTAAAGGCCTTGGCACGGATACTGAAGAAAGCTGCATAGTAAGCCGCAGGGTAATATACCTTACAGTAAGCTATTCGCCAAGCCATCATAACATAAGCCGCAGCATGGGCTCTGGGGAACATGTACTTTATCTTTTCGCAGGAATCGATGTACCAGTCGGGAACATCGTGAGCCAGCATGTCTTCCTTCCACTCGGGCCATTTATCGCAGGCTCCCGCCGCAACCTTTCCTTTTCTGACCATTTCCATGATCTTAAAGGACTTTTCGGATTCCACGCCCTTACCGATAAGGTAGGTCATGATATCGTCACGGGTACAGATGGCGGTGGAAATGGTGGCAATGCCTTCACGGATCAGATCCTGGGCGTTGTTAAGCCACACATCGGTACCGTGGGAAAGCCCCGCTATCCTGATAAGGTCGGAAAAGCAGGTAGGCTTTGCTTCCTGCACCATGCCCATGGAAAAGTCGGTACCAAACTCCGGCACGCCCAGACACCCAAGCTCGCAGCCTCCGATGTCCGCAGGGGTAACGCCCAAAGCTTCCGTGGATTCAAACAGGGACATGACCTTGGGATCGTCAAGGGGAATGGTCAAAGGATCTATGCCTGTCAGGTCCTGGAGCATACGGATCATGGTAGGATCATCGTGTCCCAGAATATCAAGCTTTAACAGGTTATGGTCTATGGAGTGATAGTCAAAGTGGGTGGTGACGATATCGGTGGTGGTATCGTTGGCAGGGTGCTGCACGGGAGTAAAGGAGTTAATATCCTCTCCCACGGGAAGCACTATAATACCGCCCGGGTGCTGGCCGGTGCTTCGTCTGACACCCACACAGCCCTGGACTATACGGTCGATCTCGCAGTTTCTTTTGGGAATACCCTTTTCTTCAAAGTATTTCTTTACGTAACCGAAGGCAGTCTTATCCGCCAGTGTTGCTATGGTTCCCGCTCTGAAGGTCTGGCCGGCGCCGAAAATAACTTCGGTGTATTTATGGGCCTTGGACTGATACTCACCGGAGAAGTTAAGGTCGATATCAGGCTCTTTATCTCCCTTGAATCCAAGGAAAGTCTCAAAAGGAATATCAAAGCCGTCTTTATTTAACTTCTCTCCGCACGCGGGGCACATACGGTCAGGCATGTCCACACCCGCCTTGCCACGGTAAGCCTTGACTTCATCGGAGTCAAAATCATAAAAATGACACTTGGAGCAATAGTAATGGGGAACCAGAGGGTTAACCTCGGTAATCCCCGCCATGGTGGCTACAAAGCTTGAACCTACGGAACCTCTTGAGCCTACCAGATAACCATCCTCAACGGATTTCCACACCAGTTTCTGGGCTATGATATACATGACCGCAAAACCGTTGGTTATGATGGAATGAAGCTCACGCTCAAGCCTCTCCTTAACGATCTCGGGAAGATCGGGGCCGTACATTTCGTGTGCTTTGTTGTAGCATATCTCCGTAAGGAGTCCGTCACTGTTCTCGATGACGGGAGGACACTTGTCGGGGCGGACCGGAGACATGGATTCGATCATATCGGCGATCTTGTTGGTGTTTGTGACCACCACTTCCATGGCCTTGTCACGGCCCAAATATCCAAACTCCTCTAACATCTCATCGGTGGTGTGAAGGTAAAGGGGTGCCTGATTGTCCGCATCATCAAAGCCCTGTCCCTTCATTATGATACGGCGGTATATCTCATCCTCGGGGTCTAAGAAATGTACGTCACAGGTAGCGCAGACAGGCTTGTTGTACTGCTCTCCCAGCCGCACGATCTCTCTGTTTATCTCAAGCACATCCTCTTCGGAGTTGATGTTTTCGTACTTTTCATCCCTGATCATAAAGGCATTGTTGCCCCGGGGCTGGATCTCAAGATAGTCATAGAAATCAACGATCCTGCCTATGGTCTCTTCACTTCGCTCATCAACGATGGCCCGGTACAGTTCTCCCGCTTCACAGGCACTGCCGATTATAAGCCCTTCCCTGTGCTTCATGATCTCGCTCTTGGGGATCCTGGGGTGCCTTGCAAAATAGTCAAGGTGAGACTTCGATATCAGGGTATAGAGATTAACCCTTCCCGTATTGTTCTTCGCAAGAAGGATAATATGGTAGGAGGGCAATTTCTTTACGGTTTCCGGGGAAACCCTGGCAAAGTCGTTGATCTTGTCAAGGGTATCAAGCCCCTGCTCGCGGCATCTTTTCAGTAATTTGACAAATATCTCTCCGGTACAGGTGGCATCGTCCACGGCTCTGTGGTGATTCTCCAGGGAAACATTCAGTTCCTTGGCCACCACATCCAGCTTGTATCTGGAAAGTTTCGGAAGCAGGGCTCTTGAAAGTCCCACAGTGTCCACCACGGTATAATCGTAGGGAAGTGAGAGTCTCTCACAGTTAGCCTTGATAAAGGAAGTATCGAAGGAAGCATTGTGGGCAACAAGGATCGATCCTTCGCAGAATTTAAGGAACTTTGGAAGGATGGTCTCTATTGTGGGAGCTCCCTTGACCTCATCGTCGGTTATGGAGGTAAGCTTGGTGATTCTGTAGGGGATCGGCACCTCAGGGTTTACAAATTCGGAAAAAGAACCCGTTATGGCTCCCTTTTCCACCTTGACTGCACCAATCTCAATGATCCTGTTCTTGGTGGGTGAAAAACCGGTGGTCTCTATATCGAAAACAACATAGGAATCGTCAATGCTCTGATCCTTTGAATCCGTAACGGTCTGTGAAAGGTCGTCCACAAGATAACCTTCCACGCCGTAGATCACCTTAAAGAAGTTCTGCTTGTCGGCAGTCTCCCCGGCTTCTTCTTTTTTTGCCTTTTCTTTTTTCCAGAATTTTTCCCAGGTATGATTTGCATCGGGGAAAGCCTGTACCACACCGTGATCGGTGATGGCGATGGCCCTGTGACCCCAGGAATAAGCACGGCTTACGATGTCGGAAACCTCGCTGACACCGTCCATATCGCTCATCTTTGTGTGACAGTGAAGCTCCACACGCTTCACCGGAGCGGTATCCATGCGCTTGGTCCTGAAATCCTTGGAAACCATGATACCCGTAGGGGAATTGATGCAAAGTTCCTTGTCAAAGCTGTCATAGGCAGGCATACCCCAGACCTTCACAAAGTTTCCGGGAGAGAGCTTATTCAGGAGGTCTCCCGCCTCTTCGGTCTTTGCGAAAAGCTTGATCCTGATGGTATCCGTAAAGTCCGTGATGCTTGCAAAAAGAATGCTCTTGTCGTTCTTTATGTCTCTTCGGTCATTGGCAATTACCTTACCTCTGATGACTACATAGCCGACCTCTCCCACGATATCCTCAATGGGCGTGATCTCCTCCTCTTCGGAGATCTCCCGGCCCCAGATAACGTCGGGGTTGTCGCTCTTTTCAAAGTTGCCGCCACGGGGAGCAAAGCTTTTTCTTTTACCGAAATCTCCGAAGGACTTCTTGCCATCGAAGCTTTTCTTGCCATCGGAAGATTTCCCGGCCTGCTTGTCTGTCTGTTTGCCGGCCTGGGATTCCTTGACCTCTACAGGTTTTTCAGCGGAAGTTGCACCCTCCGATTTTGCAGAAACAGCTGTGCCGTTTCCTGCGGGAGGAAGTTCATCCGCACTGCCGGAAGCCTCGAATTTGGCGCCGAGACGTTCTTTGACAAGCTGGCTTATACGATATTCGTCCCATTCCTCGTGAGAAGAAATGGGTGAATCATGAAAGCTCACCACAAAGGATGCATTCAGGTTACAGCGCTCGTTAACTACCTTGCTAAGATATTCAAGGATCTCGTGCTCTCTGGCACGGATGATCTCAAGATCGGGCAGAGAAACCTCAAGAGTGGTGGCATTTAATTCTTTGAATTCCACCTTCTTGAGGGCATTCTCCATGACACGGTTACACTCGGTAAGCTCCGTGTACATGCTGTCGATATATTCGTCTATAAGTGTTTTGGGAGTATAGCTGTCGGAGAGATGATACTCTTCGATAAAGTGGACCTCTATGACGGTGCCTTCAAAGATCTGTTTCTTGATCTCGGTCTCCACGGCATAGATATCCCGTTTGGGAATAAGATGTGTGCTGCGAATGTATATTTTGACAAGATCTTTTCTGTTTGTGGCGGAGATCTTGGAAACGATCACATCCTCAAACAGATCGGACAGGTTTTTCTTCAGTTTCAGGCTCTTAAATGCCTCGAAAAACAGTTTTTCCATTAAGCGTCCTTCCAGTTGTCCAGTTCTTCTTTAAGAGTCTCAAAAAGCAGCTCCTCGGGAACCTTTTTAACGATCTGCCCCTTTTTAAAAAGCAGGCCTTCTCCGTCCCCGCCGGCTATGCCAAGATCCGCTTCCCTGGCTTCGCCGGGACCGTTAACGGCACAGCCCATGACTGCAACTTTGATATCATGATCGTAATTAAGGGCCAAAGTCTCAACCCGCTTTGCAAGCCCGATAAGATCGATCTTTGTACGGCCGCAGGTAGGGCAGGATACCACTTCTATTCCACCCTTTCTGAGTTTAAGGGTCCGAAGGATCACCTTGGCGGAACGTATCTCATCCACCGGGTCTCCTGACAGGGACACACGGACAGTATCACCTATACCCTCTGAAAGAATGAGTCCGAGACCTATGCCGGATCTGATATTGCCGGAAAAATCCGTGCCGGATTCCGTTATGCCCACATGAAGGGGATAAGGAGTCTTGCCTGCTATCAGTTTATGTGCATCCACACACATGAGCACATCCGTACACTTTATACTGAGAACAAGGTTATCATAGCCCATGTCTTCAATGCGCTTTGCGTTGTTCAAAGCACTTTCGCAAAGCCCTTCGGGAGTGACTCCGCCGTACTTTTCAAGGATGGACTTTTCAAGGGAACCGGAGTTGACACCTACCCGGATTGGAATATTTCTTTCTTTGGCAGCCTCCACAACAGCTCTTAACCTGTCATCGGAACCGATGTTGCCGGGATTGATCCTGACCTTGTCTGCCCCGTTTTCGATGGCGGCTACAGCCATTTTGTAATCGAAATGGATGTCTGCCACAAGGGGGATCGATATTTCTTTTTTGATCTCCTTTATGGCCTTGGCGGCTTCGATGGTAGGAACGGTACAGCGCACGATCTCGCAGCCGGCAGCTTCCAGACGCTTTATCTGGTCCACCGTGGCCTTGACATCCTCGGTGCGGGTGTTGGTCATGGATTGGATCAAACAAGGGTTACCGTGACCGATAACCCTGTTTCCTATGTGAATTTCTTTGGTCTGTTCTCTGTAAGTCATATTATCTACCCAAAATTCTTGCTATGTCGTTGTATAAAACAAAGATGGCAAGTAAAAAGAAAAGGACTATGCCGATAAGGTGCACCATGCCTTCCTTCTCGGGAGGGATGGGTTTGCCCCTGAAGACTTCGATGATCAGAAATACCAGTCTTCCGCCGTCAAGAGCAGGTAAAGGAAGAAGGTTGATAACACCCAGGTTAACGCTTAACAGCATGGCTATGTTCATCATGGTAAGGATCACACTGGCCATACCGTATTCCTTGGCGGCATCGTAATTCTCACCCACCACCTGGGCTATCCCCACAGGGCCCGACAGATTATCGGGAGAAAGTTTTCCGAGGACCAGCTGCTTAAGGCTCTTTAATGTATTCCTGAAATTAAATACCAGCTCGTACCAGCCGTATTTAAAGAGTTTCAGGCCTTTGGCACTCTCGTAATGGGTGCCGCCTTCGATGCCAAGGAAATATCTTCCCTCAGTTTCGCTGTATTCGGGAGTGAACACAACGGTTCCTTTTTCACCGTTTCTTGAATACTCCACCGTCAGCTCTTCACCTGTGTTAAGGAAAGAGATAAGGGTGATATCACGCCAGACATGGATGCTCTCACCGTTTATCTTTGTGATAACATCTCCCACCTGAAGGCCGGATTCGATGGCGGGACGGCCGACGGTAAGTCCCTGGACTTCGGGAATATCCGTACCGCAGTATCCTACAATGATCAGTGCGAAGATATATCCGAGGATAAAATTAAAAAAGGGGCCGGCAAAGACCGTAGCGATCCTGGCCCATACCTTGGCTTCGGGAAAAGCAAGTCCTTTAAAGGGCTTGTCCGACTTAACCTTCCCGTCTTCGCCTTCGAAGGAACAGGAGCCTCCCAGAGGGAGCAGTTTAAGTGCGTATCTTGTGTCTCCCTTGGTAAAAGAAAAAAGAACGGGGCCCATGCCCACTGCAAACTCCACAACGTGGATGCCGTTGGCCCGCGCTATTAAGAAATGACCCATTTCGTGGGCTATGACCACCACCGAAAGGATCAGGATAAACCAAATAATTGAAATCATCCGATATTGTGCCTCGTGATAAGAAATTCTCTTGTAGCCTTTTCCGTATCCAGGATCTCCTCAATGGTGGGATCCTCCACAGGCTTTACGGAATCCATGGCGGACTCTATATAGTCATATATTTCCGTGAAGGATATCTTCTTTGAAAGAAATCTCTCCACCGCCAGCTCATTGGCGGCATTGAATACCGTTGGCATGGAGCCTCCGGTCTTTATGGCTCTGTACGCATACTTTAAGCCTTTAAACACCTCGGTATCGGGCTCATAAAAATGTAAGGCTCCCAGTTTAAAGAAATCCACGCGGTTATTTTCCATGGGCATGCGGTCCGGATAGAAAAGGGCATACTGAATGGGAAGTTTCATGTCAGGAACCCCCAGCTGAGCTATGACCGCACCGTCCCTGAATTCAACCATGGAATGAACTATGCTCTCCGGATGGATAAGAACCTGAATATTCTCCGCTTCGGTATCAAAGAGCCATTTGGCCTCTATGACCTCAAGACCTTTGTTAACAAGTGAAGCAGAATCCACGGTAACTTTTTTACCCATGCTCCAGTTCGGATGCTTAAGAGCATCCTCCAGTGTAACGCTTTCAAGCTCCGCAGCGCTCTTTCCCCTGAAAGGACCTCCGGACGCGGTAAGCAGGATCTTTGAAGCCTGCGCTCTTTTTGAGCCCTGCAAAGACTGGAAAATCGCACTGTGTTCGGAATCCACCGGAAGGATGGAGACGTTCTTTTTCTTTGCAAGGGGCATTATGATATGACCTGCCGTCACAAGGGTCTCCTTGTTGGCAAGGGCAATGGTCTTTCCTGCGTTGAGGGCTGCAACGGTGGGTCTTATGCCTATCATTCCCACAAGTGCGGTGACAACCACATCGGTTTCTTTAAGCTCCGATGCTTCTATAAGGCCTTCCATTCCGGAAAGGACCTTCACTGAAAGATCCGAAACCCTCTGTTTAAGATCCTCGGCCGCTTTGGTATCGTACATGACCGCAACATCCGGCTTAAACTCCCGGATCTGCTCTTCCATGAGAGCCACGTTACTGTTGGCTGCCAGAGCAGTGATACGATAGCCCCCCTGTTTTCTGATTATTTCAAGGGTCTGGGTACCTATGGAACCGGTGGAACCAAGGACTGTCAGACCTTTAAGTCCGTTTTGCATTTAAACCGCTCCTAAAAAAACAATGGCAAGAAAGAAAGTGATGGGTGCCACGAAGATCATACTGTCGAATCTGTCCAGGACTCCGCCGTGACCGGGGATAAGCTTGCCATAGTCCTTGATACCCGTATCCCTCTTTACCGCCGAAGCCGCCAGATCTCCTATCTGGGCTATCAATGCTCCCACTGCAGCAATGCCCGCAAGGATAAAGGACACGCTTTCAAGACCCGAATAGGGTTCTGCCACAAAATGTCCGTACAAAAAGCCAAGGATCGCAGCTCCCACAACTCCCCCCACGATCCCTTCCACGGATTTCTTGGGAGAAAGCCTGGGGAATGCCTTGTGATTGCCCACTGTCTTGGCGGTAAGGGTGCCGACACAGTAAGCACAGGTATCGTAGCCCCAGGAACTGATATAGATCATCCATACAATGTATTTTCCTTCGGGAAGAGCCCTGGTAAGGGGCAGAAAGGAAAGCATAACGGGGGCATATACAAAGGCAAAGACCGCACCCAGGGTATCCGCGGCTTTAACACCGGGAAAAGCAAAAACATATACCGTAAGAAAGCCTATAATGGCCACACAGGCACACATTACGAGCAACGCCCTGTTGTCCGTAAGATACAAAGTCGCATAGTATCCTGTGACGGAAAGGAAGCCCCAGATCAGGAGTCCTTTCTTTTCCTTGAATTTCAGGGCTTCCGCCATCTCGTAAAAGGCTACGAGAGAAAGAAACAGCGTGAAAACATCAAGGAATATGCCGCCGTTTATGACCACAAACAAGGAAAGTGCCAAAAGCACTATTCCGCTTAACAAACGAGTTAAAAACATAATGACCTCCAAGCCCGCTATTTAAGCACGTTACCGAATTTCCGGGTCCTTCCCGAATATGCTTCGCAGGCTTTGACAAGTTCTTCTTTGTTGAAATCCGGCCAGGGAACATCGGTCACATAGATCTCCGAATAAGAGATCTGCCACAAAAGAAAGTTTGAGATCCGAAGTTCTCCGCAGGTACGGATGAGCAGATCCGGATCCGGAAGACCTGCCGTATCAAGATGCATTGCAATGGTCTCCTCCGTAATGTCCGAAGGCTCCAGGGATCCTGCTTTGACCTCCTCGGAGATGGCCTTCACCGCTCTTCTGAGTTCATCCCTGCCACCGTAATTGATGGCAATGGTGAAGTTTAAGCCGGTGTAATCTTTGGTAGCCTCCTCAAGGTCCGCGATGCTCTTCCTAATGTCCTCATCGAGTCTTGTTTTGTCTCCGATGACACGGACCCGCATATTGTTTGCGGAAGCCCGTTTGATACAATTCTTCATGTAGTTGCGAAGAAGCTTCATAAGGGCATTGACTTCATCGTCGGGGCGGGACCAGTTTTCCGTGGAAAAAGCATAGACCGTCAGGTACTTAATGCCCATGTTCCAGGCGATCTCACACATATCTTCAACGGTCTTTGCGCCCTGAACATGACCGTAGTTTCGGGGCATTCCCTTGGCCTTGGCCCATCGGCCGTTTCCGTCCATTATTATAGCAACATGATTGGGTATATTCATAATTAATTTTTCCTAAACAAAAGGCAGGACAATGTCCTGCCCTTTATGATGACATGATCGTTTCGAGTCGGAAATCCATCAAACCTTCAGGATATCCTGTGACTTCTCTTCTACGGCCGTATCGATCTCCTTGATGAACTTATCCGTAGCCTTCTGAAGCTCATCTTCAAGCTTCTTGATCTCATCCTCGGAAATCTCGGTCTTTGAAAGTTTCTTAAAGGCTTCGTTGCCGTCACGGCGTACGTTTCTGACCGCAACCTTGCAATCTTCACCTTTCTTTTTTACTTCCTTGACCAGATCCTTACGGCGTTCCTCCGTAAGTTCGGGAAATACAAGTCTGATGACCGCGCCGTCGTTGGAAGGGGTGATACCTACATCGGAGGCCATGATGGCTTTCTCGATATCCTTGATAAGGCTCTTCTCCCAGGGTGCGATCTGAATGATACGGGGTTCGGGAACGGAAATGTTACCTACCTGCTGAATGGGGGTGGGAGTTCCGTAATAGTCAACCTTGACTCTGTCGAGCACATGGGGGTTTGCACGTCCCGCTCTGATGGTGTTAAATTCGGAAAGCATGAATTCGTATGCTTTTTGCATCTTGCTCTGATATACTTCTACTCTCTGATCCATAATGTACCTCTCCTGTTCGGTTTGTTCAGTCTACGTAAACCCTGGTGCCGTTAAACTTGCCCGTAAGGGCGCTGACGATGCTGTTCTCTTCGTTGAGATCGAATACCATGAAGGGCATCTTGTTTTCAAGTGCAAGTGCACTTGCAGGGGTATCCACAACCTTAAGTCCCTTCTGTACCAGCTCCTGAAGGGAAACCTTGTCGTATTTTTTGGCGTTTTTGTTGGTGGCAGGATCGTCGTCATAGACTCCGTCGATGGATTTTGCAAGAAGAACGGCCTCTGCCTCGGTCTCAATGGCACGAAGTACGGTACCCATGTCGGTTGAGAAGTAAGGGTGTCCGGTACCTCCCGCAAAGAATACCACCTTGCCGGCTTTCAGTGCCTTGACTGCCTCGTCCTTGCTGAAAAGCTTGGTAAAGGAGGAGCAGGCAAAGGGTGTCATGATCTCGGTATCAAGACCAACACTTCTGAAGATCTCGGAAACGTAGATGCAGTTCATGACGGTGGCCAGCATTCCGATCTGATCGGCCTTCACCCTGTCAATGTTCTCGCTGGTGCGTCCGCGCCAGAAGTTTCCTCCGCCGATGACGATCTCGACTTCATTGTCCGCAGCTATCTTTTTGACCTGCATGGCCACTCCGCGAACGGTCTCTTCGTCAAAGCCGGTTTTCTTGGGGCCCGCAAGAGCCTCGCCGCTTAACTTAAGTAATATACGCATATGATCCTCTTATTTTCTGGACTTCTTGAATTCGTCGAAGAAAGAAGTAGGGCTGACATCCGCATAGCACTGAGAGCAGATACCTTCGATGACCGCACCGTTGTTGATCTGTACGGACTTACTCTTGATGTTGCCCATTACGATGGCGGATGTATCAAGAACAACGGGGCCCTTAACATCGATGTCACCCTTTACCGCACCGGCAATGACTGCGCTGGTGGCAAAGATGTTACCGATTACTACTGAGCTCTGTCCGACTTTAACCGTTCCCTGGCTGTTAACTTCGCCGGTGATGTTGGCATTCTCACAATAAATCTCGCTGGCCTTAGAATCACCTTCGATCTGACCCAGGACGTTGAGCTTACCGTTAATGGTAATATTGCCGTTTACGGAACCGAGAACCTCAAGAGAACCGGTAGAAGAGATATCACCCTTAACGGACATGCCTGCGGTTATCACGGCTGTTTCGTCGGTAATACGGGAGCTTGCCTTTCTGTCGTCGGATGAAGATTCCTTTACGGAAGCCTCGCTCTCCTCGTCGATATTGTCAAGAAGCGCATCCAGATCGATATCCTCCTTGGTCTCTTTGGCAGTTTCCTTTGCTTCTTCCTCAGGAGCAACTTCGTTGACCGCCTGTGAGATGTCCTCTTTCAAGTCTGTAAAAAAGCCCATTTTAAATTCCTCCGTATATATTTGATTTAATCTGTTGTCAAATGCTGTATGGGACGTGTCCCGTCGGTTATGGGTAATATCACCGTATCGTCAAGGGATTGAAGATATTCGATGATCTTCGGCAAAGCTGCCACCGTGCTCTTCTTGCTGGCGGTATCGTGCAAAAGCACGATGGACGACTCATGGTTTAAGATCCCGGATATCACGTTGGAATAAACCGTGCCGCTGTCGGGACGGGGTATCACCGCATCGCCGGCTGAGACGTTCCAGTCGTAATATTCTATTCCCATGTCGTGAAGCTCCGAGGCAAATACTTTCATGTCAATGTGGCTCACACGGTTGGAGCTGCCTCCGGGAAATCTGTAATACTTTGATTCCACTCCCGTCACAAGATAAAGAAAATCCTGTAACGAAACCGTATCCTCTTTAAAAGCCTCTTCGCTCTTGTAGACCACCGAATACTCGTGAGTGTTTGAATGCATGCCGAGGGTATGGCCTTCATCCACGATACGGCGGTAGAGTTTTTCATTGTTCCTGCCGTCTTTCCTTATCACAAAGAAAGTGGCTTTGACATTGTATTCCTTAAGTATGTCAAGGATCTGTCCGGTATTGACGCTGGGGCCGTCATCGAAGGTAAGATAAACCCTTCTGAAGCCGTCGTAAAGCTCTTCATCGCCGAGTAACAGAGATTCAACTTCCTCATCGGACATTTTCTCGGAAGTCATCTCACCGGAAGCGGTGTTGTCTTCAGTCTCAGGCTGCGAAGCCAAAGCCGTAACCCCTTCCGCATTGGAGACTACACCTGCCGCTATATTCTCGGCAAATTCCCTCTCACTCTGTGCCTCGAGGTAAAAGTTCAATTCGTCCCTGACCCCGGCCAGTGCCTTCTTAAGTGTCCCGATCCTGGCAATAAGGATCAGACATATTACGAAAAGTACCAGGATCGTCACCGGAAAACCCACAAAAATGATCTTTCTGATCCGCTTGACCCGTTTTTTACGCTTAAGGGATCGTTCTTCCGTGTTTTCCATCTAAAATCGGTCCGTCAAATATTTTATCATAAATCAATACTGTTTAAAAGCAGAAATATTATTTGCGCCGTGCCTTCAACACAGCACAATCCTTGGCGTAGAGCCTGTGTTCTTCTTCGCCGTTTTCAAAGACAAAGCCCTTGGGAGCTACAATGTAAACCTCTTTGTTTCCCTGGTTTTCAATGGAGGCAAAAATCTCGTCTCCCTGTCTTTCAAGACTCTTTACAAGGACCTTGCCCTTGGCTCTTAAGCCTTTGATCGAAGCCTTTTTAAAGTGTTCCGAAACAACAGGGAAAAGCAAAAGCTTTCCGTCGCCCGAATAAACGAACATTTCGTAGACCGCTGCCGTAAGACCCAGGTTTGCATCCATCTGGAAGAGTCTTCCCGGGTTATGCCCCGTAAAGAGGTTCTTAAGAGTAAATACCCTGACAAGTCTGTTCAAGGCAAGGAACCAAAGATTTTCATCCTTAAGCCTTGCGGAAATATTGGCAAGATGTGCAAGACCCCATCCCGAAATGGCATCGACACCGTCAATCAATCTGAAGCCCGCTGCCTTGTGGCAGGCCTGCAAAAGTTCTTCGCAGCCCGGTTTAAGTGCTTCGTTACCCGGAAATACGGGATAAAGATGGGATGAATGTCTGTGATGATAATCATCCTTAAGGTCCTTCTTAAGCCACTCCTTTAAGGCCCCGTCATCATTGATCTCATAGTCGGGAAGAAGGCTTGCTTCTTTTTCCCACTTTTCCAGATTTTCTTTTTCCACGCCCAATTCCTTGCAGGCAAAGATAAGATTTGAGTATACTTCTTTGGCCACAGCCACATCCATGGTGGAATCCACCGCTGCGGGAGAATCGTTGCCCAGAGGAGTGTTTTCCGGAGAATAGGAAGGCGCAAACTCATAGCGGCCCTTTTCGTTGAGAGTCATGAAATCCTCGTAGAAAAGGACAACCTCTTTCCAGTATTCTATGCCGCGGAGAAGCACGTTCTCATCGCCGGTATAATCGTAGTATTCCCTGTATTCCCTTGAAAGCCAGCCTGCCCCCGCAGTCCAGAAGATAAGGGGCCAGTCCATGGAAAAATGTCTGTGTATGCCGTCGGTAGAGGTCCTGGCGCAGCAGAACACGCCTCTGCATCCGTAGTAGCTTGCAGCGTTCTTTTTGAAGTCGGGAATAAGGCTCTCCAGCCAGTCAAAGTAAGCTATCATCTGACTGTTGAGGCCTCCCGGAAGCACCTGCCACATCATCATCTGGACATTTTCGTCCAGTGTATAGTCCGAACTCCAGGGAGGGTTCACCGACCCGTTCCACACGCCCTGAAGATTGGGCGGGAGTTTTCCGAAGGAACAGATCAAAAGATATCTTCCGAAATCCGTCATACGCTCCAGAAGTTCGGCGGGAAGATCCTCCACCGTGCAGTCTGCTTTCAGTTCCTCGTTGGTGCTCTCTTCGTCGGAATCGGAAAAAGAAACCTTTACTTCGTTAAAAAGTTCGCTGTGTATCGCAGCGTTTTCTTTGTACAGCGCATCATAATCGGGAGTAAGGTCATCAAGGGTGCGAAGTACCACCGCTTTGGCGGCTTCGATCCTTGCCTTCCAGGGTGTAAGGGCATAGTACACCAGAAGATAATTTGCTTTTTTGACCTTAAATCCGGCCTCAATGGGAGAAAGAACACCGTCTGTAATGACTCTGGCAGCCGCCAGATACCCCGATTCTTCCTCGCTGTGGGTGGATTCCGCAATAATACGGTCATCCTCCGTAAATATCTTTACACTTTCAATGTGTTTGATCTCTGGATTGTGGGAAAGAAAAATCTTGCCGGAAAAAGGCAGTCCGTCCTTTCTCATCTCAAGGGCCAGTATGTTTCTGCTCCTTGAAACGAAGGACCGTCTGACCACTGAATCACCCTTCTGGGTAAAAGAAACCCTGGACTCCGCAGTCTGAAAATCAAGGACATGCTCATAGTCTTCGAAGGACCTGTCATCAAGATCCAGTCTGATCTCCGCAGCCGTCTCGAAGGGATCTGTCCATACTATCTCGTTAAAGGGACAGCCGTCCTCGGAAAGGCCCATTAAATAATACTCGCAGGCCTCCCTGTATTTGCCCTCGTGCAATAATCTCCTGGTCTCAGCCAGATATTTTGCTCCGTTATAGGGTCTTGAATCGGCATTCTCCGGAAGGGGAAGAAACAGCTCTTCATGGTTCGTGACGATCTTTTCTTCCGTCGGATTACCGAAAACAAGCCCTCCCAGGGTACCGTTACCGATGGGGAACGCTTCGTCCCAGTTAAGGGCATATTCTTTTCTTTTAAGGCCTTTGAATCTCATGTATCAAGCTCCGAAAAGGTATTATTTGGGCTTGCGCCCGCAGAATAAATCTTACCACCCTGCGGCAAATAAAGCAACGCATAGAAGGTGTTTGGGGCATGGCAGTCAGGAAGGTCCGCCTTACCTGTTTTTATCTTTCTTTCCCTTGCGGAACATGAATTTCCGCACTATATTGATGCCCACCTTGTAGGGCCAGGGTCTTAGAGCCTTGTCGGCTTCTTTGAGTTTCTCTCTGATGGGAAGGTTCTGGGGACAGTGCTTTTCACACTTGCCGCACTCTATGCACTGCGAGGCAAAAGAAGGTTCACGGGTAAGTCCCACGGTCTGGGCAAACTGAAATCTTCCCTCGCTCTTTCCTTCCGTATACATGGCATTGTAGCATCTGAAGGTGCCGGGAATATCCACCCCCTTGGGGCAGGGCATGCAGTATCTGCAGCCGGTACAGCCCACCTTTTCACTGGCCTTGATCTCCGCAATGACCTTGTTCAAAACCCGGAATTCCACATCCGTAAAAGAACCTGCTTCGGTTTCGGAAGCGATACGGCAGTTTTCTTCAACCATTTCCACGGAATTCATACCGGAAAGCACCACCGTGACCTCAGGCTGATTGTAAAGCCATCTGAAGGCCCATTCGGCGCCGGACCACCCCTTGCCGCTGTCGGCCATGACTTTCTTTGCGCCTTCGGGAAGCATGTTTACAAGTTTGCCGCCGCGAAGGGGCTCCATGATCACTACGGGGATATGTTTTTCATAGGCGGCTTTAAGTCCGTCCACTCCCGCCTGGGATACCTCGTCAAGATAGTTATACTGGATCTGACAGAAATCCCAGTCATAGTCATTTAAGATCTTTAGGAAATTATCGGTGTTTCCGTGGTAGGAAAAGCCGATGTTCTTTATGATACCGGCTTCTTTCTTTTGCTTTATCCAGTCGATTATCCCAACATCCTTGAGTTTCTCCCACATGGCTACGTCCGTCAGGTGATGCATGAGATAATAATCGATATAGTCCGTGCGCAGCCTTGAAAGTTCTTCGTTAAAGAATCTGTCAAGCCCTGCCCGGTTGTTGATCATGTACTGGGGGAGTTTGGTGGCGATCTTAATCTTGTCCCTTATGTGATTGCGCTCGAAGATCTCGCCGATGGCAGCTTCGCTGCCGGGATAGATATAAGCGGTGTCAAAGTAATTGACTCCCGCTTTGTAGGCGGCCATTATCTCCCGCTCTGCCTTGTCAAGGTCTATGGATCCGCCTTTCTTTGTAAAGCGCATGCATCCAAAGCCCAGCATTGATAGTTTGTTTCCGTACTTGTCTTCCCTGTATTGCATGATGATTCCTCCTTTTTACAGGAAGATTATAATTTATCGGACTGAAGACCCGCAACAATCCGGACCTATTGTTTATCGATTTTTAATATCCGTCTGAAATCAGTCAAAGACATCCGTAAGGGAATGGATATGTCTGGCCACGGGAACGGTCAAAAGAACACGATCCCCTTCTTTGAGAAAAGAATTCCCGTCGGGGATTATGAGTTTGTCTTCCCTGATGATGCCTGATACCAGGATACCCTTCTTTATATTGAATTCCTTGGCCGCAAAGGGTATTCCGAGGGCGTGGAAATCTTTGCCCACACCAAACTCCATGACATCCGCCAGACCCTCAGCCACACGGTAAAAGCCGTAGTAGCGCCCCAGGTTTCTCTGGTCATGGTGCTCTGAGCGGTTTCTTATGAGGTGAAGTATCTTAAGCACCGACAGTTCCGTAGCCGATGCGGTGATATCGATATTGACCCTGTGAAGAAGGCGCACATGGCTCTGTTTGTCAACGCTTGAGATCACACAGGGCACCTTCTTTGCCCAGGCAAACATACTGACCACAAGGTTTGTCTCATCGCTGCCCGTAAGGGAAATAAGGGTTCCCACACCCTCAAGCCCTTCTTCCTCAAGGATATCCGTTATATCTCCCTGGGAACAAAGAACATTGGCCCTGGGAAATCGGTTTAAAAGATATCTGCAGCGGTCTGCGTCGGTCTCGATGATCTTTACCTCCCTGCCCTCCGCAAGAAGCCTCGACGTAAGATATTCGCCGGTAAGATCGCAGCCCACCATGCAGACCTTTCTCGCGGAATCTCTGACGATACCCAGAGTCTCCATGACTTCGTCGAGATTCTCTTCCGCCGCGGAAACCGTAAGGATATCTCCTTCTTCGATCACGAAACGGCCGTCGGGAATTATAAGCTTCTCGCCGCGGATCACGGTGTTTATCAGCATGTTTTTACAGATGTTGTTCCTGATGTCCGCAAGGCTCTTTCCCGCAAGGGAAGACTCCCTGAGTACGCTCAGATCAAGAAGGGTGACCGTGTCGTTAAAGATACCTTCAAGTTTCACAAAACCGGGAAGTCCCAGGTTTCTGTGTATCTCATCCGCCAGGTCTTCAGCGGGACGGACTATATAATCGATGCCGTACTCTTTCCTTAACCTGCCGATATCCGATGTCAGGTCCTTCATCTGCAGACGGCTGACGGTCTTTGATGCCCCAAGATTCCGGGCCTGCATGCAGCTTAAAAGATTGACCTCGTCGATATGGGTAAGGGCTATAAAGAAATCCGCCCCTTCGGCTCCCGCCTTTAACAAGGTTTCATGGGAGGCGCCGCTTCCCACTACACCGCCAACGCTGTAAAGATCCGTTATCCTGTCCACAAGGGCGCTGTCCTTGTCTATAACGGTGATATCGTGTTCTTCCTGGGAAAGTGCTCTCACAAGGGTGATCCCGGCTTCGCCGAGGCCCACGATTATAATCTTCATACTCTTCCTTTCTTTTGCCTTAGGAGTTTGTGCTTTTCAAGGCTCTTATATACTTTGCCGACGGTCAGTCCCTGGACCAGTACGGTAAAGAAAATGGATACATAGGTGACATTTATGAAAATATTGTATACCTCGGGGGAAAGATACTCTTTGGTCCCCATGGCAAGTGCCAGTGAAAGACCACCCTTTAATGCGGCCCAGGTCATAAGGGTCACAAATTCGCCGAGACTGTAGTTCCCGGGAAGATGCTTTCCCGTCATCACGCTGCTCATAAGTACTCCCACCGCTCTTGAAACCACCAGAACGACTACTGCGGCGGGAAGCAGTATATAAAAGTTTTCGCAGATATTAACATCCAGCACCAAAAGACCTATCATCACAAAAAGAACGGCATTCAGGATGCTTTCCAGTATCTCCCAGAAGTCCCTGTAATAATCCTTGGGATCCACCACAACGACCCTTCGCTCCATTTTGTCCATCTTGTAGGAGAAATACATGCCGCAGACCACCGAGGCTATGACTCCGGAAAAGCCCATGTGCTCGCAGATAACGTATACAAGGGAAACATTGAGAAGTGAGATCAGGATATATCTTACGGGATCCTTGGTAAGCTTCATGAGCCTGAACATAAGGAACGAGACTCCCAGAGCAACGGCAACGGCTCCAAGCACCTCACGCCCGATAAGCACAAAGAAGTTGCTTTTACCGCTGTTTACAACTATGGACCTTACAAAGATAAACAGGGTTACGCCGGTTCCGTCATTGAACAGGGATTCATTTTCTATAACGGAGCATACGCTTTTGGAAAGGCCGATCTTGTTTAATATCCCCGTGGCCGCAATGGGGTCCGTGGGGCTGACCACACATCCCAAGAGGATGCAAAGCCAGATATCAACGGGTATGTGCAAAAGAAGGGCCAGCAAATAGAAAAGCCCGCCGTAGGCAAAGGATGAGATCATGGTGGAAAGAAGGGCAAGCAGGCATATGGGGCGAAGGTTCTGTTTAAACTTGCCCATATTTACCTTGCTGGCTCCCGCAAAGAGCATGAAGCAAAGGACACCGTCCATGAGATATTCTTCGAACCCGAAACTTCCGAGGCCGTTAATGAACTCGGCGATATCTCCTTCGGGAAAGAAAGCTCTCACGGCCAGTAAGATCAAAGCTATGATAACCGTAAAAAGAACAAGCGCAATATCGCTCTGAAGCCTGAAGATGCGCTCGTTCAGTATTCCGATAAACACTATCACCGCAAGGATGATTATCAAAAATAAAAGAATGCTCATGACGTCCCTCTATGTCATTTTTTCCATTATACCGCGATTGATAAAAAAAGAACAGCCGCCATTCGAAAGGAATAACGGCTGTTAATATGGCATTTTAACAAAGATAACCTTAAAGGATCATCTCTTGGAAAGAACGTCCTTCTCGTATCTTAAAACTTCATCGAACCATTCGGGACCGGAAACAACACCTGAGCGTCTGCAGTACTCATCCCATACATCTCCGAAGGGAAGCGTCTTCATTTCTTCCTGCCATACCATGAGTTCTGACATGCGAGCTTCGTTCTGAAGCTTCTTAAGAGTTTCATTGGGAAGGAGCATGGCATTGAGGAGTGCCTTCTGCCAGCTTCTGAAGCCCACTGCCCATGCACCGATACGGTTGATGCTTGCATCGAAATAGTCAAGAGCCATGAATACTCTGTCAAGAGCGTTGTTTCTGACGATCTCCTTGGCCATTTCCTTAGTCTCGTCATCAAAGAGTACCACATGGTCCGAATCCCATCTTACGGGACGGGTGATATGAAGAGCTATCTCCTTAAAGAAGCAAAGGAGTGCGGGGATCTTATCGGATACCACTTCCGTGGGATGATAATGACCGTTATCCATAAGAGGAAGCACACCGTCGTGGCTTGCTGCAAAGCTTAACGTAAACTCCGCACTGCCGGTGGTGTAGGATTCAACACCGATACCGAATACCTTGGACTCAACGGTAACCTTTACAAGGTTCTTGTCAAAGGGCTGCTTTAAGATCTCTTCGATGGATTCCTTGTAAAGCATTCTGGGGGTCATGCGGTCTGCGGGGATATCCTTAAAGCCGTCACCGGTCCAGATGTTCATTACACAAGGAATTCCGGTTTCTTTTGCAAAATATTCGGAAATACGGATACAAGCCTTGCCGTGCTCGATCCAGAAACGTCTGGTCTCGGCATCGGGGCTTGAAAGGGTAAGTCCGTCCTTAACCTTGTCATGGGAAAAGAAAGTGGGGTTAAAATCGATACCCATGTTGTGCTTCTTGGCAAACTCCACCCACTTTGCAAAGTGCTTGGGCTCGATCTTGTCTCTGTCAACGAATTCGCCCTTTTCGAAAATGGCGTAGCAGGCATGAAGGTTTAACTTCTTGGTACCGGGAGTAAGTTTGATGACTTCCTCCATATCCGCCATAAGTTCTTCGGGAGTGGTGGCCTTGCCGGGATAATTACCCGTGGTCTGTATTCCGCCGGTAAGGGGGCCGTCATGGTCAAAGCCTATAACGTCATCACCCTGCCAGCAATGAAGTGAAACAGGGATGTTCTTAAGCTTTTCGATGGCTGCATCCGTATCCACACCGTACTTTTTGTATCTTTCTTTTGCTGCTTCGTAATTGGTCATGCTATCCTCCTAGTATTCCTTTATCTCAAAGGAATCAAAGACCATGGTCCTTGCCTCCCTAAGATCCGTAAGTTCACCCTCGGCCAGCATCTGTGCCAGGATGTTTCCGATGGCCGTAGCCTCGGTGGGACCTGCATAAACCTTAAGTCCCGTATATTTTGCCGTAAGTCTGTTTAAATAATCGGCGTTGGAGCCTCCGCCCACAACATTGATGGCGGAAAACTTCTTGCCCGTAACTTCGGACAGTTCCTTAACGGTGTCACGGTAGCAAACCGCCAATGAATTGTAGATCACACAGGCAAGCTCGTAAATGCCCTCGGGAACCTGCTGCCCCGATTCCCTGCAGGCTTTCTTAACTTCCTCAGTCATGCTCTTGGGAGAAAGAAACCTTGAATCGTTGGCATTGACTATGGATGCGATGGTGGCTTTGGAAGCTCCCTCACAGATCTCTCCGTAAGAAAGGGCTCCCGCCAGTTCCTTGCGCACGGACTGGATCATCCAGAGTCCCATGATGTTCTTTAAGTATCTGAAACGGTAATCGTAACCGCCCTCATTGGTAAAGTTGCGCTTTCTTGACTCTTCGGAGCAGTCTGCCTTTAAAAGTTCCGTTCCCATCAACGACCAGGTGCCGGAGCTTATGTACAGGGTGTTCTCCGCATTGACGGGAACCGCCATGACAGCCGAACCCGTATCGTGGGTGGCGGGAAGGATAACCTTTGTGTCAAAACCAACTTCGGCTTTGACTGCCGCGCTTAAGTTCCCAAGATAGGTTCCGGGCTTACTGATCTTTTGGAATATCTTCCCCGGAAAACCCAGCTTGTGGATGAGTTCAAAGTCCCAGTCTTTGGTTTCGGGATCCACCAGCTGTCCCGTGGTGGCATTGGTATATTCCTGCGCCTTGACCCCTGTAAGAAGGAAATTGAAATAATCAGGGATCATCAGCATTGCTTCGGCTCTTTCAAGGTACTCGGGATGCTTAACTTTTAAAGCCATAAGCTGATAAATGGTGTTAAAGGGCTGCTTCTGGATCCCCGAACGCTCATAGAGCTTATCCTCGGGAATGGCCTTATAAACTTCCGCGTCCATTCCTTCGGTCCTTGAATCCCTGTAGGCCACTGCGTTGCCGATCTTTTGGTCCTTATTGTCAAGAAGCACGAAATCCACGCCCCAGGTGTCTATACCCATGGTTGCGGGGATCTTCCCTGCTTTCTTGCAGGCCTTGAGCCCGTTCTTTATCTCGGTAAAAAGAAGGTCCGTATCCCAGATTAGTTCTCCGTCCTTCTCCACGTTACCGTTTGCAAAACGATAGACCTCTTCAAGTTCGATCTTACCGTTTTTAACACAGCCAAGGATATGTCTTCCGCCGGAAGCACCTATATCTATGGCAAGATGATATCTGTTCATGTAATAAATACCCCGTAAAATTTTTTAAAGAAGATAAATGGGAAGTTCATCCGCGATGGTGTAGATCTTCTGTCCCGTAACCGCAGGGGTCTTGCCCTCGGGTTTCTTTACAGTCTTTACCGGTGCTGCCTTCTTAGCTGCAGGCTTTTTCGCAGCGGGTTTCTTTGCCTCAGCCTTTACGGTTTCGGTCTTTTTGGTTTCCGCTTTCTTAGCTGCGGGCTTCTTAGTCTCAGGCTTCTTGACTTCAGCCTTCTTAACTTCGTCCTTCTTTGCCTCGGTCTTTACCGGTTCAACTCCGGCCGCTTTGGCTGCTCTTTTGATACTTCCTGCTCCTACCGGCATAGTCTCATTACCTCCTTGGATAATTCCATGTACTCCGCGCCGCTCCTGGCGCTTTTCTTGTAAGCTGCCACAGGCATACTGTTGTCCTGGGCCCATTCAACTTCACTGTCTATCCTGATAACGGTATCAAATACCCTGACACCGGGTGTTGCTTTGAGATTTTCAAGAGTCTGCTTGTAATAATTCTTTCGGGTGTTGACCTTGGTGATGAGTATTCCAAGAAGCGAAAGGGAGTCGTTAAACTCTTTGGCGCTCTCTAAAAACTCAAACATGTTGGCCACACCGAAAAGTCCCCAGGGGCTTGCCTCCACCGGCATGATCACATAGTCGGAAGCCGTCAGTATGTTCAATACAAGGCATCCCAGTGTAGGGGGTGAATCTATAAGGATATAATCGTATCTTTCGCTCTCGATGACAGGAGCCAGGCCCTTTGCAAGGCAGAATTCTCTTTCTTTTTCCTTGAAGAGTTTGAATTCCATACTGCTCATAAGAGTGGATGAAGGGATGATATCAAGACCTTTGTAAGCGGTCTTTACTATACAATCTTCAAAGGGAAGCCTGTCCGTAACGGCACGGTAGATATTGCAGCTGCCGCTTGCAAACTCCATGACCTTTTCTTCATCAAAGAAAGAAAGGGTCAGGTTCATCTGCATGTCGGCATCCACCAGCAGGACCTTTTTACCCTTTAAGGAAAGGGAATAGCCCACATTGGCCGCAGCCGTAGTCTTCCCGCTCCCGCCCTTATTGTTGGCAAATGCGATAACTTTGGTCTTATTCGGCATAAATCAATTCGATCCCCGATTCTTTAAAAAACTCTACCCATTCTTCGGAAGGCTTTACATCGGTAACAACAGTGTCGATCCTTGACACCTCGCAGATCTGTGAAAAAGCGATCTGGTCGAATTTGGAACTGTCAACCGCAAGGATGTGCATCTTGGAAGAGTCTAACATTGCGCTCTTGACCTGGGAAAACAGTTCGTTACCGTCCGTAAGACCCTTCTTCATGTCAAGTCCCTTACAGGAGATGATGGCTTTGTCCGCATTGAAGGAAAGCACGCTGTCAGTTGCCCTTGCCCCCACCAATGCAAGATAATTCTCTCTCATGGTGCCGCCTGTGGAAATGATATCCCAGCCGGAAACATCGGCAAGTTCGGTAAGTACCTCTATGGAATTGGTGATGACCGTCAGGCGCTTTTTGGATCTCAAAGCTGAGGCGATGGCAACTCCCGTTGTTGAAGGATCGATGAACACATGATCACCGTCTGCAACGATATCTGCGATCATTGCGGCGATCTTTCTTTTACCGTCCATGTTCCGTTTCTTACGGATGGAAAAAGGCATGTCCACGCTGTTACTCTCGTTTAACACAGCGCCGCCGTAACCCTTGATGGCAAGGCCTTCCTTGTCAAGTTTGTCAAGATCCCTTCGGATGGTTTCCTCGGAAACGTCAAAAAGGGCGCTCAGTTCACTGACCACCACTTTCTTTTCTTCCTGAAGTTTCTCAAGGATCAGATTCTTTCTTTCGGCAGCTAACATATGGGTGCCTCCTATAAGATTTTGGTCCAGAGTTGTTTATCGGGATTTGCGATGACTGAGGAATCTAAGAACATCCCGCTCTCTCCCAC
>JAEEGL017393358.1_pt1 | contig 25417 bp, 13 predicted proteins | sample 9134231 | NCBI WGS metagenome assembly JAEEGL01 (sample SAMN16246548, study PRJNA631951) | gut metagenome | biome: gut microbiome; feature: rumen; material: fiber-attached | host: Bos | place: Iran: Karaj | collected 2018-10
AGGCGTTACGGTAGGCGTAGGCGTTACAGTAGGCGTAGGCGTTACGGTAGGCGTAGGTGTCGGGTCCACCGATCCCCCTATTGTAAAGGACTGAACCTCGCTGTTCTTTTTCCGGTCCGCTACAGTATAGGCCTTAACAACGGTTCCTTCAGCTGCCGCCACAGCTGATCTGTAAAGAAAGCTCTTGCTCTGGCCCTGCGCGGGAGTATTTCCGTTTATGGTATAGTAAATACTTGCGCCGCTTTCCGCCGAAAGAATAAAGCTGCCGTCTGATTCCTCAAGCACCGGCGCTGCTGCCGTTTCCGTAATAACCGGTAAAGCTCCGGGTGTCAGGTTGTCGGACGACGGGGGACAATCCAGGGTACAGGGGGGCATGAACGGAGCCACAAATGCTTCTGTTACATGAGATTTATTCTGATCGTTCTCTAATACCTTTGCGTAACTCCGGAGAAAGAAATCATAGTTTACGGTAGATGCGTTTTCTTCATCGGGATCATCCCATGTACAGTCGATAACGTACCAGTTATCGTCTACGAATACTCTGTTCCAGGCATGACCGTCACTTGTCTCCATGATCGCATCAATGCCAAGCTTGTTGCAGATCATTTCAAAGGCAAAGGCATAACCGTTACATACGGTAGTATCCATGATCAGCGCGCTGTAAGCAGACTGGGAAAAGCTTTCTTCTTCTTGCACCTTATCCTCAGCCGCTGCATGATTATAAGCAATATCCTTACATATCTTATCATGTACCGCTTTCACCTTATCATATTCCGATGACTTAGAGCCGGCTTCAGCCTCGTATGCCGATAAGGCCGATCTGATCTGTGAGGTTGCAGCCTTTCTGTCTGACTCAGCAGCGAAAGCCTTATAGACCCTGGGATAAATTGTCGAAGATGTCGTAACCAGGGCGTTCATCAGAAAATAAAACTGCGGATTGGAGCTATAGAATATTCTGTATATCTCCTTAGCCCGGTTTTCGCTAATGTCGCCGTAGGATACCTCAGGAAGTAAATAATCCCCGTCTTCATCTGCGATTATTTCACCGCCACCGTTAAAATAGACCAGGCATTCCTCCATCAGGCGGTCATAAAACTGCTGTTCTTTCTCTGCCAGCTGATTATAGTAAAAATAACTGGAATACTCGGCCCATTCCTTATTTGCTCCCGATTCGTAGGGGGCTGAGCCTATTACCTTTTTTTCGTAGGAATAATTATCCGGGAGATCCTTCTCCGACAGGGAACGTTCCTCCATAGGCTTCAACCCGGTGCGCTGCGCCAGATTTCTTTCCTCCGGAGGCGTTTCCTGCGCCCTGACAGACATTGTCAGCGCGGTCGGAGCCGCCAGGATCAGAGCCAGAAATAGGGCTATCAATCGTTTTGTCTGTTTCATTTTTTTATCCTCCTGATCTTTATAAAAAAACTCTTATCTTATATCATAGCATAGAAAAGAAACCGACACCAGTATATATACTGGCCGGCCGTTTTAAAGTTAAGCGTTTCTTTATATATTTTGTACAACTTTATATTTCCTTTCTGCACCCTGAATATACAGGTATGCCAAACTCTCTCGGCATCAGCTTTTCCATCAGTAAAAGAGTCGCCTGATTGTGACGGTTTAACACCACCTTTGTGTCCCGTGTGTATTCCTCATCCAGGCTGAGGAGGGATTTTCTTATCATTCCTCCCAGAATGGACTTTACATCATCATCCATGCAGATCATCAGCTGTACCGAGATCATTCCTGAGGGAAGCGCGTGAACCAGAAGGAAGCCGTTTATTTCTCCATCCTTCTCATAGCAGCATGACACCCGTTCTTCAAAAAAGGACGCCTGAAGATATTTCAGATCCTCGCACAGGCCCTTTTTGCCGTTTGCCAGGCACTTTGAGATTCCGTTCCTGAACTGTCTTGCTGTTGCATAACACAGGGAAATGATCCCTCCGGGTATATCCCCTGACTTCATAAGCGGCAGCTCAAGCAGCTCAGAGAGACTTACGATGATCTGATCTGATTCCGTAAGCTTCATTGAAAAGCCCGCCTGTCCGAGCAGGTCCTTTTCCGTTTTATGATCCTTTAAGGAGATCACAACTGTGGAGAGCTTTACGTTTTCCTTCCTGACCCTGTCACTGTATTCCTCAAGCATGAGCAGGGCGGGCCGGGAATCCTCCGCCCTGAAGAACCTTATGGCTCCTTCGTTATCCTCTCCGCTCTCCAGGTTCAGGTATTCCCATATCATGGCTGCACAAACCATCCCGTTTTCCACAGCTGCCAGACCCCTGTAAAACACGCGTCCTATATTCTCTGCCATATCTTCATGGATATAGCCTGTAAACATATCTATATTGTTTTCTGAGATTTCTATGATCTCCATTACAAACCTTCCTGAAAAATACCCGCAGGGAACCACTAAAACACCGGACCGGCGGGTTTAACGCCTTATTCGCACGGACATACCTTATCTATCCCTGCGAATATATCACTTTCTTCCTTGCCGCATACTGATCCCCAACAGCTTCAAGTACGGACAGCTGCTGGTCAAGCAGCTCCCCCTCATTCCGGCCTGAGGATGTCATCTTGTTTTTCTTCTCTTCCACCCATTCCTGATTTTTGGAGGTCAGATCCCTGAAACTCTTTATAGCTGCCGAAAGAGTCTCCAGCTTCTCCGCATTCTCAGCTATGGCCTCATCTGTCTCAACTATCCCGGGGTCGTCAAGAGAATAGAGCATTATGTATTCTGCCATGGTATCGAGCGCAGCCTTTTTCTGCTCTGCAGCCTCCTCTTCTGAAGGAGCTCCTTCCATTCCTGCCAGACGCATGCTCAGCTTTTCAAACTCCTTCTTTGCAGATATCTCTAAATCCTTCTCTTCCAGATCAAACTGCCCCACTATCAGCGGGTACATTGCACAGAGGCAGTCATATTCCGAAACAGACAGGGAATCAGATACTGTTTGCGGGATCAGTGCTTTAGCTGCATCCGTCAGTTTCTGCTGCCCGCCTAAAGCCTTGCTTATCGCTTTCTTATGCCTCTCCCCGTTACTCCGGGTAAGCCCGGCTGCCTGATCATGTTTCCTGAAAGCGTCCATGGTAAGAGGCTTGACTGAATATGCAAAGCTGCTTATCTCTTTGCGGAGATTTGAATACTTATCTTTTCCCTCAAAGTTCTCCATGCTGTAGTTGCGGCACTGCCAGAGCAGGTTCTTTCTGGCCTTGTCATACTTGACTTTTCTGGCCGCAACCATTTCATCCATTACCTTTACATAAGACTCATTACCTGAAATATCTTCCTCCTTGCAATATTTCATGGAATCCAGATCTATATCATATTTTGCCATCAGTGAAGAGCTGAAGGTGCCGAATAAAAGTCCCAGCATATACATCTTGGTGTTAAGTATATCTAAAAGCGCTTTCGGCATGGACTCAAAATATTCGGGATTATCCGCCATCATATTCTGAAAATACGTACCCATTCCGAAAAGATAGCAGATATCATCATGATGTGATACCAGCCAGTCCACATTGTGATTCTCCCAGGACATATCAAGATTCATAGCGATCCTGACATATTGATCCACATAATATGCCCTCGCCTGCGGTTCATCTGACAGAAGAACCTCCATTGAACCTCCGTCAAGATAAGTCCCGTAATAGACATAATCTCTTGAGTCAATTTTGTGATCTGAATAGGTGCCCTTTTGCCACTTTTTAAAGAATGCGGCTTCACCATTTTTTCTCTCATTATTGTCTTTTTTCATTTTTTCCATTACCGCTGCCGGCCCCGCAGCGATATTCCTTGAATAATCACGGTTTAACTGCGGAAGGATCTTATTGATCTCTTCAAGGGCCTTGGGATCAAGAGGCTTTTTCTCCTCCTTTCCCGCCCTCTCCTCCTGCCCGGGCTGAGCTTTGATCCAGTTGTCAATTTCCTCCCGGGTTATAGGGTTCCTCTCCATATACCCGGCATTCTCCGCCTTTGTGTACTTTGTAAGAAAAGCCTTAGACACACGGCGATTCACCCGTCTTTCCATATCCCGGACTTCAAATATACCTGCCTCTGAAAGCCCCACGTATTCATCACCCTGTTCTGATCTCTGTAAAGCTTCGTTATAAATCCTCATGTTTCCATACTGAGCTTCAATATTCAACAGAGTTCTCAGCTTGTGTAATCCGTTTAGCAGACGATATGGCGTTGTGGTAGTCAGCATCAGCATCGCAGCGCTCTTTTTCTGCTCCTCCTTATTTCCCTTAAATTCAGGATCAGCAAGGAATTCCGGTACTCCCAAATTCAACATGCGCTCATGATCCTTCTTCAGATCATCACTGAGCTCTTTTACCAGCTTTTGTACAGCCGGCTTGATCTTTTCCGGATCTTTTTCCGCGATACTCTTTATCTCCCGGATCAGGCTTTCATCCTCTTCCCAACCCAGTTCCTTCTTCATGGTATCAAGGGATGAAAGAAGCTTTGTCAGCTCCAGTACTTTTTTATCCGGATCAGTTATATTATCGATCTTTTCCGAAAGCCCTTCACGGATATCCTGAATTGCCCCGCTGCTGTTTCCTGCGGACTCACTGAATTTCGAACAGAAGTCATCCAGATCCTTCTCTTCGTTCTTAAGAAGCTCATACTCATCGATATTTATCTTTTTGTATTCACCCTTCCTTATCTGCTCACCCAGCTCGTCCAGCTTTGCCATCCCGGACTTTGCCCTGAGGATCTCATAGGTGTCAAAAGGCTTTGCGGGCTGAGAAAGGAATTCCCCGTCACTCGACGAAAAGACGGGATCTCTCATAAGGGTATTGTATATCTTTGCATAGGCTCCGCAGGCACGGATGATATTCATCGCATCGCACACCTTATCGAAACAGGTTTTTTCAGTTCCGGGATCTTTTTTGTTCTTAAGGTATTCGACATAGTCTTTGTTCTTTTCAAGCATAGCCGCATAGCTTACGGACATCTTCTCCATCACGGCGCCCCATTTGCCCCTCAGCTTCTTTTCGTCAAAGACGTTCCTGTCCCCGGCAATGGCAAGAATATTCTGGGTGACCACATCAAGGGCGGTCCTTTTTTCGCTCTCCGCGCCATAGTAAGCAGTGATCACATAAACAAGGTTATCTGCCGCTGCATTCTCATTCATAAAGATCAGATTTGAGAGGAAGAAGGAATAGAAATTCTCAAGCTCCGTCTCCTTCCCCAGCCTGATATCCTCCGGAAGCTTCATGCAGGCTTCTCCGAACAGCTTTCTGTTCTTTTCATCTTCACGAAGCAGCGAAATACGGGCGTTACTTCTGTCCGAAATATCACCTGTACTGTTTTTTATGCTCTCTGTCTTTACTTCCCTTACTATTTCCTGCTTGTCCCCTGTTAACTCCTTCCAGTTTTCCGCAAGTATCCTTTCTGTCTCTTCCTGCGTCTGGTTTTTTGCTATCTTTCTGTCGATAAATCTGATCACGCTGGCGGAATTAAATGTTGTGGTCTTCTTAGGGAACTGAGCGGAATACTTTTTATAAAAGTTTTCAAGACGCGCAATCCGTCTTTCGTCTTTTTTTCTGGTATTCAGGTGTTCAGCATTGATACGCTGTATGGCTGTCACGGCTTCCGGCTGGCTATCCTCATTGTTTGACCCGCGTTCCGTCGGGCGATGCTTTATAAGCTCGTAGTCGGTAAGGTGATTTTCATCATTGCTGTCCTTCAGGTTTTGCATAAGAGTATTGATCTCATTATTGTATTCAGCAATGGCATCCTCCTTTTTCATGCAGTTATTCTCTGCGTCAACACCCTTCCAGATCTTGAAGCTGTCATCTATACTGAAACCCATAACGGGGCTCAGTCTGTAAGACGTTAACAGCGCGCCAAGCTCCATGACATATTGCATTCTGGAGAAGAACAATGCCCTTACCTCAGGCGCAAGTTCATCAAAATACCACGCATACTCCTCATCATCCGATGAAGCAGAGTTCATATAAGTAAAAGCGCTCATGATCCGGAAGATTTCAGGGTGTTTTAAAACCCATTCTTCGTCCTTGAGATGCTCAATTGAGATGTCATATGAGAGCAGCTTTGAGAGGATCCTGTCCAGATGCGGACGCAGCTTCTCCTTATCTCCTGTGAACAACGCTGTAAGAAAATCCCTGTTCCGCTCATGGATCTTAGCTGCGTGAGCATCCTTTGGATTACCATTCTCATCCTTCTCATAGCTTTCAAGAAAGAGTCTCGGGCATCTGGTATCAAACGCTCCGATATAATCATTTGGTGTTATGTGATGCTCTGCCAGGAACTCATTCTCTTCCCGATTGATGTCCGATAACTCCTTAAGACATCTTTCTCTCATCTTAAGGCCGGCAACGCTTACCCCGGTATTCTTCTGTTTTCTGAGCTCCTCGACCTGTGCCTCATAGTCGGAATCATCCTCTGCAGCTTTCTTTTCCTTCTTCACAAAGACATGATCCTTAAACACTTCCTTTTGATGCAGCAGATAGTTGCGGGCAAGAGGCCTGCTTGCAAAGCGCTTTTCGCAGCCGGTAATGTAGCTTTCATATTCCTCCTTTGTAAGAGCCGGCCCCATCTTCAGTTTTCTCGCGCATTCAACAAGTTTTTTGAAATCATCCCTTATGCCCTCAAAACGATCTCCCAGATCTTCCGGTTCTTCCGGCTTCAGTTTAAGCTCTTTATTGTAAGGACCCCGGCTGATATCCTGATTCTGTTTGGTATTTATATGATATTCATCATATATATGGAGGATATTGATGAGCGCGTTACAGTACCCCTGCATTTCCATGAGCTTTGCATCCCTGGGATCATTTTGGTCGAAGATCTTCCCTCCCTTTACCTCATCCGTCAGCTGGTTCAGATCCTGTATAAAACAGATCATACAACTGAACTCCGCGCCGTCAGCCATTACCCAAAAATCCTCAGGGTTAAGAAGGGCCGGAAGCTCGCCGTACTTTTCAATAAGCCGTCCCAGGCGCGAAAGCATGATATCCTTGACCTTACTGATCGCCTGGTCAAACTCTTTCTTTGTTTCATCCTTGTTCAGATGCGTATACTCAGATAACTGCTCGGAATACAGTCCCTTCATGATCAGGTAAAGCTCCTCATCGTCAACCATATCCTGATTCAATAACATGACGATATTATTTGCAAAACGGTTTCCGATCAATCCGCCGCTTACCTGCAGACTGCCGTTCCTTAGCTTTTCACTGAAAATCTTCATCAGTTTTTTTTCATCGAGGCCTGTTTCCTTTGAAAGACGCTCTATAACCCTGTCTGTAATAGTATCCATATAAGGAAGAGCAATGTGTCTATGCGAATTACGGCTGCAGATATTTTCCGCGCGTCTCTTAGCCTTCTCCTCTTCCGGCAGTGCCAGATAGTATTTAACCCTCTCATAGTTCAGCTCTTCGTACTCTGCGATATATTCACGCTTCGGTTCATAGGTGTCCTTATTTTTCCCCTCATCCTCCTGAATCTTCGGTGTGTTGAGGTAATTCTGTACAGTTTTTAAACGATCCTGTAAGGCATCCATCTCCTCCCTGTTCAGGTAAAGTCCGAAGTACTGCTCTAAAAGGATCGGGTTAAGCCCCAGAATTGCATTTTTTGTCGCATCATCCAGTTTATCAAGAAGCTTTGCATGTCTTCCGTTTTTATATCTGCTTAAGAGCTTCTCACCGCTAAGCTTCCCGAAGGAATACTCGGTGTATTTATCAAGACGGATCTTATCTATGGTAAAGTTATTCGATCCGTCCGATAATTTGCCCGTTACAGCCGTGAGCATGGTGGAATCAAGGCTCATCTGGCCACATATGATGTTCAGAAAGACCAGCTTTGCCATCTGTGCATTCAGACCGGTTTTCATTACATATCCGGTGAGTTCATCCATGGTCTTCCCAAGCGGTGCCTGCTTATATATACCGAGGACTGACTTATCCCCCTTCTTTTTTTCGCCATAGGCATCCTGAGATACAAGCTCACCCATATTGAGAAGGTTCGCCATATATCCGGTCAGAAGGGATCTCTTTTTCATGGTGTTCCCGGGCGATATCCCGGCCTGTGCCAGACGCCTGTTCGTTTTCCCGGCGCCCTTTTTCAATCTGTATTCCTGTTCAAATACCTTGCCCAGAGAAGCGTCATGCTGCTTAACATCCACGTACTGCGCGTTCATGGAAATAAACTCCGCATGAAGATCATTCGCTGCTTCCTCGCCGGTCTGCCTGTCTGTAAGCCCGTAGATCTTCATTGACTTTTTAGTCTCGTTGGTCTCACTGAAGCGGGTCAGATATACCTGGGCCGGGTCAAGCTCAGAAAACCTTGAGGCCATGTTCTGTGAACCGGGGCCCGTAAGCTTATTGAGCTCTGTAAAAAGGGACTCTCCCTGTACCAGGATATTTTTCTCATCAGGCACAAAGCTGTTCTGGCGGGAACGTTTATAGTTTTTGAGCACATCGTTGACAGCCCTCTGTGCTCCGATCCTGTCAGCCGACCTTTTGATCCCCATCCTGGCAATGACCTGTTCGCTGTATTGCTTATCATCGCTTAGGCTGAGGCAGGTTTCCATTTTTTCAAAGCCCGCCAGCTGTCTGTAGCAATCGTCATGCATTACGCGCAAAAGGGCATACTGATCCCTGACAGACTGCTTCCATGGATCCTCATTCTTATCCTTCAGAAATTCCACGGGAACCGGGTGGCGTCTGTATTCATTGTATTTGGCAGAAAGCCTCATGGTCATTTTGTCTTTTTCGGCATAAAAATCCCTCAGCATATCGCCGTCTATGACGGTTCGCAGCATATGAGCGGCGATTCCTCCGCTTCCGCCAAAAAGCGCGTATTTATCCCTGTCAGCTTCCGCAAGCCTGTCTGCCTGGTAGAAGAGCTTTGAGAGAGCGGATATCCTGTCTTTTTTATAGAGCTTCTTATTCCTGCCGTTCACAAAGGTTGCGTTAAAGCCCCTCTCCACTGCAAGAAGCGCATCTATTCCCCTTGTCATCTTAGCGTAGATGTCCCTGGAATCTCCTTCCTCCTTCAGTACACGGCCCGTATCACCGCCTTCATTTCCTTTTTGCGAATGAAGAGCCCATAGCTGCCTTTTCTCAAGGCGCGCCCTGTAAAGAGCATCCTTTACCAGCGTAAGTCTCTCTGAGCCCTCACTGAGCACAGCCTTGTAAAACACATCGTGTGTCCTTACGTATTCCTCCAAAGACAGGATGACCCTGTCATATATCCGCCCGAGCTGTCCGGCATTTTTCTGCTCAGATATGGCCGCATTCTGCAGCTCCTTAAGAGCCCTCTTCACCGCCTTCATCTCGGCTCCGTCATCCTTATTTCCCTTCCTCCTGTTGTTCAGAAGGCTTTGGTAGGCAAAATTCTGAGTCACATAAAGCCTGTCTTTATCGAGGCGGTCCTTCTCAAACCTGTTTATCTGTTCGTTTTGAAGTCCGCCTTCTTCATCCTTATTTATACCTGAATCGATCTCTTCATCGTCTGACTCTTCTTTTTCCAGGTAAAATGATTTATCAAGATCCTCCTGTACTTCGTTATCATTTACGCCTGTGTCATCCTGAAGGCCGTGGTCTGCCTCTTTGATCTGTCCAAGAAGGTCCTTTGACTTCTTAAGGTTTTCATATAGCTCCTTAAGATCCCTCTTTGCTTCCTCGTCACTGACTCCCGGTATTTTTTTTGTAAGAACTGTTTCCTGATCGGGCGCATTTTCAATGAATTCAAGGTCTTCCTGCCTGAGCTTGCCGAAAAGGGCATTTCCAATGCAGGAAAAACGCGCGTCTGCATAATCCGTTATCAGTAAGAGCTTCCTGTACTCCTCCTTAACACCGGGCTCTGCCATATTCCCGGTCAAAAGCTGTGTGATGGACTGCATCCTGATGACCATCTTTTTCGCGTCTGTTAACAGGCTGTAGTTCTTTACCAGGACCTCGTCTTTAGAGACATCAAGCTCCGGGAACTCTGACAGATATCCGACTACCTGATCATATGAAATAACTTCGCCCGATATGTTGCCGGCCACTGAACCCTCATTATTTTTTTTGTCCTGCTGCTGTCCATACTCATTAACTGCCTTATCATATTCGGTGCATAACTGCTCCCTCATCTTCAAAGGGTCGGAAACATCATCCTTATTTTTCCGGACAGGGTCCTGCTGTTTATTGGCGTAGGGAACATTCTGCAGACTGCTCATATTCTGCTGTATCGAATCCTGCATATTCAGTTCTTCCGGTTTGTTTTTTTCAAAATCGATATGTCGGATCATGGGATACTCCTTTTAAATCTGTTTTCCACCGTGGTTAAAGAGTTATGTTTTACCTTTTTACATCTTCTCATTTTTATACGATAAGGAGGCACAAATGGCACTCAGGAAATTGTCAGTGTGATCTGATTTTTAAGCTCTTCCTCCGGATAATACTCATACCTGATATCCTCCGTCACCCCTTTAAGGACAGATAGCGCGATAGGATCTTCCTTTATCGTAAAGTCATACTTTTCCCCTCCGTAGCGGGCGGTAAAAAAGATCCTTTCCGCTTCCCCGGAATATTCGACACTCACAAGGATCTCCGGTTTTTCCAGTGCCGGGATCAACAGCTGCTGTACCGTCTCTTCAAATGCCAGATGAAGATGTGTATCCATCCTGCGGGAGATCTGGTTTTTCTCACAGAATCTTCCGATCTCACTCACGATGCCGGGGAAGTCATAATTCTTATTGTGTATCTCCAGTTCCAGCACCTTAAGCCTTCGTATAAACCTCCGGGTCTTCTCCTTTTGCGGATGTTCAAAGATCTGCTCCGGTGAGCCGTCTTCATATAGGCCGCCCTCATCCATGTAAAACACACGGTTGCAGATCGCCCTGGCAAATCTCATTTCGTGTGTGACTATCAGCATGGTCTTTCCCATTTCCGCCAGCTTTCGGATGACTACCTCTACCTCTCCCACCATGGTCGGATCCAGCGCACTGGTGGGCTCGTCCAGCAAGATCGTATCCGGGTTCATGGCCAGGGTTCTTGCGATGGCCACCCGCTGCTTCTGTCCGCCGGATAATTCAGCCGGATAATTCAGCGCTTTTTCGGAAAGCCCCACAGTTATCAATTGACGCATGCCTTCATCGTATGCTTCCTGCAGGCCCCACTTGAGAAGATCGACCAGGGCGATCATGATATTTTCTATCACGGTCAGATGCCCGAAGAGGTTAAAGTTCTGGAAGACCATACCTGTTTTCTGCCGTATCTTTGCCAGATCGCATCCCGGGTCCGTTACATCTGTGCCATTGATCAATATCTGTCCCGAGGTAGGCTTTTCCAGCATATTGATACAGCGCAGCAATGTGGACTTCCCCACTCCGGAGGGCCCGATCACGGCGATGATATCCCCGTCATTAATGACCGCGTTCATATCCGAAAGCGGCACAACACCTTTATATTCTTTTCGAAGATGCTTCAGCTCAATCATGGAACTTCACCCCCTTAAGGAGTCTCTTATTCTCGAGTTTCTTTGTGTCGAACAGTCTGCTGATCCTCCGGACAAGAGCTGTCAGGATCCCTATCAGCACAAAATAGATGACAGCGACAGTGATCAGCGGGAAAAAGGCTTCATATGTTCTGTTCCGGATGATATCACCCATTTTAGTGAGATCCTGTACCGCAATATATCCGACTATGGCTGTCGCCTTGATCAGAGCCGTGATCTGTTCAATGAAGGACGATTTGATATGCGGCAGGGCCTGGGGAAGTATAATGTGGAAAAATGTCAGCCGGTTATCCTTATAACCCAATGCGTAAGCCGCTTCAGCCTGTCCCCTGTCTACAGTCCCGACTCCTGCTTTCAGCATTGAATAGACTGCAGAACCGAAAATGAGCGTAAAGCAGATCACAGATACTATGGTACCGGAGAGCTTAAGGCTTCCGAAGACTATGTAATAAAGGATCATCAGTAATACCACCACCGGCATACCCTGAACCAGACGGATGCAGAAACGTGTGATCGTGTTCGCGACCGGATTTCCCTTCCTGCAGGTCATATAAACCGAAAAACCCAGCAGGGTTCCGAACAGTACAGACAGAACCGTAATGATGATCGTGGTACAGGTACCCTGCAGTAAAAGCTTCCACCGCTCTTCCCGGATAAAGGTTTTCTCAAAGCTTGATGCGACAGAATCCGGAAAGGAGCTTAACGCCGTAGCGAATGACGAAAAACCGGAGTCACTGTCTTTCACCATGACGGTAACGTACTCTTCCATTACCGGATCTGAAAAGTCGATGGCTTCCGCATGCTCCTCAGTGTAGTAAAGATCTGACATGATGCAGTCCACATCTCCCGCCTGAGCCGAGGCAATGATCCCGCCGAAGTCATAGATGCTGAATTCTATATCCGCGCCGAGCCAGGCGCCAAAGCGCTTTGCCAGTTCTATGTCATACCCCGCCAGCTCAGTCCCGATATAGAAGGAATAAGGCATGATACTGCCTGTTGTTGCCACGCGCAGAGTCATCCCGTTATTTTGTGAGACCGGAATATCAGGCATTGAATCATTACCCTTTACCACCCAGCGGTCATACATATCATCAAGCGTTCCGTTATCCTTAAGCTCCCGTAAAAACGTATTTATTTTGTTCTGAAGATCAGGAACCGGCGATACCCGGGAAATACCGACTGCCACCGTGTTCACACAGTAAGTATCATCAAGAAGATGTACTCCGCTGAAGCCGTTACTGATGGCTGATGTCATCTCATTGCGCGAATGTACGCACGCATCGGCCTTGCCGTCTTTAACTGCGGTATATGCCGCGACCAAATCGGAAAAGGGAAGGATCTCTCCCTCGGAAAAGTCTTCCCTGACCATTTTCTCCTCAGGCGTACCGTCAGAAACCGCTATGATCCTTCCCGGTTCCTTAAGCTGCGATATCGAAGTGATCTGATCACTGCCCTGAATACATCCGGCCAAAAGCAATGAGCCCGCAAATATCGGGATCAGACACATTATGACCAAAATTTTTTTCATATAGAATACTGTTTTACTTTTTTTACTGGTTTTCATTATTTTGTCCCGGTCAATGCAGCTGATTTATACGGTTTTACTGTTTAGCGAAAAGGGGAAGTGTACCCAATGCCTGTAAAAGACAGAGAACCGGCCCCTGTCTTACCAAGTATAACATAAAACCGCCCGCATGTGCTATTTTAGTGACCGTCAGTGACCGTCCTTTTCATCATGGCCCGTGAATGGTAACATGATAACAAACCCTGCCCATGTTCCGGCACCTGTGATATAATTAATAATGGTTTCAAAAACCGGCTGTTATTATGGCTGTTACTATTCACGGCCCCAAAGCCCGTGATAGTAATTGCTCCACCAAACCGATTCGAGAGGATTGAGAAAATGCCGTCGGGATTTCAGACAAATGCAAAAGAACTGACAGACAACAAACTTAACGAGCCTAAAATGTATCAGGTCATCATGCTCAATGACGACTTCACGACAATGGAATTTGTTGTTGATATCCTGATGACCATATTCCACAAGGATGAGTTTACGGCTCAGGCTCTGATGCTGACTGTCCACAGAAACGGATCGGCAGTGGTGGGAAAATACAGCTATGACATTGCCATGACCAAGGTGGCTCAGGCACTTGAACGGGCAAAGTCGGAAGGGTTCCCCTTCCGCATGTCAGTGGAGGAAGCGTAAATGAATATTTCCAGGGAAACAAACTCTGTTCTGGTGGGAGCTGCGATCTATGCGGGCAAGAACCGGTATGAATATATCACCCCTGAGATGGTACTGCTTTCTTTCTGCGGATTGAAGGTATTCAGGGACGCCTTTGAGGAGTGCGGCGGGAATATTGATGTTCTGAGGGCCGATCTGGTTGGCTATTGTCAGAACTATATCGAAAGGCTGGAGGTTCCCGAAAACGATCCGGCCGATAAGCAGTCTGACACAAAAAGGGAGATACCCCTATCAGCAGGGGTGACTCTTGCGCTGACGATCGCGCAGCAGCAGGCAACAAACAGCGGAAGGGACAGGGTTGAGCTGCTTCATCTTTTGTACGGGATCCTGCAGCTGCCGGAAAGCCATGCCGTTTATTATCTCAGAAAACAGGAGATCGATCTTTCAGACCTTATACGTTTTATACAAAACAACATTGATGCGCAGACGGACAGACATATCACTTCCGGCGCGCAGAGGCCGGAGGCTGAAAAGAACAGGAAAAGCCTGCAGGAGCTTTACGCCCCCTGCCTGAATGATACTCTGAAGGATGTCAACCCGCTGATCGGACGGACGCAGGAGCTTGAGCGTACCATGGAGATCCTCTGCAGGCGGGATAAGAACAATCCGCTCTACATCGGAGAGCCCGGTGTGGGAAAGACCGCTCTGGTTTATGGCCTTGTCGAAAAGATCCGAAATGATGAGGTACCTGAGCCTCTGAAGGGCAGCCGCGTGTTTCTTCTGGAGCTGTCGGGAATGCTTGCGGGAACACAGTACCGGGGAGATTTTGAAAAGCGCTTTCAGGGAGTGCTTTCGGATATCGAAAAGGAAGAACGGCCCATCATCTTCATTGATGAGATCCATAACCTTTCGGGAGCGGGAGCGGTCGGTGAAAGCTCCTTTGATGCGGCAAACCTTTTAAAGCCCTATCTGAGCCTCGGGCACATCCGCTTTATCGGGGCGACGACCTTCGATGAGCATAAGAAATATTTTGAGAAGAATAAAAGCCTCGCGAGGAGGTTTCAGAATATAGAGATCACCGAGCCGTCAGAGGCGGAAACTGTTGAGATCCTCAAAGGACTGAAGCCTGCGTACGAAGAATACCATGGGATCAAATATGAAAAGGGACTGCTTGAATATGCCGTTTCCATGAGCGTAAAGCATATAAACGAGCGCTTCCTTCCTGACAAGGCGATCGACCTCATCGATGAGGCGGGAGCCTATAGAAGGCTCAATCCGCTTGACGGGAAAGTGCAGACTGTGGGAAAGGACGTGATCGTCCGGGTTCTGACAAATATCTGCCGTGTTCCGGTCGAAACTGTGGAAACCGATGAGCTTTCAGGTCTTGAAACTCTTGAAAGCAGGCTTAAGGCGCGCATCTTCGGGCAGGATACCGCGATCGCTATGGTGACGAATGCGGTAAAGCTCTCCAGGGCCGGGCTGTCGGACGAGGGAAAACCTTTGGCAAGCCTCCTGTTTGTCGGTCCCACCGGAGTCGGAAAAACGGAGGTCGCAAGAAGCCTTTCAGAGGAGCTCGGCATCAGGCTTGTACGATTTGATATGAGTGAGTATGAGGAAAAGCATGCGGTGGCCAAGCTTATCGGGGCTCCCGCAGGCTATGTGGGCTACGAAGAGGGCGGGCTTCTTACTGGAGAGATCCGCAAAAGCCCCTCCTGCGTACTGCTGCTTGATGAGATAGAGAAGGCCCATCCGGATATCTTCAATGTTCTTCTTCAGGTCATGGATTATGCCACTCTGACCGATAATCAGGGAAGAAAGGCTGATTTCAGAAATGTGATCCTTATAATGACCTCCAACGTAGGGGCAAACAGGATAGGTAAGAAGAGCATCGGCTTTAATGCGGGTTTTCAGGATGACAGCGTTCTTATGGAAGAAGTCAAGCGGACATTCCAGCCCGAATTCAGGAACCGTCTTAATAAGATCGTTTCATTCAACGGCATGGATGAGGACATGGCGGAAAGGATAGTCGATAAAAAGCTTTCCGCCCTCGAGAGTATGCTGGCCGCAAAAAAGATCGCCTTTAAGGCGGATGAAGAGGCGAAACGACTGATCAGGGAAAAGGGTATCACCCAGGATATGGGAGCCCGTGAGATCGACCGGGTGATCCGCAATGAGGTCAAGCCCCTTTTTGTAGATGAGATCCTCTTCGGCAAACTTAAGGACGGCGGCAGGCTTAAGCTTACCGTGGACGACGGCTGCTTTAAGATCAGCGCGAAAGCTCAGAAAAAACAGCACGAAAAGTCAAAAAAAAACGGTTGACAGATCATCAGGGGGTATGATATAAAAATTTCATAAACCGATGAGAAAGAGTAGTAAGTACTGTCACTTCTTAAAAGAGAGTCGCAGGCGGTGGGATTGCGATAAAGAATACAGGTCTGAATGGACTTTCGAGGGCGAACGGAAAGCCGTAAGGCAAGTATGGGAGACGGAGCAGACTCTCCGTTAACAAAGTCGGCATATGTCAGTATGCGTTGAGTGGGCGCAAAAAGCGCCAAGCCGGGTGGCACCGCAGGATATAATATCCTGTCCCAGCATGTAAGAATGTGGGACAGGATTTTTTTATGCAAAGGCACACGCCCGCGCAGTAAATCTTCCGGTTGGCAATGTCTCACAGGATCGATCAACGCCATTCAGTGAAAGGAGACAGAAACTATGAAAAAGATCTTCAAAAACGCAGCATTATTCATGACAGCAGCGCTTATGACAGGGCTCTGCGCCTGCCAGGCACCGGCAGTAAGCGCCCCCGCGGACAGTGCACAGACCGAAAGCACAGGCACCACCTACAAGGTAGGCATATGCAACTATGTGGATGACGCATCCTTAAACCAGATAGTTGACAACATAGAGAGTCAGCTGGAAACCCTCGGCAAGGAGAACAACGTGACCTTCGAGGTCTCCTACGACAACGGAAACGCCGATCCGAACGTCCTTAATCAGATAATCGCAAACTTTATGGCAAACGATGTGGACCTCATGGTAGGCGTTGCCACGCCGGTTGCGATGATGATGCAGAGCGCCACAGAGGGGAAGGATATTCCCGTTGTGTTTGCCGCAGTATCTGATCCCGAAGGAGCGGGTCTTGTCGCATCCAACGATGCCCCCGGGGCTAACCTTACCGGCACAAGCGATTATCTGGATACAAACGCTATCATGAACCTTATCTTCGCAAATGATCCGGATGCTAAAAAGATAGGCCTTCTGTATGATATCGGACAGGATTCCAGCACGGCCCCCATCGAGTCGGCAAAAGCCTTCCTCGACGAAAAGGGAATAGAGTATGTGGAGCATACGGGAACAAATGTGGATGAGATCGTTCTTGCGGCACAGGCCATGGTATCCGATGGCGTCGATGCGATCTTCACGCCTACAGATAACACTGTCATGACGGCAGAGCTGTCCATATATGAGACACTGGCAAATGCCGGCATCCCCCACTATACCGGCGCGGATTCCTTTGCCTTAAACGGCGCTTTTCTCGGATACGGAGTGGATTACGCAAACCTCGGGGTTGAAACGGCAAACATGATAAAGGGTATCCTTGTGGACGGAAATGACCCCGCATCTACCCCCGTCATGACCTTCGATAACGGAACCGCAACCATCAACACCGATACATGCGAGATACTCGGTCTTGATTTCGAGCAGCTTAAGGAAGTGTTCGGGCCTTACTGCCTGAAGGTTCAGGAAATACAGACAGCGGAGAGTTTTTGATCATGATGCCATTATTACAGACAGCGCTGGAGCTGGGACTGATAAGCTCCCTTACCGTACTTGCGCTATTTCTGAGCTATTCGATGTTAAATGTATGTGATCTGTCAACGGACGGATGCTTTACGCTGGGGGCCGCGGTGGGCGCGGTAGTTGCCATCTCGGGACATCCATACCTGTCCATACCTGTTGCAATGGGGGCAGGAGTACTCTCGGGCTTCATCACAGCCTTCCTCCAGACAAAAATGGGCGTTGACAGTCTGCTTGCCGGTATCATCATGAATACCGCCCTGTATTCGGTCAACATCGGCATCATGGGCGGAAGCTCGCTGTTAAATATGAACAAGACCGAGACCGTTTTCACAAAGGTGCATTCCGTACTTGAGAAAGCAGGCCTTGCAGATATGAGCAGGCTTATAATAGTCGCTGCCGCAGTCCTTGCGGCAGCGGTCTTTCTGCGCCGGTTCCTTAAGATGAGGATCGGCCTTGCCATACGCGCCACAGGCAACAACCCCGAAATGGTGCGCTCCTCCTCCATCGATCCCGTGATGACGACGATCGTGGGACTGTGCGTATCCAATTCCCTGACCGCGCTTTCCGGATGCCTCCTTGCCCAGTCACAGAAATCCGTGAATATAGACATCGGCTCGGGAATGGTCACCATCGCGCTGGCCTCCCTGCTGATCGGGCAGACCTTTATAAGGAGCAGAAGGATGAGCCTTAAGATCGCAGGGACGGTTTTGGGCGCTTTTGTTTTCCGGCTTGTTTATACCGTCGCATTACGGCTCAACATGCCGGCTTACATGCTCAAGCTCGTATCCTCCGTGATCGTCATACTGGCCATATCCGGACCGTATCTTAAGAGCCGGTATCCCGAATTTGTCCGGAGACTGGAGAAGAAAAAATGCTGAAGATAGAACATATATCAAAAACCTTCAATCCCCGGACGGTTAACGAAAAGAAGGTTCTCTCCGATCTTTCCCTCACCGTAAACGAGGGTGACTTTATTTCGATCATAGGGGCCAACGGGGCGGGAAAATCGACTCTTTTCAATGTCATAGCGGGAACCTTCCTGACCGATGAGGGCAGTATCTTTCTTGACGGCGAGGATATCACGATGACGCCAGCGCACGTGCGCGCCAGATATATCGGAAGGCTGTTTCAGGATCCGTTAAAAGGCACAGCCCCCGATATGAGCATCGAAGAAAATCTGGCTCTTGCCGCCGGAAAGGGCGGATGGCTGTCCCGTATAAGTAAAAGTGAGAAAAGACAGTTGCGCGAGAAGGTTGCGCTTCTGGGAATGGGCCTTGAGGACAGGATGGACAGTCCCGTCGGGCTTCTGTCGGGAGGTCAGAGACAGGCCTTAACGCTTATGATGGCAACGATCAATCCGCCAAGGTTATTGCTGCTTGATGAGCACACAGCGGCGCTCGATCCCGAAACCAGCGCCAAGGTCATGGAGCTTACGGAGAATATCGCAAAAGAGAACAGGCTGACCTGTCTTGTGATCACCCACAACATGCAATCCGCGCTGGCACAGGGTAACCGGACACTGATGATGGATCAGGGAAGCATAATCTTCGATATCGGACAGGAAGAACGTCAGGGGCTTACCGTTGATGATCTTTTAAACATGTTCAGAGAACGGCGCGGCCACAATCTCGACAATGACAGGATGCTGCTTTCAGGGGAAGGTTAACGTGATCTACTCACGTAATATTTTCCTTCCAGACATTTTGTTCATTTTTTTTCAGCTTAAAGAGAACCTTAATGGCTTCCGTGACCGACTTCATCTTAAGGCTCGACTCAGATCCGATATAGTGGATGGGAACCTCTACGGTATTGAGCTTTCTGCAGTAAAACCTCATCTCTGTCTGATATATGTGTCCCTTTGACAGAAAGGCATCCAGATCCATGGCTGCGAGGATCCTTCTCTGGAAGGCCTCAAAGCCGCTGGTCATGTCCTTAAGCCTCGTTCCCAGCACGAGATTTGCAAGCACCGTACCCCCCGAGCTTAAGATACGCCTGTATAAGGGATGGTTGCTGATATCACCGCCCTGTACAAAGCGAGACCCCCAGACACAGTCATAGCCTTTGTCAAGATTTTCGATAAACTGCGGGATCTCGGAGGGGAGATGGCTCCCTCCTCCGTCCATCTCTATTATCCTCTCTGCCCCGTCCTCCAGAGCTTTTTTAAAGCCATAGAGGTAGCAGCTGACAACGCCCCTCGGCTCCTTATGAAAGATGAGCTTTATCCTGGGGTTCTCTGAGGCCAGCCTCTCTATTATGCTCTGGGTCTTATCCTTTGAATATGAGTCCATGACGGGATATATGTGCAGATCATCATAAGGAAGCCCCAGTATCTCATTCAGGACTCCTTCTATGGTCTTTTCTTCATTTGCCACAGGCATTACTATAATTGTTTTTTTCATTATGATCTCCTCTGTTACCGGGCATCGACGACCGACGATAACGCAGCGTATGGGCAATCAGACAAGCGAATGTGCCGGTTAATCGTTATTTTGTGTACCGGGTATGGACATAAACCCTTCTTTCAGGCTCTCTCCCCGTAACATCTCTTGCTCCGGATCCACGACGGGCGCCTCGGGAAAGACATCGACTCCCGACTGATCCCCCTCTGCCGGAACATATACGGTTATCCTGTTTCCCTGCGGTGTATAATAATAAGTCTCAACACACTCAAAGCGCCTGTAATCCTCCGGATATATAAGATTTGTCTGTGTTTTCACTATATCGGCCTTCTCCGAAAATACCATCAGATCGCAGACCAGAAGGAAGGCCATAAAAGCCCTCATGCTCCGGGCATTAAAGTAAAGACCGATCACAAGGGAGGACATGAGCAGGAGGTTGACTATCCCGTAGCGCATGTTCGGAGCCATCATGAACCAGTATATATACGAAACAAACGCCACTCCCGTAATGAACAGCCTCTCATCAAAAAGCTCACCGACCCCGGAATCCTGCCGTCCGCCCTGCTTTTTAAAGACGGACGCGGCAAGCATGCATAACAGCTTTATCACGACATAGAGAATGAGGGCGCCCGATACAAAGAGCAGGATCCTCGGCACCAGCAGAAGCTCTCTGTACCATGACTGTACCCAGAAACGTACCGGATAGCTCTTAAGCTCGAGACCGATCAGGCCCTTTGCATACATCTCTATCTCTATCCTGTCGGTAAACGCCCTCTCCGCCGGAACCTTCCAGTCCACATTAAGCAGATCAAATTTCTCCATCGGATACAGGAGGTAGCCTGACAGGATGATATTTCTTATTATATAAGGCAGCCCGATAAAGACCGCGGTCAGGACAAAACCGATAAGCCTGCCCGTCTCCTTTTTTTTGATAAGAAGGATGACCGGCAGTACCGACAGTAATATAACAGGCGCTATTGAAAGCTTGACCGTGGCGCAGAATACGGAAAGCATGCACAAAAGCCCGTACTGCGCTGCTCTGTCCCCGGAGCTGCTTTTGTATACCCCGATCCACTTAGAAAAGATATAAAGCAGGGCTAACATCGGAAAGATATCCGTCCCCGAGGAGGATATACTGTCCAGGGTATATATGACGTAAAAGATCATCGAAGCCTTAAGAAGATCCGTAACATCCGGCTTTCTTTTCGCGATGATGAAGTTATCGCTCAGCGCATAAAAAAGCATGAAAAGCACGATAAAGCCGTTGGAGTGATGAAGGGAACGTCCCAGAAAGCTCAGGCTGAAAAGCGCCTGAAAGCACATATAGGCGCTGTTATAGCCGAAACGCGGATGGAGATTGGCAAGCCCCTTTACCGAGCCGTAATTCTCGATCCACTTGATCGCCTGCCCATGGTAAAGATAGGTATCATAATCCATCGGCTCACAGGAAGCGATAGCGGACACGACCGCGATCAGTATTACTATAAGAACGAAAAGGTATCTTCCGTCCGCGGCCGCAAAGTCTCTGAGCCGGCCGATGATCTGCTTTCTGAAGGCAAAGCCCGTAATAAAGCAGACCAGTACCAGAATCGCCAGGGCACAGGCCGACACTCCCGAAAACAGGCTGAAAACCTCCGCATAAACCGTGGAGAGCGCTATTCCTGCCATTATAAAGGAATCGAAGCTTTCAAGCCTTACCCCTAAAAGCCTGCCCGATATCTCACTTACCAGAGTTCCTGCCAGATACAGGATCACTCCCATAAAAATAAAGCTTACGGCTGTAATTATCATGCTTAATTTCCTGCTATGTCGTAACTGTTCAGTACCTTCGCAGTCAGGAACTGTTCCTTATTTTAATTCCCCGACGTCCTGAAACTTGACAACTATGGTATCATCTATCACTTTTATCGATCCGTCATCAGGATACTCGGGCATTGCCTCCACCTCGGGATGATGATAAAAATATTCCTCATCCTCATCGGAATTCCTTACAACGGGATCAAAGCCCAACACCCTGGTCATGATATTCCAGTAGGAGTATTCGCCTGTGTTGGTACTTGCCTTGCCTGCGATATTGAAGGTATCATCGATCATTGCCTGATTGCTGAAGCTCGAGTCCCCGGAGGGAGCCCCTATGAGCGCCACCGGCATATCGTCCCTGTAGCCCTCCACGCTCTTTATCTGGGTCATAAGCACGGTAAAGTAGGCGTTATCATGGATATTGGTATATTCTAACGCCAGATAATTGCCGTTGGCAAACCATATGTAGGTGATGACCGCAGCAACGAGCGTCAGTGAGGTTACGATATCAACTACTTTTACGGACCTTCCGCCGGGCAGGTTTTTTCCGAACTTTTCCACCCATAATTTCCTTATGTTTTCGGTATTTTTGTCCGCCGCCGGGTTTATATCCGGCGCCGTATAAGAGGACATTTCCGAAAGGGCATTCAGGCACGCCATGGGCAGGACCAGCACATATACTATCTCATAAACCATTATGGAATACATGGTTCCCGATGAGATAGCCATTATTATGATAAGATTGACCGCAACCGGAAGCACCGCCATTATGGCAGTGATGAGCAGCTTAAGATGCGGCATTTTCCTCGACGTCCAGACCTTTATCAGTGTATACAGAAGGATCAGCAGGGATACAAGAAAGGCAAAACGCACTATCACATTGGGGTTCATGGAATATACATCCTTAAAGGGAAGCCTTAAAAAGGTCTTATAACAGCTGACAAGCCCCTTTATCAGCTGATCAGGGCTCAATTTCCCCATACTGTCCAGATTTTCATAGGTCTCCATCTCTTTTCCGGTAACGGACAGAGCCAGCCTGCTGCCAAGCAGATACAGGGCCATGCAGGCTCCGAGAAAGACAACGTAATAAACACATCTTAAGAAGGCATCCTTAAACTCCGGGTCGTTTCGGATGAAGTCAACCAGTAAAAAGCCCACCAGCAGGCATACCGCCGTGACAAAGTCAGCCTGATATATGGCCGTTCCGTATATGACCAGAGCAGCCGCCAAAAGAACGCGCGCCGTCTTTGACGTTCTCCTTACCTTCCCTCTGCTCCTTACAAGTATCCATATCCCCGCGGCGGTCATTGCGATGCCTATAGCGTAATAATGGGTGGTAAACATATAGAACATCCTGCAGACCAGGGCAGGGAAGGTGGTCATGAGCGCCCCCGTGATACCCGCGTAAAAGTCATCTTTTATATCGAACACCGCCACGGCAAAGCAGGCGGTAAGAGCATACAGGATAATGGTGACAAAGCCGTTAACGAAGGGTATCGTAAAACAGTCCGCAAAAAATATCTTCTGAAGCCACACCGTAGCGGATAATGCCCACCGGCCCACCTCCACTCCGGTACCGAAGCCCGTGGGAGTATGCCAGAGCTCGTCATAATTATAAAGATGGTTAGTAAGGGCATAGATATGAGCCATCAGGCCGCAAATAAGCCCGGAGAAAAAGCAGATCCTGTACCTTTTCTCTATCCTGCCGTAAATATCCCTTATGAGATCTCCCACCGTGCTCTTCAAACCCTGTTTCCTCCCCGCTCAGGTTCAAAATTAAAAAAATCCCTTTTCGGAAAAGTGTCCCTAATGCTTTTCCTGAGATATTTGCCGAAAACAAACATTATAACAGCAGGTACTAAAAAGTATAATGCATTAGTAAGAATCCATACATAAAAAGGTGCAGAATTCGTTATTGATGAATACTGAGTATAATCAATTATGCATTTTATTAGGAATGCCATCACCAAAGAAATACCTATGAAATTACAAATTATTGGCACATTTTTCATATTCATTGAAACACTCTATCGAACCCACAATTCCGAAAAGGGATTTAAAAAATATTTTTATCGAAAATAACAATATATCCGTCCTCATCAAAGGGAATTACCTCCGATGCGTCCCTGCATACCGTATCCTTAGTGGCTTCATACTCCCATGAGGATAAAAAGGCGAAATAACGGTCGACACCCTCCACAGACTCAAACTGATCCTCTCTTGAATTGTACAGCCTTGGCGTGATCTCGCCGCTCTCAGATACTATGACCGGGGCCACCGTAATATCGGAATCCGACAAGACCGTGGTCACCTGGGCGGACCAGTATTCGGCATAGCCCCTGCTCAGGCCATTTTCCCTTAGCACGGCCGCCAGAGCGTCATACCTGTTCTGCCCCCTGAGGGCCGTTACGCTGTATGCGCTGAACAAACAGGCTACGGACAATATGATCGCAAGCAGCGCTCCGAACCGTGACAGAGCCCCCTGCCTTAACAGCCACGTCATAAAGATCACGGTCACGGTCGCTGCGGTCATATAAAGCCCTACCATTCTGTGTATCGTTCCCCTGGCATGGCTGAAATCATAAACAAAAAGAGTTGATGCCAGCAATATGATATAAGACAGCATGTATATCCTGATCATCTTATTCCCGATCTTTTTGTATGCGCAGAAAGCTATGAAGGGGGTGAAGATGATGACCAGACTGACAAAGGCCATGTACATGATCCTGATGCCCGTCAGGGATTCCATGGGGATTTCCGAGGGAACCTCCCCTGCCACGCATACCATCATCACCCTGAGCCTCTCCGTTAATTCCCACACCCATTCCTGCCACATCGGTATGGTTTTGAACAGGCCTTCATATACGGTATTTACACCGGAAAGCCTCTGTACAAACACGGACAGGATAAACCCGGCCCCGGCCGCGCACAGTCCTGCGATGCTCAATACTGCCGTATTCTTATTTTCGGTACAGAGGAGGTCCTCCTTTATGTTCACGAATCTTTCAAGGACGATCGCTCCGTAAAAGGGTATGAAGAAAAACAATACGGTAGTAAGGCCGTTGGTACAGAACAGAGCCGTAAGGATGATCAGCAGCAATGACCTCTTCCTGTTGGCTTTCGAAAAAACCGGAGCCCCCATATCTATCCCGGACCAGACTGCCATGGCGGCCATAACAAACAAAAGCCCGAGACTGTAATGGATAACGTGCCCCCACATGATCATGCGGGTATTCTTGGTGGGCAGGCTCAAAAGCAGGATAAACGCGGCTGCCGTCAGCGTATGTTCCACGGGAAAGTCCATGGACCTTAAAAACTTATATAAGGAAAATACAAATATGGCAAGAAACAGGATGAAGCCCAGCGCATGAGCCTTATATCCTACACCGAACAGTGCTACAAAGGGCATCATAAGAAGAGACCCTCCGAAGGGCAGTGTATAGGCATAGTACATCTCGGGATCAAACAACCCGTTTCCCGTAAGCATCGCCTCGGCCCATAATATGGTATCCGTAAAGTCGGAATCAAACTCGACCCTTTCCTTTACAAGGATATAATACAGCACCATAAATATGGAAAATATGAAAAAAAGAATTGCTCCTGTCCTCTTTTTGTTCAATTTATGCTCCTTCGGTTTTTCAGCTGTTACTTAGGATCTGTTTATAAATAACTTTTAGCCTTGCTTGTCTTTTGCTTCGATAGCACTGGTCAAAAATCACTTACATAGCCCGCTATGCGCATGATTTTTAACCAGCGCTTTCAAAGCAA
>JAEEGL011133960.1_pt1 | contig 25416 bp, 22 predicted proteins | sample 9134231 | NCBI WGS metagenome assembly JAEEGL01 (sample SAMN16246548, study PRJNA631951) | gut metagenome | biome: gut microbiome; feature: rumen; material: fiber-attached | host: Bos | place: Iran: Karaj | collected 2018-10
GTCCATCTTCTCGCCGCTGCCGTTGAGCAGCTTGATGCCGTTGTCGTAAAACGGATTGTGAGAGGCCGAGATCATGATGCCGCAGTCGAAGCCGTCAACTCTGGTTATGTAGGCGACGGACGGGGTAGTGGTCACGTGCATTATGTATGCGTAGGCTCCGGAGGCCATCAGGCCGGTGCAGAGCGCATACTCGAACATGTATGAGCTTCTCCGCGTGTCCTTGCCTATTACGATCTTTGCTTTCTTTCCCTGATTGGCCCCGTAGTACCAGCCGAGAAAGCGGCCGATCTTGACAGCGTGCTCAAAGGTCAGCTCTTTGTTCGCCTCTCCGCGGAAGCCGTCCGTTCCGAAATATTTACCCATTTCACCGGTCCTCCCTGCGTATTATTTCTCCGCCGGCCTTCCATATGCTGTTTTCCGGGACGACCCCTCTTACACAGGAGGTGGGATATACGCTGGAGTGCCGTCCTATCACGGTGCCCGGATTGCATACCGCGTTGCAGCCGACCTCTACATAGTCTCCGAGCATGGCGCCGAATTTCTTCAGGCCGGTCTCGATGTGTTCGGTCCCGTTGTGGACGACGACGTTCTTCTTATCGGATTTCACGTTGCTCGTGATGCTCCCCGCGCCCATATGGCTGCAATAGCCGAGTATGGAGTCGCCCACGTAATTGTAGTGGGGCGTCTGCACGTGGTCGAACAGTATCACGTTTTTCAGCTCCACGCTGTTGCCGACCACGCAGTCCGCTCCCACGAGAGCGGAGGAGCGGATAAAGGCGCAGTGACGCACCTCCGTGCGGGGGCCGATGATGCAGGGCGCGCCGAGATAGGCGGAGGGGAAGACCACGGCGGTTTTGTGGACCCAGACGTGCTCTTCTCTTTCTTCGTATTCGTCGCCGAGCGTCGGCCCGAGCTGCAGGATAAACTCCTTGATGCCCTTGAGGGCCTCCCAGGGATAGGTGAACTGCCGCAGATAGTCCGCCGCGGCGGTGTGGCTGAGATCGTAAAGCTCGGTGATCGTATACATTACAGCCGCTCTCCTTTCTCGATATCCAAAAAGTATTTGTAGGTATCCACGGTCAGCTCGCCGCAGGCGGCCTCGTCGCAGGCGATTATGGCCGCATTGTGCTGCTGCAGGGCGGAGCACGTCCACTTCTGGCTCACGCCGCCTTCCACCGTGGCCGCCAGCGCCCGGGCCTTGTTGTGGCCGTTGATGAGGATAAGCACCTCTTTGGAGTCGAACACCGTGCCGACGCCGACCGAAAGAGCCTTGCCCGGGACCTTCTCCGGATCGTTGCCGAAGAAACGGGAATTGACTATTCTCGTATCGGTGGTGAGGTTTCGCACGCCGGTGCGGGAGGAAAGGGAAGTGAACGGCTCGTTGAAGGCGATGTGCCCGTCCACGCCTATGCCGCCCATGAACAGGTCTATCCCGCCGTATGAGGCGATCTTCGCCTCATAGGCCGCGCACTCGGCCTCGGGATCGTCGGTCATGCCGTTGAGTATGTTGATGTTCTCCGGCTTCATGTCGGTCAGATGATCGAAGAAGTTGTCGTGCATGAAGTACCAGTAGGACTGGTCGTGTTCATGGGGCAGCCCCAGATACTCGTCCATGTTGAAGGTCACCACGTTCGCGAAGGACAGCTCGCCCGCCCGGTTCTGCCGCGCAAGCTCCTTATAAACGCCTATGGGGCTCGAGCCCGTCGGCAGGCCGAGGACAAAAGGCCTGTCCGCCCTGTGGGCCCTGATACGCGCGGCGATATAGTCCGCCGCCCACTTGCACATCTTGTCGTAATTTTCCTGGATCACTACTCTCATTTGTATTTCTCCCTGTTTTTGTATTTATTGATTTCGGAATGACTGCCGCGGCGGCGATCATCACGATAACCATCGTTCGGATGAGAGTTGCTGCGCTTTTCCCCTTTGAAGCGCCCGGCGGGAAAGATATGACAGCAGTATCCCCACCGGGATAAGGAGCACGTAGATCAAAAACCGGCGGTCCCGGAAAAAGGCGCTCCTTGAAGATATTGTCTGCTGCAGATTTATCAGGAACCAATTCCATATATAGCTTTCCAGAGTGACGGTCCCGAGGCTTTTCAGCGCGGCGGTCCGGGAGCCCATGCGCTCGAACAGCGCCGATAACGCCAGGGATATGGGAAGCGCCAGAAAGGCAAAGCTGAAGCTCGACAGCGGCTCGTATCTCGCCCAGTGAAAAACGCCGAATATGACCCGGTACGCGACGGAAACGACGACGGGGACGACCGCCCATAATACGGAAAGCCCGTCGTTTTTCATTACCCTTTCGCCCAGATAATAACCGCAGAGCATGAGGGCAAGGGTACGGAAAACAAGATGCATGCGCAGGTACAGGGAAGGATCCGAATGATACACGGCGGCCATCAGTAAAAAGACCAATGCGATCACCGCCGCCGTTTTCGGGCCCCGTTTTCCCTTTTCGAGCCAGCGCGAGTAGAAGGGGAACAGCAGATATACCGGCAGAAGCATCGCGATATACCACATCGTGGCGCGGCCGGTCCAGAAGCCGAGCGTGGATACCGCGCAGAAAAACGAAAGGATATCGAAGTCGGATATCAGAAACTCATATGCGTACCATATCCCCGCGATGCATAAAAACGGCAGGAACACGCGCCTGAAGCGCCGTTTGTAAAAGTCCCGCAGCCTCGGGCGTTTTATGAGAGAGTAATAAAGGCCCACTCCTCCCAGAAAGCCGAATATGGGGACGCCGATGCTGCCGTAGTGAAAAACGGCGGAAGCGAGCCGCTCCGCCGGAGTATCGTCCCCCAGGAACATGCACGAGTGCACGCAGAGGATCAATATCGCGGCAAGCCCGTAAAGACAGCTCCGCTGCCTGCTCAGCAGCCCGGAACGGAACGAGGATTTGGAAGCCATTTTTACTCCTTGAAGGAAAGAACGGTCTCTGCTTTTGAATATCTGTTCCAGCACAGCTGCTGCCCGCACCGGTCGCAGAAGCACTGATACTCCCTCGCCAAAGAAAGCCCGCATTGCGGACAGATTGGATATGCGGTAAAGCCGAAGAGACATTCAATGAAGCCCCGCCGCTTTGTTACCTTCATGGGAATGCGAAAGGCGAGCTCCCGGCATACGACCGAAGCCGGAAGAAGCTCTTGCGGCAACAGCCGGAACACCCTGCACAGCTTTTCCGGGAGAATGGGCGCGGGCAGCATATGACCGTTTGCAATGTTGCAAAAAATATCGGGGTTCAAGTCACAGCGCTCTGCCGCCTCTTCGAGACTCCAATTGCGTTCTTTGCAAAGCTGCGCTATCGCCGCGGACAGTTTTTTTGCAAACATATGTTTTGATTCCTTTCTGTTATACATTTCCTTTGATTTGATTTATGAAATACTATCGGTTTGTTGAACGAAAGCGCCGATCTACACCGGCTCCCCAAAAGTGTCCGGACGATCAGGATCAAAGATCTCGTTTGCCCACATAACGGTCACCAAATCCTCCGTTTCGGACAGGTTGATTATGCTGTGGGTATATCCCGGAAGCATATGAACGGCCTGAATCCGTTCCCCGGAGACTTCAAACTCGATCACCTCATCCGTGCCGATCTTCCGCTCCCGGATCAATCCGTGACCGGAAACGACAATGAAAAACTCCCACTTGGAGTTGTGCCAATGCCGGCCCTTGGTGACGCCCGGCTTGCTGATGTTTACCGAGAACTGCCCGTGGTCGGCGGTTTTCAGAAGCTCGGTGAAGGACCCGCGGTCGTCGCGGTTCATTTTGAGATCGAACGCGACCTTTTCTTTAGGCAGATAAGACAGATACATCGAATAGAGCTTTTTTTCAAAGCTGCCGTCGGCGATCGTCGGCATGATCAGCGTTTTCGGCTGGTCGCGGAAGGTGTGCAGAAGATCAACGATACGCCCGAGAGTAGCCTTGTGCGTGATCGGCGCGCAGCAATAGCGTCCGTTTTCGGTCGGGCAGGGCGTCAGACCGTCGTATGTCCTGCCGTTGATCACTTCTCCGCTTTTCGGGTATTCCGCACGGTGCGGATGTCCTTCAAGCGCGTCGAACATCTCTTCGATAAGATCGTCGATAAACAGGAGTTCAAGCTCGACCGACGGGTCGCTGACCGTGATGGGCAGATCGTTGGCGATGTTGTAGCAGAAGGTCCCGACAGCGGAGTTGTAGTTCGGACGCACCCATTTTCCTGCGAGATTGGGAAAGCGGTAGACTAAAACCGTCGCGCCGGTCTCCTCGCCGTATCGGAAGAACAGCTCCTCGCCGTCGCGCTTGGAGAGACCGTATTCGCTTGTCCCGAAACGCCCCGCGAGCGTAGCCTGCAGGGAAGAGGACAGCATCACGGGGCATTTGTTGCCGTGTTTTGTCAGAGTATCGAGAAGCGTTGACGCAAAGCCGAAGTTGCCCTCGCGAAACTCTTTCGGGTCTTTCGGGCGGTTGACGCCCGCAAGGTTGAATACGAAATCCGATTTTGCGCAGTAGGCGTCAAGCTCCTCGGCGGTGGAACCAAGGTCGAATTCAAATATTTCCTCTATGCGGATATCGGGACGGGTGCGGTTTTTTCCGTCCCTTATGTTTTTGAGGTTTTCAACAAGGTTGCGGCCTACGAAGCCCGCGGAGCCGGTCACGAGAATGTTCATACGTCTTTTCTCCAAACCATCTTATTGACAACACCGACGTAGGATTGGATGATCTTCACGACCTTGTCGGAGACATTTACGTCAGTGTAGTCCGGGACCGGAACGGCCCCACCGTTCTTTTCGTCCCTGACCATTTCCACAGCCGTATCCACAGCCTGAAGGAGTCCCTTTGTGTCGATGCCGGAGAGGATAAAGCAGCCTTTGTCCAGCGCCTCCGGGCGCTCGGTGCTTGTCCGGATGCAGACGGCGGGTATAGGATGACCTATGGATGTGAAGAAGCTGCTCTCTTCCGGAAGCGTACCGCTGTCGGAAACGACGGCAAAAGCGTTCATCTGCAGACAGTTGTAATCATGGAACCCGAGCGGCTCATGCCGAATCACGCGGGGATCGAGCGCGAAACCGGAAATTTCCAGACGTTTTCGGCTTCTCGGATGGCAGGAATAGAGAATAGGCATATCATACTTTTCAGCCAGCCTGTTGATCGCCGTGAATAAACCGGTAAAATTTTCCTCGGTATCTATGTTTTCTTCACGGTGAGCGGAAAGAAGAATGTATTTTCCTTTTTCCAGACCGAGCCGGGCGTGGATATCGGATGCCCGGATGGCTTCCAGATTTTCCGTAAGTACCTCGGCCATCGGGGAGCCGGTGACATAGGTCCGTTCCTTCGGCAGACCGCAGTCGGCAAGATAGCGGCGCGCATGCTCGGAATAGGCAAGGTTTACGTCCGAGATTATGTCCACGATGCGGCGGTTCGTCTCCTCCGGCAGACACTCGTCCTTGCAGCGGTTGCCGGCCTCCATATGAAAGATCGGGATATGCAGGCGCTTTGCGCCTATTACGGAGAGACAGCTGTTCGTATCTCCCAGCACCAACACGGCCTCCGGCCTGAGCTCGGCCATCGCCTTATAGCTTGCCGCGATGATGTTCCCCATGGTTTCGCCGAGGTCGGCTCCGACAGCGTCCAGATAGAGCTCCGGGTCGGCCAGACCAAGGTCATGGAAAAATATTCCATTTAGCGTATAGTCATAGTTCTGTCCCGTATGAACAAGGATCGTATCGAAGTATTTACGGCACTTTTTGATCACCGCGGCGAGACGGATGATCTCCGGGCGAGTTCCGACGATGATCATCAGTTTGATTTTTCCATTGTTTTTCCATGTAGGATAGTTCATAGCTTATGCCTCCACCGCGTGAGGTCTGCCCTCCAATTCTTCCCTGACATATTCGGTAGTCATGATCTTTGCTACTACGCCGTCCACGTCGAGCCGGTTGGTGTTGTGGCTCGTATATGCCTCGTCGCCCTCCGTCCGGACGGTCCCTTCAACGTAGAATTTGTCATAGTTCAGGCCCCGGGCGTCGGGAGCGATGCGGTAATAGTGCCCCATATCCACCGACCGCAGCATTTCCTCCCGGGTGACCAGAGTTTCATAGAGCTTTTCGCCGTGGCGCGAGCCGATGATCTTCTTTTCGGTTTCGCCGAATACTTTCATCACACCGTCGGCCAAGTCGCCGATGGTGCTCGCGTCCGCTTTCTGAACGAAAAGATCGCCGGGCTCGGCGTGCTCAAAGGCAAAGGCCACAAGATCCACAGCCTCATCGAGGTTCATAAGGAACCTTGTCATATTGGGATCGGTGATGGTAATTGGAGCCTTGCGCTTGATCTGATCGATGAAAAGGGGAATGACCGAGCCGCGTGAACACATTACGTTGCCGTAGCGGGTGCATGCAAGAACGGTACCGGACCTGTCGAAGGCCTTTTGCGCCCGGGCTTGTACAACTTTTTCTCCCACGGCTTTTGTCATACCCATGGTGTTGATAGGATATGCCGCCTTGTCCGTGGACAGAAAGACTACACGCTGCACCTTCGCTTCGACCGCCGCCGTGATCACGTTGTCCGTTCCGATGACGTTCGTCCTTACGGCCTCCAGCGGAAAAAACTCACAGGAGGGAACCTCTTTCAGAGCAGCCGCATGGAACACGTAATCCGCGCCATACATGGCGTCACGGACGGAGTCAAGGTTGCGGACGTCACCGACATAGAACTGGACCTTGGAGCAGTGCTCCGGATACTGAGCCTGGAGGGTATGACGCATCCAGTCCTGCTTCTTCTCGTCGCGGGAGATGATGCGGATCTCACCGATATCCGTGGGGAGGAAATGCTTAAGTACCGTAGAACCGAAAGAACCTGTTCCGCCGGTTATAACCAAGGTTTTATCCTTGAAGGCTTCAGTGATTTGCATTGTAATTATTCCTCTCTTTTCTTTCAGCTTTTACTGAGCGAAATAATAGTCAGCTCCTTATAAGGGGCTGTGGTTATTCTTCATCGCCAAGCCAAACTGCCGTAGTTGCCCGCTTAGCTTCAATGTAACTGCGCATTTCAACTATCGATTGTGCAAGTTGTTGATCTGTGTACTTTGCGTTATTTGTATTCTCCGGGTGATGCTGAACATCTCTAATATAGTGTGTCAACGTTTGGGTAATATTTCTTGTGCCCGTTACATTTCCTGCGCGGTCTCTGAATTCCTTCACATATGGAATCTGAGCTTTGCCATTCTCATAATCATTCATCCACCCTTGACCATTGATAAATCCGTATAACTCATCATGGTATTCCTCGGTGACTTCACCGAAAGCCGTATAGTTGACTTCATTCATCGATGGATAAACTAGCAGTCCACTTTGGATCGGAGTGATATATTTATTTCCCTGATCATTGATACCTATGAGCCGCAAATCGTCATACTGGAGCCGTTTAACAATGACGCCACTATGAGTAGTTAGAATAACCTGTGTATTTGGGCCTTGCGACAAGGCGATCAGCGCATCTGCCAGTATCTTCTGATTTGAGAAATGCTGAGAAGTTTCAGGTTCCTCTATTGCATATATGATGCCAGTACTGTCGCCTGTTTCCTGCCTGCGCTCTGCTTCCGCTCTGAAGAAATTTAGCAACACAAGTCTCTTTACACCACTACCACGCTTATTAATCGGTATATCTTCATCCGCCGTAATAGAGACACTTTTGAATACATCAGCCCATTTAAGCTGTTCGGGCGAAGGTATCACTGGCTTCAAGGTGTCAGCCACAGCAGGATCCATTTCTCGAAGCTTTGCTAAAGTTCGGGCTGAAACTTCCTTCAACTTTTCCTCAACCTGTGCAGCCACCTCATTTAGTTTCTCTTGTAATTCTGCATCTTGGAAAAACTGAGCAACAGCAGTTTTCAGCGGGTCTTGAACCTCTTTATCTCCATCTGTATTCTGACGATCTGATTGGAACAAGGAATATACTGGGAGGAATGAAGACAGCTTTGCCCATATCTTTTTTGTATCGTCTCCGGCTGTAACGTCCAGATCTACCATTGCAAGTTGCAGATCATCGGCATAATTATTCCAAATAGCTTTTCGCATTACTGCATTCGTGGTTTGTGTGCCACATTCTATACCTTGATTCCTAATGATTGTCCTTAATTCCGCAACTTTCTTAAGAAGCAGATTGGCGCATTCAGGATTCGTAGGATGCTTTGCCCTGATAAATGTTCCAGAGAACTTTGTTCCAGAGGAATACTTCTTTATGATATCAAGGTCTCCATCTTCATTTAGAAGATATTCTTCTGAAAGACTCGTCCGATAGGTCGCGTCAACAACCACTTCCTCAGGAAGATCCGTGAAAACCGCTTCTATGGTATATTCATGAGCTTCGGTACCAACTGTGATATCGCCTTTATCGAGCTTCACAGCTCCTTTTCCGTCATTAAAGAACAGATCAAGAGCCTCAAGCACTGTGGATTTTCCCACATCATTTCTTCCTACAAAAACTGTGAGGTCATTGAAAGTGATCTCAGTTGGATTTCGATATCCTCGAAAGTTTGTTAAAATGACTTTCTTGATTTTCATATGATCTTCTCCACTCAGAACTACTCTACCAAACTCAAGCTTTTCACCATAGTCAGCGGTTGAACTTTCACCTTGTTCCTAACAACAGCACCCATTAGGATGTGGCAGCCTTCTCCAATCTCCACATGGTGATCGATGAGAGCGCCTACATTGAGAATGCAAGCTTCGCCGATCTTTACATCCCGGCTTACTACTGCTTTCGCTCTTATGATGCAACCTGGAGCAATGACAGCTGTCGGACTGACATAGGCTGTTGGATGAATAAGGATCGGGATGTTGTATCCACAGCGTTTCAACTCTTCATGATGCTTCATCCTGATTTTGTTATTCCCAAGAGCGACAATCGCTGTATCATACTTTGAGCGGAAGGAAGCTATATCAGCGGTTGTTCCGATGACTGGAGTGCAGTACGCGGTAGATGGATTATCATCCAGAAAAGCAATATCTGTGTATCCAAGGAGATTCGCAAGCTCTTCAACTTCTGGAGAAAAGCTTCCAGCACCCATGATTAATAGTTTAGTCATAGCTTCAATAATCTCTTTTCATAGTCGACTAGGACTTTCAAACCAAATGCCAAAACTGTGGTAATCGCGATCGTAGGAATGATCAGAAGCATCAACGCAACAAGCTGATTATCAATTCCTTTCATTCCTATCATTTTATTTAGAGCCCTGGCTATAGGCCATACGGCGATAGTGTGAACCAGATAAATATAGAATGAGTTTCTGCCCAACGCCACGATAAGCTTACTAGTTTTGGTTCGAAAGCCGTATTTTCTAATAAGAAGATACCCCAACATGGAAGTAAATCCCATCAACGGAGTTACAATGATATACCTCGCAAAGAAATTTGAGTAGAACACAAATACTGTCGTTCCCAAGGCAATGACAACAGCTATCGTAATTAAGCCCTTCTGAATTCTCATTAATCGATCTATATTTGAAAACAACCACATCCCAGAAAGGTAACAACACAATTGATTTGAGAACAGAAAATATTCAAAGCTATTGTTTACTACCTGTAGATCCCCTTCAATAATGGTATTTACCAAAAACGTCAACAATACGCCTAAACATGATCCTGCGAGAATAATTACAATAGGCTTCTTCGCTCGTATATACAAGTCATAAATCCACGGATGAAGTAGATATAATAACCACAGGCTTCCGATAAACCAGCCTCCCGGGAATACACTGTTGTTGGCAGCTGGAATAACTCCGTGTAGAAGAAAAGCATTGACTATTACCGAGAACACATCCGTTCTTCCAACTCCTACAAAAGGACGTCCAATTATTCTGACAAATGCAATATTTAAGATTACCACAAAAAGTAACTGTGTATAAAACCCGGGAGTGATTGAAATGAATCTCCGCTTATAAAAATCGAGTTTAGACTTCTTTCTTTGCAATGAATAACAGCAAACGTAGCCAGATGCAAAAATAAACACCTGGCACCCCATCTGCCCAAACTGTGTGGCCATTGGATTGCCAAAGGTTTGTCCGTAGTGGACAAGGAAAACCATAATGATGGCAATTCCTTTTATATAATCAATCGCAGAATCCCTGCTTGCTTGCTTGCTTGCTAAGAGATTGTCAGTTTCCCCATTATACTTGTCAATAGGTAAATTATAATTCTTCAAAGCATTTTTCACCATTTTTCCTGACAATATGCGCTGGATTGCCAACCACTGTGCAGTTATCTGGAACTGACTTGTTCAATACAGTTCCAGCTCCAACAATGACGTTGTTTCCGATATTAATCCCGCCAAAGACAACCGCGTTCGTACATAGTTGTACGTTGTCTCCAATGACTGGAGCATTGAATCCATTTTCACTTCGGTTTCCTTTACCTACCGTGACTCCTTGCGAAATCGTTAAGTTTTTGCCAGCTTTATAAGGTGACAATACGCATCCCATCTTATGGTAGAGCAATAATCCCCCCTCAATCTGACCGTCAATTTCAATTCCTGGAAGAGATCTTGGAACTAACCAGGAAAATAGCGCAAGCCACGGCTTCTGCTGTACGGTACGGTATCGAAACACAGAACGAAATGGTTTGATAAACAGCAGAGCGTAATTCAGTGCTAATACCCCCGGAATATCAAAGGGAATATATTGTAATTCCCTTGCTAAATCCTCTTTGATTAACTGCCGGTCAGAAGAAACATACATTGCAAATGCAGGAAGGTTTCTCCAAATAAGCAAAACAGACAGGAATCCTCGTATTTTTCTTATATTCATCTCAATTTCCTTCTATCCATTTTTCTTCAGGAATAGATGCCATTTGATCCGCCTTTGTATCCGTAGCCCAACGGATCAAATCTCTTAATAATTCTATTCTTGAAATTCTTCAACTTTCTTGCAATTCCCATAATTAGCACCCCTTTATTATCTGTCCTTTCTTAAAATAGACAGGACGTATCCAAAAGCCGGTGGCTTTAATGCTAGAGAGAGCAATAAGTAGCTTACGACACCGAGTATTATCTGCAAAACTAGAGTAATGGCCCCGTCGATATGTAAAAAATTTAAGGAGTACACTATTGCACCCATAACAAGTGTGATAATAATATTAGGTAGCATATCCCTTATCTGATTTAACAAGCCATAATCGAGCAATTTCTTGTTTGGATATGTATTAATAGCAAGCGAAATCAATGTAGCCACAATCTCACCTATGGCCATGGCGAACACACTAATCTTCATTGTTGCTAGAATAGCAGCAATGCCTACTATCTTTCTGATAACCTCAACCTTTAGATATATATCGCTTCTGCCGATTGATCTGTAGGTATTCATATTGGCTGTGTTAAAAACAGTAAACACATAAATAAAGCAGAATACCCTCAGGTATGGAACACAGGGCAGCCATTTCTCTGTCAGCAATAGTTTTATTAATGGTTCACCACATACTGCCAAACCCATCATTAAGGGACTCATAATATATGAATTTACCTGGACAACCTTCTTCAGCATTGCCTTAACTTGGGAAAGGTTATCCTGTTCCGATGACATCACCGGAAACAATACGCTTTCAACAGAGATATCAATGTTTGTTACAATCAGCTTTGGGAATTGCTGGCCTTTATTGTAGAACGCGAGGTCTTCGGTAGAGTAATACTTTCCTATGATAAGAGACCGCAGTTCAAGATAGACTGTATCAACGAGTTTTGCTACCAGAAGTTTCCAGCCAAAGGAAAACAATCCTTTCAGCCTTTGAAACGAAAATACAAGCCTTGGCCTCCATTTAACAGTTATCCACAAGATTAGCGTGTCAACTGTAAGGTTAAACAAACTCTGTGCAACCAGAGCCCACACCCCATAGCCACGTAATGCCATAACTATACCGATGACTGCCGCTCCAAGCGTTCCTCCTAAAGTAGCCCAGAAAAAGCGTTTGAATTGCAGAGTTCGGGACACATATGCTTGTTGCACATTCTTCACTCCAGATATCACAACTGTCAGGCTGAGAACCCTGATAACCGGAGTTAAGGTTGGTACATTATAAAACTGCGCAATATATGGCGCTGCAAAAAACATTGCGATGTAAAGAACAATGCAAAAGACTATATTGAAATAAAAAACTGTTGAGAAATCTATGTCGTCTGCATCCTTCTTTTGAATTAATGCATTTGCAAGACCACTATCTACGAACACATGTAAAATAGTTGTAAAAACCGTTACCAATGCTATTGTTCCATATACTGAAGGGTCTAATATCCTTGCCAGTACAATTGAAACTATAAAGGAACCCCCCTGTGCTCCAACTCGTTCAAGCAATCGCCATATAAGATTTGAAGTAACTTTCTTCTTGCTTACATTTCCCATGCTGAAACTTCCTCTGAATAAACCTCTTATGCCAAGTTTCGCTCCATCAATTTCCCCGCACTGTATTCCGGTGTATTTTTGGCAAAAGTAGTTTTTATTTCATTGTATGGTACAGAATCATGTAAATGAGCCCGTACAAACTCTGTTATCTTTGCTTTAGCTTGTTCCACTGAATCGTCAAAACTAATGATTAGTGCAAGAGGATAACGCCTCAAGTAATCTTCACATATATCATCCTTCTGCATAGAAAAATGAACAATAGGCTTTCCCAAGGCGAAATAAGATATTAACTTTGAAGGAAGACTGTTTGAGTTCGCGTTACCGATATTCAATAGAATGTCTGCTTCTGACAATTCGCGATTTAGTACCTCTTTAGATACATATCCATGCTGGCATATTCTCGGATTCTTCTCCGCCCACTCTTTAAGAATCTGTTCGCAGTTTCCTCTGCTATAAAAGTGAATTTGCCAATCATTATGTTCGGACAACTCAGACAAGCAATTTAACGCTTTCAGTGGCGACCTATAGCCTGTGTCCAAAATACCTGTATAAAAGAATTTAGCAGTGCTATCAAAGTTCTTCTTGGGAGGAAGACCCTGTTCATCCAACACAGGAATATCCACGAATACGGCTTTTTTTATCCAGTCTGAATAATGTTTCTCAAAATGTTTCCTATGAGACTCCATTATAAAGATACGATTCATCTTTTGATAAAGATGGTTCATCCATCTGAAGTATGCTTTATCAAATAACAAATCTCCTCTACCTCCTGGATGTATGCCATCGGTAGCAGAGTCTAGTTCATATGAAACACACTCGATATTGGGATAACGAGACTTTAAGATACTTATTGATGCCAACGTTTCTATTGGATAATAGACAGCAACAATAACATCGATACTGCGTTCCTCTATTATTTCTATTGATTTACTTACATATTCTTTTACAAGTTGTTTGTCAATAATTGGATAGAATATTCTCTTGAACGATTTGCAATATTCCTTAAACACGCCATGATTGCTGTCAGGCTTCTGCATATGAACAATAGGAAAAACGCTACTATCATGAGCTTCATTTGATCTATTTGTTATCCCAACCAAATATACGCTATGATGTGTATCTTCCATAGCCTTCTTCAATGACATTGCACACAATCCATTAGCGTTCGCTTCAGAAAAAGCATTTGAAGTTAATATCAGAATGTTCCCCATGATAATCTAACTTACTTTCTTATTTTGGAATAAATGCGGCTGCGAAGTTCCCAAAATGTATATTTCATTAGTGTTCTCCATGTCAGATCATTGTGTTCATACCTTATCCGATTATAGTCCTGCGTATACCTATATCCATTATTGTTTTTTGCTCTGAATGGAAGATCAGGGGTTCGCAACTCATATAGTGAGTAATAAGTTCCATCGACATTATGGAGGACATTCTCTTCTACAGGTCTCATTGCAAGTCCAAAGGAGCCGATTATCTTACTATCAAGCTTTTGAGATGATATAATATATTTTTTCCCAAGGCTTGACCGCTTCATTCCATTTAAGTCAAAGGTAATCTGGTCTCCAGTTATCCCGCAAAAAGCTTGATCTATATCGGGAATATATTCATAAAAGCTATCGTATCTCACAGCATTATCTACCGGAGCAAATTTATATGTTTCTTCTATCCCATGCATTAACGGAACTTGTGAGATTGCTGTTTGTGACATATCTGCGTTATGTTCACCCACATCTGAAAAACATGTTGTCCGCGAAGTATAAGGGTAAACATAGAATAATCCCTTCTCAGCTATATAAGCTGAGAAATATTTTCCCCAGCTTCTTTTCCATCCAGAAATTTCATCAGGTATTTTGAGATTCTCTTCCGGAAGTTTGTCCTCATGTTCAAGATACCATTTTTTAAAGTTCTTCCATTGCTCTTTTGACCAGCTTTGCCCCCATGTAACTACCATCTGGCCTAAATAGGTATCGTAATTATTCTTTTGTGCAAGAAAAGTATAGTTCGTAAAAGGGATTCGTCTAAAATTATACAATGATATTCCACATATTCTTGAATCTTGTGAATAGTATTCATGAGCTTGGCAACAATAATTATAAAAGTCTTCAGCTACATATAAATCATCTTCAAGAATAATTACTGATCCATATTGCTCACTTAAATCCCCACAAGAGACGATATGTTTTCTTAGTCCCTGCCGCTCAGGAAATCTACGAATAGTTAATTCACCATGAGTCCATGTAAAAGTTCTAGCTAATCGCTCAACTTCATCGCTCAAATCTGACTGATCAATACTAACGATAAGCGGGATGTTATCCATCAGATAATTTGCTCTACCGATACTCTCTAATAGACGAAGGGTCTGTTTAGGTCTATTATAACCGACGACAACTATTGCAGGTTTATACATTATTCTCCTCCATCTGCGTTCCCATACAGAGATATGAATTTTACAACATCATGAAAGTTCATAAACGATTGTTCAATCTTACTTTCCGGCCAATCCCACCATTTTATATTAAGGAGTTTCCGGATCTGTTCTGGTAAGAATCTTTTACGAATCTCATGAGCCGGGACACCGCCTACTATTGTATATGCTGGAACATCTTTAGTTACAGTGGCATTTGCTGCTATAACAGCTCCATCACCTATAACCACTCCAGGCATAATTATTGCACCGAATCCTATCCAAACATCATTCCCAATAAAGCAGTTGTATTTTGTGCCATCTGGTGATTTTGATTCCTGAAAATAACTATTTTCTGTAAAATTCTTTCCTGTTTGTTTCTTGTTAGAATAGAAAACAGGGCTAGTAGAAACAAAAGTTCTAATTGGATGGTTTCCGTGAGGTATTACAACATTAGAAGATATTGATGTAAACCTTCCAATCTCTGCGTTTATAATACAGTTATCTCCAATATAACTGTGTATCCCCATTTTCCCAGCAAAAGAACAATTTTTTCCAATACGGTTGTTTCCTTCAAACTCAGCAGAAACGCTTACATCAGTGCCCATTCCAAAATGGATGTTCTTGTGAATGTGCCTCAAACGTACTACCGTTCTCTTTGCTATTTCTTTTAACATAGCCATTACCCACCACTCATTTTTCGCAATATGGTAGCACCTATTCGATTGGCGTGAATGCAGCTATCATTATTGTGCTTGTTAATTCCGTTTATACTTATTCTGTCTCGTGAGATTAACCGCTAATCCAAGAGCCATAAATAATGGTGCGCACAAATATGTTCCACTGAAAAAACATCTTACTAACCCATTAGCAAGCACTACAAAGAATAAGCCACGTGCGATGGGGTCATAAGTTACTTTGATAGTTTTCAAAAACTTCAACGCCAATAGAGCCAAAAATACCGTGCCTGCTATCATTCCGTAATGAAACCACATACCATAAATAATGCTATGCGATTTATAGCCAAGCATCGCTTCTTCCCCATATATTCCATACCCGGTATAAGGCCGCATCTGAATAGCATTTGTAATGGTTAACCTAATTCTATCTCTCGCCAGTCCACTGCTTTCAGCCGCATTATAAATGATCGAATCTACTATTCGTGATGATAAACCAACGCTCCTTAACATAACCCCAATTCCGGCAAGAATGTTTTCATATAATCCCGACAATATAAACAAGAACAAAATAGTTCCAATTCCTATTGTCAATAATCTTACAGTTTTTTGATGATTGTAGGATCCAAATAGCAAGTATACAACAGCGAATAATACGATTGACAAAAGTGGTGCTCTAGTCCCCATACTTATAACAAACACAACACCCAATATAGCCATAACTGTATGTCTCTTAGATGGCTTTTGTAACGCATACCAAAGGCAGAACAGCGCATATGGTAGAACCTGATAGCCCATCGTCATATTATCTTCTACCATGACTCTTCCAGATGCATTGAAAACAAAAATATATACCCAGTTTACAAGAACAGCAATTTCTGATATCAGATAGGCCTTATCCGTATATTCTTCATCTGTCTTCATAAAGAGTCCAACGAAATAGAATGATAGCACCTGGAAAAACAATTCAGGGATTTTCTCTATTACGGTTTCTCTTCCCTCGGGATAGATAAAGAATGAATATGATAATATCGCTATAACAAACAAGAGAAAAACAAAATCTTTAAATTTTATAGCCTTACATATTTCTCTAAACGATAACATGATTAGCAAGACATAATATGTTGTCGTTATGACTTGAGAAAGCGTAGTTTCTCCCGTAACCAAATATAAAACAACTCCGACAAAGAAAAGGAGTCCAACATGAGCCCAGGCAGAAAGTGAAAGCAGTTCAAACGAAGATATACTGTATTGATTTCCGATGCGGATTATTACACTTCTATCTGGAACTTTTGTTTTTCCTTCGTTATTAATCTCCATGCTTATTGCTCCAAAAACTGCTTGGTGGAAGCAATATATTTGTCATAGCAGAATGATTCTGTGTAAGTCTTTACTGTTGCTACAACCATCTTCTTATATTGCTCCTCTGTAACCATGGATACTTTCTCAAATGCTTTTTTTATTCCATCTGCTCCATCTTCTATTAAAACGCTATTCTGTCTATCAACCAAATATAGCGCTAAATCAGACGATAGATTTGTGATAATTGGCACTCCGTGTGATGTGCTCTCTGCGACCTTGGTCGGGAATCCAGCTTTCGCATAACGCTCGGTCGCATCCCTATAGAAAATTGTAAAATGAGTCTCTTGTAAGAGTTCCTGAACCTTTTGTCGCGGAACCCGCCCGTAAAAAACAATACCTTCCTTATACTTTGAAATATGGCTTTCTGACAAGTCAAATCTCTTTTGTAGTTGCTCCAGTGTAATCCCTACTATGCGTAGCTCTAATCTTTTCTTTTGATCGTAATCCAAAAAAGAGAAGGCGTCCAGTATTTCTACTAGTTTATCTTTTTTCTCTGGGAGCCCTGCATACGTAATAATAATTGGTCTACTGAGATTTTTTTCTTCACTATCAGCCTTTTGTGTCAGGATTGCCGGGATCCGAATTGTTTTGCAGCCTTTACCCTTAAAATACTCCTCCAAATATGTAGATATTGCAATTACATTAAATTCTTTATCTATTATCTTCCGATTAAGCTTATCCCTATGCCGGTACATTGGATCAAGTTTTCCATATTCAAATTCGCTTTCTGAATACCATTCCAAACTATCGTGAAGTAATTGAATGTGTTTTTCTGCAGCATATTTTTTTGCATATCTGATTGCTTTGAACGGTACATCGACAATCAGAATATGGGAATATTCTATGCCGTGCATCTTAAGATGGGCTCTAAGCTTATCAGGAAAGCTGAAAGTATCCTTTAATTTCCCCAAAATGTTCTGTTTGCTCTGTCTGAAAGAATAGAACTCAATACCATCGTAAAATTGGACTTCTCCCGATGAAACTGCGCCCTTTCCAATAACAACGGTCTTATACCCACATTTTTCAAATAGTTTCGCCAAGGCATGTATTCTTACAGAACCAGCATCGCCTTCTGGATATTTGCATCCGCTTACAATTAGAATGGTCTTATTGCTCATTTGGATTGTCCCCATATTTTTCAATATCCGTTATATGTACTTGTCAATTCTTGAGCCACTTTATCCTGCGTATATTGCTCCTGCATTTTTTCCCAAGCTGAGAGTCCATACATTTTTGATTTTTCCCTATTGGATATTAACCATTCAATTGCTACTCTGATATCATCATCTGACTCTGCGTTAATGACTAATCCGTTGTTTTGGTTATCGATTAGCTGTCTCACGCCACCAACATCCGTAGCGACACATGGCAGCCCCATAGCCATTGCTTCCATTAACGCATTTGGCAATCCCTCATAAAGAGAAGAAAGAACAAAAATATCTGAATTTGCAAGAATGATGTTGATATCGCTTCTTCTGCCAAGAAAGTGGATGTACCCGTCTGCACCATTAGCACTGACCTTTTCTTTCAGTCTTGTTTCATCTGCGCCTTGTCCCACCAGTAGGAGATGAATAGGATATAATTTGCGCAATTTCATAGCAGCCCTAATTAAGTACTCTTGGCCTTTTCTTGCATCAAGTGCAGCCACATTTGTAACAACAATATCTTTTCGTGCTATGCCAAAGTCAGCCCTTATATCGGGGTATTCCTTGCTCTTATCAAAAATGCTGAAATCGATTCCGTTTTTTATTGAGATAACTGGCTTTTTATTCTTAATTACTGCGGCAACCTCATCTCTAACCTTATCAGCTTTAACAAGGAACGCAGAAGCATACTTGCTCATCCACCGGTACATACGTGGATAAAGAATTCTTCCAGTCAAGGATATTCCTGGATAAATTACAGGATTGTTTACAGTGACAAATATCTTTCCGTATTTTAGCTTCTTCCATGCTGCCACTCCGAATACACCACCGCTGAGAATGAATGTATTTGTGATATCTGGTTTTATCTGAGCCATCATTTTTTCTATGTCAGGGATTGTCTTTGGGCCAACATTTATCTGGATTACTTTATTTCCGAAAGCTTCCAATTCGTCTGTAAGCCATCCGGAAGGGGCTATCAGATACATATCATGACCAAGCTCTGATAGACTTTTATACATTTCCCTTATATGCTTTTGAGCACCACCGTTTATGGAACTGCTCGTTATAAATAGTATTTTCATTCCCACTCACCTGAACATACCAATAAGATATGACATATTAAGCATAAGAAAATAATAGCCAATGCTCATCAATTTGCCAAAGACACTGTTGAGTCGCTTATTTCCGAATGCGACAACGAGTACATAGCTGAGTACTTGCAAACCAAATATCACGCCCATTGTTTTTGACCCAAACACACCAAGCAGTCCACTTGTTATAAGCATGGTTATCATATTCAGCCATACAAACCATTTCAATACCCTATGGCCAATGTAGACGAATGCACCGTAGCGAGGGGACAACATTTTAGGAAATAGTCTGAGCGCCTGCCAATATCCTGCGGAGTCCTCGACATGCTTTGAGAAATTTGTTCCTTCAGTTGCTCTCTCATAAGTCTTGGCCTGAGGCTGATAAACTACTGCTTTCTTAGCCTGAGTGATGCTTGTAGCAATATAGAATGGTTGATTCAACACCTCTACAGGCACCGCTGGCATAGCAGTCTTCCTAACAGCGAAGATAGATGCAGTTGCGCCTGATACACATCCGATCCTAGACTCAAGTTCTTTAACTTTATTTTCATATTTCCAGAAAAGGCTATTCCCATCGAGATTCGTCTGTTGCCCAACAACACACCCCACGCGATCATCAGCAAATGGTTTTACAATTTCTCTTATCGCAGCTAAATCAAGGTTTGTAAATGTATCTGTAAATATCAGAATGTCTCCTAATGCCTTGTTTGCGCCTTCATTGTAATTCTCGGCTAAAATAATCTCCATATCAGGATATTCGCACTGCTGAAGATTACTTTTTTTTCTGCTTGCAGTTTCTTTGCTGCCAATAATGATTGTAGATACCGGGGATTCAATCTTATCCTTCTTGTATTCCTTTTCTCGCATAAATCTAAGTACAATAGGATAGATTGCATATGTGAAAAAGGGGAAAAATGCTGATAGCGCAAATAAGCCGTATAGGACAGTCATCAACATTATCCCCTCTTAAACAGATACTTCGCAAAAGTCTTGAAACTCTTTGCTGTCCTCACAAAATCATCTTTATTGGTGAGACACTCGCCAGCTTTCATAAGAATATATTTTGGACGAAGATAGAACTTCTTTCGCGCATAATTGCAAAAGTCAACAAGCTCTTGCTTGGAAACTTCCGGAGTTGAAAGAACGCAGTTATGCATACCATCCGGAGTTAACCATTCATCGTAGCTCTTTGCTGTAATGTAGTCATTGCTCTTTGCCCAAGTCCAGGCCTCGGTTCCGGGATAAACAATCAGAGGGAAGAACTGAGCAGTATCCATACGCAGATTTTTGGCAAAATTCAACGTATCCATCATTGACTGTTTGGTTTCACCAGGATTACCTACCATGAAACAACCATGAACGCGCATTCCTGCTTTCTTTGCCGCATCATTAAATTTTCTGCTCTGTTCAAGCGTTATACCCTTGTGCATTCCATCTAGGACTTTCTGATTTCCACTTTCATAACCAACGACCACGAGACGGCACCCTGCTTTTTTCATGAGCACCATCGTCTCATACTGGAGATTAACGCGACACTGCACAACCCACTTAAGCGGAAGTTTGCTGTCAATCATCATCTGGCAGAATTCCTTCACGTTTTTCTGATCGACGGAGAAGTTGTCATCATCAATCAAGATCTCCTTCACGTTCGGGAAATTCTTCAGGATATACTGGCACTCTTCAAATAGGTTCTTGGCGCTGCGCTTGCGATAGGCTTTACCAAACATTACCTGTGAGTACATGCAATAGAAGCACTTAGACGGGCAACCACGACTGGAAAATATACTCACTGTTGGGAAGCTAACATGGGCATAGAAGTAGTCTTCAATGTCGAGATACTTCTTATAAACCTCCGAAACAAAAGGCAGTTCATCAAGATTCTCAATATAAGGCCGGTTCGGATTCTCCTTCAGTTCACCATTCTCAACATAACTTATACCCAGAACATCTGAGAAAGCTCGTTTACCTTCAATAGCCTCAGCGACTTCTGGTAAAGTATAGTCGTATTCATGGCGAGCAATAAAATCAACATAGCCAGACTTTTCAGGAAGAATCTCAGAAACAGTAGCAGAAACATGGGTACCAACCAAACAGGTTTTCGCATCGGGAAGCGCCGCCTTAATTCGTTTGGTGAAATCCAGATCGCTGTTGATAGAAGGCGTGGAAGTATCGATAACGACAAGTTGAGGATCAAATTCCTTAATTTGCTCCAAACACTCGTCCTTTGTCAAACATTTTGCAGGGGCGTCAATGATCTTTAATTCGTATCCCTTCTTATCCAAAACGCCAGTCGCATAAGATAGCCACAGAGGGAAATAAATCGTACCACTTTTTGTGACAGCAGGGCTACGAGAACTCTTAGAGTATTTATCCATGAACGGAGGATTGAGCATCAGAATTTTCATTGTGTTATTTTCCTTTATTTTTTGTAATCGTCTTTTTTTTCTTTGTCAACTATATCAACAAGTCAAAGCTGACTGCTAAAAGAAGTGCTTCTTTACTGCATGAAATGCATATTGTGAAAAATAGAAAGCACTTCTGATTACAGAAAAATTGTAATAATCTCGATATGTTCTCCATTGCTGTTTAGCAGCTTTTTGTTTTCCACTTGTCAACGAGGTATTACCTTCCCTATAAAGCGAAAGGACCTTGTTTAATCTATATCCAACAAACCCTTTTGCAAGAATCTCTTGCCATGTTATATTGTCCTCGGTATGACCGAGAAGTGGCATATGAAAAGGTCCGGACTTATTCCGGTTAACCATCACCGTCAGACAACCTATTGATGTATCCCCGTAGATGCGTTTTGCTGTCATTTTATCTGGAGCGCGAATGATCTTTTTTTGTCGTTCTCCCGTTTCACTATCAAATTTCTGATAATCCGTATATGTTAAACAATACTGCCCTGTATCCATAAACTCGACTTGTTTTTCGAGTTTCGTTGTAAGCCACAGGTCATCCGAATCAAGAAATGCTATATATTCTCCTGTAGCAGCATCAAGTGCTTTGTTTCTTGTTGCTGCTACACCTAAGTTAGTTTCATTTTGAAGAACCTTTATCCGTGGGTCGTTCTTAGCCAGCGCATTTGCTATCTGGTAGGTTTTATCTATAGAACAGTCATCTACAATTATCATTTCCCAGTCAATAAATGTTTGGGCTTGCACACTCTTTACTGTCTCCTCTAAAAAAGGAGCCGCATTATATGCCGGGGTTATCACCGATACTTTTGGCATTTAGCTTTTCTCCATTTTATGCTTCTCACCTGTCCCGCCTTCCACAACACTGTCATCCTTTCCGATAACATGAAGACTTCCCAGGAAGCACTTTATATCCATCTTCAAACCCAGGTTTTTCTTGTACTCCCCATCCAGCTTCGCCTTTGTGGGGATCTCCAGCTCATCACGACCATTGATCTGTGCCCAGCCGGTCAGTCCGGGTTTAATATCATTTGCACCATATTCATCCCTGCAGGCCGTCAACCAGTCCTGATTCCATAAAGCAGGGCGCGGACCGATAATGCTCATGTTGCCGATAAAGATATCCCATATCTGAGGCAGCTCGTCCAAGCTATGCGACCTAATAAATTTTCCGGCCTTTGTGATGTACTGATCAGGATTGTCCAACATGTGAGTTGGTCTGTCATGTGGTGTTGATACCTTCATGGATCTGAATTTATGGAGTTTAAAATACTGCTTGTTTTTACCAACACGCTTTTGCGCAAATAGTATAGGACCGGGATCATCGATAAGAATCCATAACGATAGGATCAAAAAAACAGGAGAGAGTATGACGAGACCGGAAAAAGAAAGAACTATATCAAGAAGCCGCTTTATAAATCGTTCGTAAAAAGATGAGTGATGAACGGTTTCTCCAACTACCTCCAAATGCCCGCACAACCCGTCCGCATTTTCTTTTTCGTTCATACTCTCCACAAACCGTACTTTCTTTCCCTCCATCGTGTTCTTTTCTTCCGGTTTGTCCTTATATACAGAAGATGGCTTCTTTATGACAGCCAGTGCGGCCATCGCGGATATAACCGCCAGTAACACATAAACCACAGTCATCCTAATTCCTCAGCTCATCATATTTTTCAACCGCTGCGTTTCGCAGATTACAGCCTTCACTGAGTCAATGCATCCATAGGGAGTACGTCTCTCATGATTGACTCGCAATATGCGGCAATGCCTGTTTTCTCATATAAAACAGCCGATAGCCCGCCTGTTCAATGAAGCAGGTGGGCTAAAATCGGTTCCCTAATGAACACATTTCAATTCTTATTTGAAAAAAACGCTTTCTCTCTTCGTTCATCGTTTTCATAAGAAACGGATATAAGCCCCAACAGATCACGGCGATTTCTTTCGGCCTATCCGGCGCTCAGTATCAGCTCGCCCTCGGCGGGCATTTCCGTCTCCGGCCTCGGCCTTTCGGCGGGCTTGTGATCCGGCACCACGCTCACGGGGGAATTATCCGGATGATACGTGCTGACCATGGCCTCCACAAGCTCTCTTATGTCCTTCTCGTTGCCGTAGGCCGCTGTCATCAGCTCTTCAAGCTGCCCCAGGAACTCATCGTTATCGAAAGGAATGGGGCAGCCGATATGGATCAGATCGTTTGCCGTTTTCCGCAGCCCTTCTTCGGCCATCAGCTTTTCTTCGTAGAGCTTTTCCCCCGGACGGAGCCCGGTATACACTATTTTGATGTCCTTATCGGGCTTATAGCCGCACAGCCGTATCAGGTTTCGTGCAAGAGAATCGATCCGCACCGGGCTTCCCATGTCCAGCACGAATATTTCGCCGCCGTGGGCGTAGGTACCGGCCAGCATCACGAGGCTGACCGCCTCCGGGATGGTCATGAAATAGCGGATGATGTCCGGGTGGGTCACCGTGACCGGTCCGCCGTTTTCTATCTGTTTTTTGAATATCGGGATCACCGAGCCGTTGGAGCCGAGGACGTTGCCGAAGCGAACGGCGACGAATTCCGTCCGGACGTTCTCCGGCAGTTTCGGGGAGCGGGCTTCGCCCGGGCCTTCCGCGCCGTAATGCGTGAACAGCCGGGGGATCTCGCTCGCCTTTCCCGCTTTTATCTTCGCGTCGAAGCTCTGGATGACCATTTCGCAGATGCGCTTGCTGGCGCCCATGATATTGGTCGGATTTACGGCCTTGTCCGTACTGATGAGGACAAAGCGCTCGCAGCCGTGCGCCATGGCGGCATACGCGGTCTTATACGTACCGATGGCGTTGTTCTTGATCGCCTCGCAGGGGCTGTCCTCCATAAGGGGGACGTGCTTATGAGCCGCGGCGTGATAAACGATCTGCGGACGGTATTCATCGAATATCTCGTACATGCGGCGGCTGTCGCGGACGGAGCCGATGAGCGTTACCAGATCCAGCTCCGGATACTTCGCCTGCAGCTCAAGCTGAACGGAATAGACGCTGTTTTCGTATATATCGAGGATGACGAGCTGCTTCGGATCGTGAGCGGCGATCTGACGGCACAGCTCGGAGCCTATGCTCCCGCCGCCGCCGGTGACCAGGACGGTCTTGCCGTTTATGTATTCAAAAACCTCGGACAAGTCCGCCTTTATGGGCTCGCGGCCCAGCAGGTCCTCGATGGCCACGTCCCTCATCGCGCTGACCGTGACCTGGCCGAGCACGAGCTGATAGATGCCGGGGAGCTGTTTCAGCTCGCAGTCGGTTTCGTTGCAGATGCTGATGATATCCCGCTTGTCCTCCGCCGAAGCCGAGGGGATGGCAAGGAATATCTTGCTCACGCGGTATTTTTCCACGGCGCTGAGTATGTCGTCCCTTCCGCCTGCGATGGGTACGCCCTCGATATAGCGGCCCCATTTGTTGGGGTTGTCGTCGATGAAGCAGACGGCCTTATCGTTCAGCTCCTTCGATGAGATCAGGTCGCGTAAGATCATCTGCCCGGCCTGACCCGCGCCGATGATCATTACGCGCCCTGCCGGATCGGCCGTCCGGCTCAATCCGGAACGGAAGAAAAGCAGCAGCCGGTATGAGAACCGGGGCGTGCTGAGGAGAATGAGCTGAACTACGGAGCCCCACAGATAATACGACAGGGGCATTCCGGCATGGACGGCGGAAAGAACGATTATATACAGGACCGACGCCGTTACGGACCCGAAGGTGATCCTCACAAGCTCCCTGTAGCTTGCGTATCTCCACATGCTGCGGTACATTTTGAGGAACAAAAGCAAAATAATGGCGCCGATCGCATACAGCGTGATGAAACGGCGGAACGGGTCCAGATACTCCCGCGGGATCTTTGAATAAACGCAGTCAAATCTGACCCAGAGCGCCAGAGCATATGAAAAATGAATGGAAATAAAATCACAGAGCATCAGAAAAAA
>JAEEGL013128281.1_pt1 | contig 25416 bp, 25 predicted proteins | sample 9134231 | NCBI WGS metagenome assembly JAEEGL01 (sample SAMN16246548, study PRJNA631951) | gut metagenome | biome: gut microbiome; feature: rumen; material: fiber-attached | host: Bos | place: Iran: Karaj | collected 2018-10
CGTACCGTAACGCGCTCCGCATCCTCGATGATGTGCGCGTTCGTTAAGATATACCCGTCGGTCGTGATCAAAAATCCGGACCCGGACGACATCTCGACCTGCGTATTCGTGCGGTCATACGTTCTCCAGTTGCTGATGCCGACCACGCCCGGCGCGACCGCTTCGATCACATCCGGCAGGGAAGCAAACGTATCGGCAAACGGCTGCGCCGCATCGTCCATAAAATCGGGATCCGGCACATGCGTCGGCGCAGGCGTTGCTTCGATCTGCGCGGCTTTTGGGGCCTCCGTCGCTGCGGGCGCAGGCGTAGCCGATTCGCTCTTGGGAATCAGCGTGTCAACGATTTCCTTGGCAAAGCAAGCCGTCCGCATCAGGCGAACGCCCTTTGCCGAAAGGACCGCGCACGTAACCGATCCGATGACGATCAGCGCGACCAGCACCCAAACGAGAATCACACCTGTGCGGTGCTCCCGCTTGAGGTTCGGATCGTTCCGATAATCCGCAGGGTATGCAATCTTCTTATGCTTCATCGTGTTTTCCTCCGTCTGTCATTCGTTTCATAACGCCCGCCCGCTCGAGCGAGAACGTAAACTGCGTTCCTCTGCCCCGCGCACTGCGGACCGTGATTGTCTGTCCATGTTGTTCAATGATGCGCTTGACGATCGAGAGCCCGAGTCCGGACCCCACGGTCGGCGACGGCGTATGCGCCTTTTCGACCTTATAGAAGCGGTCGAACACGTGCGGGATATCCTCCTGCGGAATGCCGATGCCGTTGTCCTTGACGGTCACGAACACTTCCTTACGCATCGAGTACGTCGAAACGCACACGGTCTTGCCCGTGTCCGAATACTTGATCGCGTTGTCGATCAGGTTGCGCAGCACCTGGCCGATCTTCGTACTGTCCGCAAACACGAAGAACTGTTCCTGCGCAAAGCGCACATCCATCTCCATCTGCCGTTCCGTCAGCCGCGCTTCGAACGTGATCAGTGTACGGCGGATCAGCTCGTTGATATCGAACGTCTCATAATGCAGCTCGATCATGCCGGATTCGATGCGGCTCAGGTCCAACAGATCGTTGACCATCGTGACCATGCGCCGCGTTTCCGCAAGCACGATTCCGATGTATTCGGAATAGTTTTCCTCGGGAATCGTCCCATCCTGCATCGCCTCCAAAAACCCCTTCATCGAGGTCAGCGGGGAGCGCAGCTCATGGGAGACGTTTGCGACAAAGCTGCGACGCGTATTGTCCAGATCCTTGATCTGCTCGGCCATCTCATTGAAGCTGCGGCCGAGCTGTGCCGCCTCGTCGTGTCCCTTCAGCGTGATGCGCTGTGTGAAATCCCCGCGGGAATAGCACCGCACAATGTGGTTGATCTCCACGAACGGATCGATCAGCCGGTGCGCGTTGTAATACGAGAGCATGACCGCGCCTAAAAAAGCAAGCAGCGAAACGAGCAGCATCCAGATCAGCATCTCGCCCGTGCGCCGGTTCAGATCCGACAGGTCGGTATGGATCAGAAGCACCTCGGTCGTTTCTCCGACCGTGATGCTCCGGTACAGCGTCATGATCGGGAGCTTTGCGCTGCGGAAATAGTGGCGGTGAAAATCCCCGACCGTCGACGCGGCCGACGTGACTTCGTGATACGCGGTCCGATCCGCAGCGTATTCGGAATAGGGCTGCCATTTCGGATCCGTATAGTAGGAACGAACGGATCGTCCGTCGATCCGTTCGATCAGAAACCCGCCTTCAGCCGCAACCTCATTCAGCACTTCATCGATCGGATACTCCTCCGAAAGCGCCGTATCGATCGCCTGCGACCTTGCATATAACGCCGTTTGCACGGCTTGTATATTCTGAACCCGAACCACCAGAGCGAGCGTTCCGCCGATCAGCAGAATGACCGCAACGGATGCGATGCTCTGCATAAACAGCATGCGCGAAAAGATGGTCCGAAAGTGCAACTTCCGCATGACCGATTCTTATTGTTTGATATCGAATTTGTATCCGACGCCCCAGACCGTTTTCAATTGCCACGTATCGCGCTCGCCGAGCTTTTCGCGAATGCGCTTCACATGCACGTCCACCGTACGGGAATCGCCGAAAAAGTCGAATCCCCAGACCTGTTCCAAAAGCTGCTCCCGCGTGAATACCTTGCCGCTGTGCGACGCGAGGAAGTACAGCAGTTCAATTTCCTTGGGCGGCATATCGATCGGCTCGCCGTCGAGCAGAACGGAATAGTTCTCGAGCGAAATGTACAGATCGGGCAGCTCGACCGCCTTAAACGGCTCGTCCGGCGGGGCAAGACGGCGCAGCACCGCCTTGATCCGGGCTACCAGCTCGTTCGAATCGAACGGCTTTGCGATGTAATCGTCCGCCCCGAGCTCCAGCCCGCGGACGCGTTCGCCGGTATCACCCTTCGCGGTCAGCATGATCACCGGAACGGTGCTCTCCTGCCGGATCTCGTGCAGGATCGACCAGCCGTCCTTTCCGGGCAGCATAACGTCGAGCACGACAAGCGTCGGCCGCGTTGCACGGAACATCGGCAGCGCTTCATAACCGGTTGTGCAGGTCACAACCTCAAATCCCGCTTTTTTCAAATACAGTTCGATGATCGCAAGAATATTTCTGTCGTCATCAATGACAAGAATGCTGTTGTTTTCCATGGTTTCCTCCGTCATTCTCTCACTTCTACGGCAATCCCGTTTTGTCTCAGCAGCGCAGCCGTCACGCCTTCCCCATCGGTCAGCGTCCCCGTAAACGTCCCGTCGTAAATCCCGTTTCCACCGCAGGACGGGCTTCTCGCCTTCAGAACGGCTCGTTCGCATCCGTACAGCCGGGCTATGCGCAGCGTCTCCTCGGCGCCCAAGGTGAATGCATCGGTTCGATCCGTTCCGTCGCTTGCGACCACGCGCCCGTCCGCCCGGCGTTCACACGGAACGCGCGGACACGGCAGACCGCCGAGCAATTCGGGGCAAACGGGAATCGCCTCCCCGCGTCTCACCCATTCGGCAACCGTCTCATCGATCGCAATCTTCGCGTCGTAACGGCACCGAAATCCCGCCAGACACGCACTGACCAAAATCATTGCATACTACCTCTATTTTGGCTAATATTTTAACATATCTTTTTTGATCTGTAAATAGTTTGTTCATTTTTTGGCGGGTCCACACGCGCCGTTTTTGCAAAGAATTACAAAAAAATGCGCCGCACGAAGATCGTGCAGCGCACCGGAATTGCGTGTTGGCTTTGGAATCAGTAGAGAACGACCTTGGAGAAGTCCTCCGCCTTGAGGCTCGCGCCGCCGATCAGACCGCCGTCGATCTCGGGCATTGCCATCAGCTCGGAAGCGTTCTTCGGGTTCATGCTGCCGCCGTACTGAATGCGGACCGCGTCGCCCGTCTCCTCGCCAAACTGCTTGGCAATCGCGTTGCGGATGACTGCGATCGTTGCGTTTGCGTCTTCCTTCGTTGCGGTCTTGCCGGTTCCGATCGCCCAGATCGGCTCATAGGCGACGACGAGGGATTGTACCTGCTCGGCCGTCAAGCCTTCGAGGTCGGCAAGGATCTGACCGGAAACGATCGCGTCCGTCACGCCGCTTTCGCGCTGCTCGAGCGTTTCGCCGACGCAGATGATCGGAACGAGACCTGCAGCCAGAGCCGCCTTGACGCGCTTGTTGACCGTTTCATCGGTCTCGCCGAAGTACTGACGACGCTCGCTGTGGCCGATGATGACGTACTTGACGCCGCGGGCCAGCAGCATCTTTGCAGAGATTTCGCCCGTGAACGCGCCCTTTTCCGCCCAATGGACGTTCTGCGCGCCGAGCTGGATGTTCGTGCCTTCGATCAGCTTCGCAACGCAGCACAGATCGACGTACGGCGGGCAAACGACGACGTCACACTGCGCGTCCTTCACGAGGGGGATCAGCGCCGAAACGAGTTCCTTCGCCTCATCGGGCGTCATGTTCATTTTCCAGTTGCCGGCAATAATCGGTTTTCTCATCGTTGTTTCCTCCGCTTATTTGTCGTTCAGAACTGCAACGCCGGGCAGGACCTTGCCTTCAAGGAACTCCAGGGATGCGCCGCCGCCGGTGGAGATATGTGTGATCTTATCGGCATAGCCGAGCTTCTTGACAGCCGAAGCGGAATCGCCGCCGCCGACGATCGTGGTGCCTTCGCAATCCGCGCACGCCTGGGCAATCGCCTTCGTGCCGACCGCAAACGCCGGGAACTCGAACACGCCCATCGGGCCGTTCCAGACGACCGTCTTGGCCTTCAGAATCGTCTCACGGAAGAGCTCGATCGTCTTTTCGCCGATGTCGAGGCCCTGCCAACCGGCCGGGATCTCATTGGACGCGACCGTCTTGTGCTCGGCGTCCGCCGCGAATTCCTTCGCAACAACGGTGTCGATCGGGAGCAGCAGGTTCACGCCGCGCTCCTCGGCTTCCTTCATCAGATCCTTCGCGAGGTCGATGCTGTCCGCATCCAGCAGAGAATCGCCGATCTCATAGCCCTTCGCCTTGAAGAACGTATAGGCCATGCCGCCGCCGATGATCAGGCTGTCGCACTTGGTCAGAAGGTTCTTGATGACGCCGATCTTATCGGCAACCTTTGCGCCGCCGAGGATCGCCACGAACGGACGAACCGGGTTATCGAGCGCTTCGCCCATGATTCTGAGCTCTTTGCCGATCAGATAGCCCGCAACTGCCGGGATATAATCCGCAACGCCCACAGTCGAAGCATGCGCGCGATGGACGGTGCCGAACGCGTCGGACACAAAGATGTCCGCCAGGCTTGCAAGCGCCTTTGCGAATTCGGGATCGTTCTTCTCCTCTTCCTTATGGAAGCGGGTGTTCTCGAGCAGGACGATTTCGCCCTCCTTCATATCTGCGATCGCAGCCTTCGCGCTCTCGCCGATCGTATCTTCGGCAAACCAGATCTGCGTATCGGGCAGCAGTTCAGCCAGCTTCTCAGCGACCGGCGCCAGCGAATACTTCGGATTGACCTGTCCCTTCGGACGTCCGAGATGCGAGCAGAGAATCACCTTCGCGTTGTGCGCCAAAAGGTATTGGATCGTGGGCAGCGCAGCGACGATACGCTTATCGTCTGCGACCTTGCCGTCCTCGGTCAGCGGGACGTTAAAGTCCACACGGACAAGCACTTTCTTACCGGCTACCTGAATGTCTTCAATCGTTTTCTTTGCCATTGATTTGATTCCTTTCTGAATATGATACTTGTTTCCAAAACGGTGTTGTCACCGTACAGAACCTGATGATTCCCGCGCGGTCGATGCCCCGAGGATTTCGTCGATCAGTTCGTCGACCGGCATCTCCTCCGCCGCTTCCTTTGAAAGCTCCGAAACCGTCCAGAGCTTTTCCTCCGGCGCGTTCGTTTTTTCCCCGACGACGTGGATCGGGATCTCATTGTCCGCTTCCATGGCGGGCGCTTCGATCAGTTTTCCGTCCGCAGACAGGATCTGCGGCACCGTCGCATGGAGCCTTGCTGCAAGCTCGGCAAACTTCCACGCGTTCTCTTCGGCCGTTTTGATGTTCTCCTGTACCAGCCGGTCGTAGCTCGAAAGCAGCGCAGCGTATGATTCAATCTGCTCCTGCGTGGCGTCGAGCCGCTTTTGGCTCTCGGTCTCCGCTTCGCGCACGATATCCCGCGCGTTCTGATACGCGGTGTCAACGATCTGCTCCGCGTCGCGATGCGCCGCGTCCGAATCCTCCCGCGATTGTTCGAGAATTTCACCGGCCTGACGCTGCGCGTCCGAAACGACCTTCTCCGCCTGATCCGCGGCATCGGTCAGCGCGCGGGCGATCGAGCGCTCGCGCTGTTCAAACGATTGCACGCGCTCCAAGAGCGCCCCGTTCTCGGCTTCCCGCTCGTTCAGCTTCGCTTCGAGCTCGGCGATCCGCTGTGCCTGTTCCTTGATCTGTCTCGCCTTTTTCCCGAACATCTTATACCTCCAACTTCATCTGCTGCGCCTGCGTGGGTTGCTGTGGCACCGGATACTCCAGATGCCGGTATGCGTCCGGCAGCACGATGCGCCCGCGTGATGTCCGCGCCAAGAACCCGAGCTTCAGCAGGTACGGTTCGTACACATCCTCCACCGTACCGGCGTCCTCGCCGGTGTACGCCGCGATCGTATCCAGCCCGACCGGGCCGCCCTTGAAGATCTCAATCATCGCAACGAGCATGCGGCGGTCCACCGCGTCGAGCCCAAGCTCGTCGATCTTCAGCATATTCAACGCTTCCTGCGCGGTTTCCACATCGATTACGCCCTCGCCGCGCACCTGCGAATAATCGCGCACGCGTCGCAGCAGCCGGTTCGCGATTCGGGGCGTCCCCCGGGAACGGGACGCGATTTCGAGCGCGCCGTCCTCATCGATCTCAATCTTCAGAATGTCCGCGCTGCGAACGATGATCTCCTTCAGATCCTCGGGCGAATACAGCTCAAGCTGTTCCTTGATCCCGAACCGATCCCGAAGCGGCGACGACAGCATACCGAGCCGCGTCGTCGCGCCGACCAGCGTGAATTTTGGCAGATCGAGCCGTATGCTCCGCGCGCCCGGTCCCTTGCCGATGATGATATCGAGCGCAAAATCCTCCATCGCGGGGTACAAAACTTCCTCCACGTTCGGATTCAGGCGATGAATCTCGTCGATAAACAGTACGTCACCGGGAGAAAGATTCGTCAGCAATGCCGCAAGGTCGCCCGCATGCGTAATCGCGGGACCGCTCGTAACGCGCAGGGACACCCCCATCTCATTGGCAATGATCCCGGCAAGCGTCGTTTTGCCGAGTCCCGGCGGGCCGTACAGCAGCGCATGGTCGAGCGATTCGCCGCGCGATTTGGCCGCTTCGATATAAATCTGCATATGCTCCTTGACCGCGTCCTGACCGATGTACTCGGAAAGGAAATGCGGCCGGAGACTGTATTCATTTTTGACGTCCTCTTCCCGCAGGGAGGACGAGATCAAACGGTCATCCTGCATACCTTACCCCTTTGCCATGCTTCGCAACGCTTTTGTGATCAAGTCCTCCACGCTGCTCGCATCCGCAACCGCCGCAACCGCGCGCGATGCGGAAAGCCCGTCGTAGCCGAGCGATGTCAGCGCGGCAACGGCTTCGGTCCGGATATCCTGCTCCAGGGGCGCCGCGTCGGCTGAGGCTCTGTGCGTGCCGATCTCGTCACGCACAGAGCCTGCCAGCTCCAGAATCACACGCTGCGCCGTCTTCTTGCCCATGCCCGTCACGCGGTCGAACGCGGAAGGATTGTCCGTCACAACAGCAGCGCGCACGTCGGAAGGCGTCATCACCGAAAGCACCGACACCGCCAGTTTCGGCCCGATCCGCGTTACGCCGATCAGCTTCCGGAACATCTCGCGCTCCTCTGCGCTCGCAAATCCGTACAGTGCCTGTACGCCGTCCGCCAGATGCAGGTAGGTCAGCACCTTGGCCGACTCGCCGACGTGCAGCATTTTCAGCGTCATCGAACTGCAGAACAGTTCATATCCGACGCCGCCCGCCTCTACGACAGCGCGGTCGACCGCGACCTCATCGACGATTCCGCGAATATATGCGTACATAGCCCCTCCCTATTGAATCCGATATTCTTCCTGCGCCGGGCCCGCATGAAACGCAAGGCACAGCGCAACGGCGAGCGCATCGGCCGCGTCATCCGGCTTCGGCTCGGTTTTCAGACCGAGCAGTACACGGATCATCTGCTGTACCTGCTTCTTATCCGCGTGCCCGTTCCCGCACACCGACTGCTTGATCTCCATCGGCGTAAACTCATAGATCGGGATGCCTTGCTGCTGAACGCCCAAAATCGCGACGCCTCTTCCGGAACCGACCGCGATCGCAGTCGTGACATTGTGGTAAAAGAACAGCTCTTCAAACACCGCCATATCGGGATGGTACAGCTCACAGAGCTGCCGCGTTCCGAGGTACAGCCGTTCAAGGCGCTCGGGAAACGGCATGGACTTGTCCGTCTCGACGACGCCGAAATCGATCGGCGTAATGGACTGCCCGTTCTTCTCGATCACGCCGTAGCCCATGATCGCGTAGCCGGGGTCGATTCCCAGAATCCGCAACGCGCACCTCCCCAAAATGAATCAGTTTATTATAGCATGCCCCGCGCAATGATGCAAGAAAAAAAGAACCGTATAAAAAAACTGTTATAGCTGCGCCGGGTACGAAATCCCATACCGAAGAAAATGTGAAAAAATCCATTGCGTTCGGAAAAAAGGTATGGTAAACTATATAAAGAAATTTCTGCGCTGTGCGGTTGATCGGAACCATGCATGCGCAAGTTTTTCGACACGTTCCAAATCATTAAACTATTTACGGAAAAAGGAGGACGACAACACATGCAATACACAAAAGAAGTCGAAGAGATGGTTTGTATTGCAAAGGGACCGGACCACGGTCCTGCGCCTATCCCGGAGGAAGGGAAATGGGTTCAAGCAAAGGAAATCAAGGACATTTCCGGTTATACGCACGGCATCGGCTGGTGCGCACCGCAGCAGGGCGCCTGTAAGCTGAGTCTGAACGTGAAAAACGGAATCATCGAGGAAGCGCTGGTGGAGACCATCGGCTGCTCCGGCATGACGCATTCCGCCGCTATGGCGAGCGAGATTCTGCCCGGCAAGACCATCCTCGAAGCCATGAACACCGACCTCGTCTGCGACGCGATCAATACCGCGATGCGCGAGCTGTTCCTGCAGATCATCTACGGCCGCACACAGTCCGCTTTCTCCGATGACGGTCTCCGCATCGGCGCGGGCCTTGAGGACCTCGGCAAGGGGCTCCGCTCGATGGTCGGCACGATGTACGGCACCAAGGCGAAGGGCACCCGGTACCTGGAAATGACGGAAGGGTACGTCGTCAAGATGGCGCTCGACAAGGACGATCAGGTTTGCGGATACCAGTTCCTGAGCCTCGGCAAGATGATGGATGCCATCAAGAAGGGCATGAACCCGAACGAGGCATACGAGAAGAACCTCGGCACCTACGGTCGTTTCAAGGCGGAAGACGGCGCCGTGAAATGGATCGATCCGCGGAAAGAATAAAAGGAGGAGCAGTACATGGCTTTATTTGAGAATTATGAAGGCCGCATGCCTCAGTTGCAGCCCGTTCTGGACAAGTACGGCTTCAAAACGTTTGAGGATGTCAAGGCATACACGAACGGCAAGGGCGTAGACGCCTATTCGATCGTGGAAAGCACGCAGCCGATTTGCTTCGAAAACGTCAAATGGGCTTATGAACTCGGCGCGGCAATCGCCATGAAGGAAGGCGCCAAGTCGGCCGCCGAAGCCGCCAGATGGATCGGCGTCGGCCTGCAGGCGTTCTGCATCCCCGGCTCCGTCGCGGATCAGCGTCAGGTCGGTATCGGCCACGGAAACCTCGGCGCAATGCTGCTCGATGAGGAAACCGAATGCTTCGCGTTCCTCGCCGGCCATGAATCCTTCGCTGCCGCAGAAGGCGCGATCAAGATCGCTCTGAACGCGAACAAAGTCCGCAAAAAGCCGCTTCGCGTCATCCTGAACGGTCTCGGCAAGGACGCTGCGATGATCATCAGCCGCATCAACGGCTTCACCTATGTGCAGACCAAGTACGATTACCTCTCTGCCGACGTCAAGGAAGATCATGCATTGACGATCGTCAGCAAGACGGCGTATTCGAACGGCGAGCGCGCGAAGGTCAATTGCTACGGTGCGGACGACGTCCGTGAAGGCGTTGCGATCATGTGGCACGAAGGCGCCGATGTTTCCATCACCGGCAACTCCACGAACCCGACACGCTTCCAGCACCCGGTCGCGGGCACCTATAAGAAGGAACGCTGGGAAGCCGGAAAGAAGTACTTCTCCGTTGCTTCCGGCGGCGGCACGGGTCGCACCCTGCATCCGGACAATATGGCCGCAGGCCCCGCTTCGTACGGCATGACCGATACGATGGGCCGTATGCATTCCGACGCGCAGTTTGCGGGCTCCTCGTCCGTTCCGGCGCACGTCGAGATGATGGGCTTCCTCGGCGCGGGCAACAACCCGATGGTCGGTATGACCGTCGCCGTTGCGGTCGCCGTTCAGCAGGCGATGAATTGATTGCTGTATCTAAGAGCCGTTCGGGTTTTCCGAACGGCTCTTTTCTATTTTGGAAAAAAGTATTCGCAACGAATCAAAACTGTGCTATACTGAAGGCGAACGGAGGTGCGCTATGGAACGGATTCTGCTGTACGTTGCGCTCGTGTATGTTCCGATCGTATGCATGACCCTGGTCGCCTACGCAAAGCGGAACAACGTGCTGCGCTATATCTTCAAATCGCTGCTGATCCCGTCGCTGATGGTGCTGTACTGGATGCTGGCCGAGGTCCCAAGCCCATGGGTACTTCTTGCGCTCGCGTTCGGTTGGCTCGGCGACGTGTTCCTGCTCGGGCATCACCACTGGAACATCGGCTGCGGAATGGCTGCCTTCGCGCTCGGGCATATCTGCTACATTGCGGGCATGCTGCTCACAAAGCCCGGTCTGCATCTGATTGCGGCGGTCTCGGTGGTTTGGATCGCAGTCTGTCTGTTGCTTGCGCGGCGCTTCCTGATTCCGTATGCGCCGAAACGACTGCGGATCCCGGGGCTCTGTTATGCGACGCTGCTTTCGGGCAACTGCGCCACGTGCCTGTACCTTGCCTGCGTCTCCGGCTTTGACGCCGCGTATGTGCTGTGCTTTTTCGGCGGACTGCTGTTCCTCGTTTCGGACGGACTGCTCGCTTATGACATGTTCGGCAGAAAAACGCGGCTCGGGAACTTCTTTGTGATGGTTACGTATATTCTTGCGCAGACCGCCCTTGCGGTGGGATTTGTGCTCCACGGAGGAATTTGAATGGAACTGACGACGATCCTTTTGCTGATCTTTTCGATCCTGACGCTGCTTGCGCTTGCGGCGGTACTCGTGCTGCTTGCCGTGCCGCGCCGTCCGAAAGGGCTGACCGACCTCGAACGCGAGCTCAGGCGCGACCTGCAGTCCTTCGGCGATATGATCACCGACAATCAGCACGACGCAAACATGCTGCAGGAGCAGCGCTTTGCGAACTTTGAACGCGCCTCGGGAACGCGGCTCGAAACGCTTTCCGACAAGGTGCAACGGATGTCGGACGGGGTATCCGAAACGCAGCAGCGCGCGGCGCAGGCGCAGGAACAGCGCTTCGCGAGCTTCGAGAAGGCGAACGAACAGCGTTTTTCGACCTTTGAGCTGACGAACGAGCAAAAGCTCGAACAGATCCGGCAAACGATGGAGCGCCGGCTCTCCGCGATGCAGCAGGAAAACAACGATCGGCTTGAAAAGATGCAGGAGATCGTCGACGAAAAGCTGCAGAAGACGCTCGAAACGCGGATCGGCGAATCGTTCAAGCTCGTCTCGACGCAGCTTGAGCAGGTCTATAAGGGGCTCGGGGAAATGCAGTCGGTCGCCGCAGGCGTGACCGATCTCAAAAAGGTGCTGTCCAACGTCAAAACGCGCGGCATCCTCGGCGAAGTGCAGCTCGGCGCGATCCTTGCCGAGATCCTCTCTCCCGAGCAGTACGATACGAACGTAGCGACCAAATCCGGCTCGCGCGACGTTGTGGAATATGCGATCAAAATGCCCGGCGAGGGCGACGGCATCGTGTATCTGCCGGTGGATGCCAAGTTCCCCGGGGAAACGTATGCCGCGCTCGTCGACGCATACGATTCCGGTTCGGCGGACGCCGTGAACGCCGCTGCCGCCGCGCTGATCGCCCGGCTCAAGGGCGAAGCGAAGGACATTCATCAAAAGTACATCGATCCGCCGAACACGACCGATTTCGCAATTCTGTTCCTGCCGTTTGAAGGGCTGTATGCCGAGGCGGTCAACCGCGGCATGGTCGAGGAGCTGCAGCGCGCATACCGCGTGAATCTGGCGGGGCCGAGCACGATGGCGGCACTTCTGAACAGTCTGCAGATGGGCTTCCGCACGCTCGCGATTCAAAAGCGCAGCAGCGAAGTCTGGCAGGTGCTCGGCGCGGTCAAGACCGAGTTTGAAAAGTTCGGGGACATCCTCGAAAAATCGCAGCAGCGGCTGCAGCAGGTCAATTCCGACCTCGACAATCTGATCGGCACGCGTTCGCGCGCGATCGCGCGGAAGCTCCGCTCCGTCGAAAAGCTCGATCCGCTCGAAGCGGAATCGCTGATCGGGGACGGAAAGGATCTCTGATGGAAACGGAGGTTCGTTTGGCAGCGTACAACGAGCTGCCCCGGGTCAACGAACTGCAAGGCCGATGCGCGAAAAAAGGCTTCCCCCGCATTGAACTCGACATGTGGTCGTTCAACGAATCCGCCCTTGCGTTTTATGAGGCGGAGGGGTTCACCACCTACCGCCGATATCTGGAATTTCCTTTGGAATAAACTGCATCCGCTTCGATCGAATTCGAAGCGGATGTTCTTTTATGCTTCTTCCATGAGCCCGAGAAGGTGGGCGTGCGTTTGGGGAAAGCTCTTTTTCAGCGATACGATGCGTTCCCCCTGCAAAAAGCAGTGGTGCGAAAGCGCAGTCGTGCAGATCTCGTTTGTCGCTTCATTGACAACCGTATAGGCAAACGTGAGCCGAACGCCCGTGTACGCCGCAAGGCGCACGTCGATGCGCACCCGTTCGGAAAAGCGCACCGGCTTTTTATACGCGACCTCGATCCCGACCACCGGCGAAACGAGGCCGTTCTCCTCCATCGCGCGGTACGGCATGCCGACGCTTTCCAAAAACGCGATCCGCGCCTCCTCCATCCACTTCACATAATTCGAATGGTGGATGATCCCCATCTGATCCGTCTCGTGATAGCAGGCGGTTCTTTCATATGAAAACATCCGGCGTCTCCCCGTCAGAACAGCCCGGTGATCCGGCCGTTCTCATCGACATCGATCTTCTCGGCGGCGGGGGCCTTCGGGAGCCCCGGCATCGTCATGATATCGCCGGTCAGCACGACGACAAACCCTGCGCCTGCGGAAACCTTGACGTTTTTGACCGTCACCGTGAAGTGTTCGGGCGCGCCGAGCTTGTTGGGATCATCCGAAAAGCTGTACTGCGTTTTGGCGATGCAGACCGGGAGCCGTCCGAACCCAAGCGATTCCAGCTGCGCAATCTGCTTCTTTGCCGCGGGCAGAACCGTGATCCCGTCGCCGCCGTACACCTTCTGCACGATCGCCGTGATCTTCTCCTCGATCGATCCGTCCAGGTCGTAGGAGAACGTGAAGTCTCCCCGCTCCTCTTCGCAGAGCCGGACGACCTCTTTCGCAAGCGCTTCGCCGCCGCTGCCGCCGTCGGCCCAGACCGTGGACAGCACCGTGTTCACGCCGAGCGCGCGGCACTTTTCCATGATGAACGCGATCTCCGCGTCGGTATCCGTCGGGAACCGGTTGACCGCAACGACGCACGGCAGCCGGTACACGTTGCGCATGTTCGAAACGTGGCGCAAAAGGTTCGGGATTCCGCGTTCGAGTGCGGCAAGATCCTCCGTGTTCAGCTGCTTTTTATCGAGCCCGCCGTGCATCTTCAGCGCGCGCACGGTCGCCACAACGACCACCGCGTCCGGCACGAGATTTGCCATGCGGCATTTGATATCGAGAAACTTTTCCGCGCCGAGATCCGCGCCGAACCCCGCTTCCGTCACCGTATAATCGCCGAGCTTCAGCGCCATCCGCGTTGCCATTACGGAGTTGCAGCCGTGCGCGATATTCGCAAACGGACCGCCGTGTACAAACGCCGGCGTCCCCTCGAGCGTCTGCACAAGATTCGGCTTCAACGCGTCCTTCAAAAGCGCGGTCATCGCGCCCGTGGCCTTCAAATCGCCTGCAGTGACGGGCCGGTCGTCATACGTATAGCCGACGATGATGCGCCCGAGGCGCTCCTTGAGATCGGGAATCGAGCTTGCAAGGCAGAAGACCGCCATGATCTCGCTCGCCACCGTGATATCGAATCCGTCCTCACGCGGGGTGCCGTTCGCCTTGCCGCCGAGCCCATCCACCAAGAACCGCAGCTGCCGGTCGTTCATATCGACACAGCGCTTCCAGGTGATCTTGCGCACGTCGATCCCGAGCGCGTTGCCCTGCTGAATATGATTGTCCAGCATGGCCGCAAGCAGGTTGTTCGCGGCGCCGATCGCGTGAAAATCGCCGGTGAAATGCAGATTGATGTCCTCCATCGGCACGACCTGCGCATAGCCGCCGCCCGCCGCGCCGCCTTTGATGCCGAAAACCGGTCCGAGCGACGGTTCGCGCAGCGCGACCGTCACGCGTTTTCCGATGCGCCGGAGCCCATCGGCAAGGCCGATCGTCGTCGTCGTTTTGCCTTCGCCCGCCGGTGTCGGCGTGATGGCCGTCACCAAAATCAGCTTGCCGTCCTTCCGATCCGTCTCCTTCAGAAGCTGCGGATCGACCTTCGTCTTATACCGCCCGTACGGCTCCAGATACGCTTCTCCGATCCCGGCATGCGCGGCGATCTCGGTGATCGGGCGCATGGGCGTTTGCTGTGCAATCTCGATGTCGGATAAATAGGTCATGGCAATGCCTCCGATGCAAAAGTTTCCTTTATCATATCGTTTTGCGTCGGATTTGTAAAGCCTTTTATGCGCGTTCAAGCCACAAAACAGCGGCCGACAGCGCGATCAACAGCAGCCCCGCCGCGCCGCAGACGACCGCCCCCGCCCATCTGCGGTTTCGGACCGAATGGATGGCATACAGCGTGCCGTACAGCAGCACAGCCGCGTTCATCATTAGGATTCCGATCACGATGCGCCTCCCGTTTCCAATACCCGCACATGGACAGCAAACGATGCCGAGAGCGAAGCATACCGCGTCTTCCACCCCGCTTCCCCGCCGAACGGGAACTGCCACAGCTCCCGCGTGCCGAACTGCATCGCATCGGCATGCGCATCCGAAAGCGCAGAGAACAGGCGGTTCAGCTCCGCTTCGATCGTCTGTTCGAGCGTCGTTTGCAGCGTCGGATCGCGCGAAAGCGCCGAAAGCGGATATTCGGGCACCGCTTTCAGCCGAATCCGCACCTGTGCCGTGCCGTCCCGCACCGAAACCTCGGTTCGCCGGTTCGTTTGCAGCTTGACCGATACCGTGCCGGTCCCCGGAAGATAGAACGTGGTTCGCCCCTCGGAAAACGTGCCGCGCACCATCGCGAGCAGCGCCGTATGCCAGCCGGAAAGCGTCCCGACCATGCGCGGTCCGTCGAACACCGCGCTGCCGATCACCGAGGCGCCGAGCACATCGCTCTGCACAAGCGCGCCGCCGATCTTCGGGTACGCTTCGCCTCCGAGCAGATCCGGTTTCGGGTTCGGATCGTTTGCGCCGATATATGGCAGCACCAGATCGAACGCATCGGAGCCGAGCGCCTCCCAGACGCTGCGGCATCGGCCGTCCGGAACGGTTCCGGACTGGGCAGCGAGCGCATCGAGGTTGTTTATCGTCTTGGTAAACGACGGGTCCGCGTCGTTCTGCAGCCCTTCATAGAGCGTTTTCAGGTCGCTTCCCGCAACCATAACGTGCACGTTGGAATGGATATCGAGCGCGCCGAGCGAAAAATCCAGCAGCCGCTCGATCTCCCCCTCCCTTGCAAGCGGTTCCGACAGCAGGATCAGCGCCGTCCGCGAGAAGCGCAGCGTCATCGGCAGGCCGGCGTTCAGCGTTTCGATCGCTTCAAACAGCGTTCGCGCTTCCGCAGCGAGCACTTCGGTCGAGAGCGTCGCGCCCTCCTCCGATCCGGCTTTTGGCATTGCCGCAAGCAGCACGATCCGATACGCGAACGTATCGCCGCTCTCGACTCCAAAGCTCAGCACGTAGATGTGGTGGGCTGCGTCGCCCTTGCTCAAACAGCCGCAAAAAGAAAGCAGAGCCAATAGAATCGCAGTCAGTCTTCGCATCGGTTTCTCCTTCCCAACAATCCCGAGAGCGGGAGCACGGACAGGGCGGCGCCCGCGGTTCCGATCAGAGAGGCAACCTGCCATCCCGCGTCGTAGAGTGCGCGCAGCAGCAGAACCGCCGTCGCGGCAGCGGCCGCAAGCAGGACCGCAACCGGCCGGATATCGCGCACGGAACAGGTTTTGGCGAGCAGCAGCGACGCGCCGTACACCATGCACCCGGAGCCAAACAGCGCCGCCATCGTCCAAGCGAACAGGGCGATCCGGTCGAACCGCACCGCGGCATTGTCGGCGTCGATCTCCACCACGAGCCGGTACAGCGGGGAGGAAAGCGTCGTCAGCTCCGTATAGCGGTACGAGAGCGCAAGGCAGACCTCGGCAAGCACCGTGAGCGCGCCGCCGAGCAGCATACCGCGCGTTCCGGCGCGCTGCACATAGCGCCACCCCTGCGCGCCGGGCGCCGTCACAAGCAGCAGCAGAACGACCGGCAAAAAGCGTAAAAGCGACTGCATGCTTTCAAAAAGAAGATGCCTCATATCGGTCAGCAGCGGGAACAACCGATACGCGCGATAGAGCGGCACGTCCGACCCGAGCCCGACGGCAAGGATCACCAGCGTGATCGGCAGCAGCACGCGCCCGGTGCGCGCAAGCGTTTCCATGCCGAGCGCCGCCAAAATGGCAAGGCACGGCACGCAGTACAGAACGATCCGCGCGGGGGTTGCCTCGACGTAGATGAAATCCGTCAGCGCCCGCAAAAAGCAGGCGCCGGGCAGCACGGCCGCAAGCAGCATCGACAGCGCGCTGCACGCCGCAAGCAGAATGCCGATCGGCTTCGGAAGCCCACGGAATCGGTCGCCGAGCCCATCGAACCCGCCCCGCTTTAACGCATCGATTCCGAGCCGCAGCAGCAAAACGGAGAGCAGCAGCGCGATCACCGTTGCGAAATACGAAACGTTGCCGTCCCGAAACGATCCCGGATCCCGGATCGAGAAGCAACCGAGCACAAGCGTACAGACCGCGGTCACGGCAAACAGCTCGCGCGGTCCGAACCGTCCGAGCCGATCGTTCACAGCCGTCCCTCCGCATTCCAAAGGTCCGGCGGCGCGGCGCGGTTTGGGAGCTTTCCCCGCACGAGAAGGGGCCGCACGGAGCGCGTTTTCGGCGCAAACGGCGCAAGCATCGGAACGCCGAACGACTTCACCGAGCACAGCAGCGCAATCGTGAGCAGCGTGAGCCCGCCGATCCCGAGAAACCCGGCAAACGTCGCCGCAACGCACAGCGCCACGCGATAGTACGCGACGCAAATCTGCGTGCTGTAATCGGGAATCGTGAAGTTGCCGAGGCCCGACAGCGCCACGATGATCAGCACGACCGTGGATACAAGGTGCGCGGCGACGGCTGCCTGCCCGAGCAGCAGTCCGCCGATGATGCCGATTGCGTGGCCGACGACGCCCGGTACGCGGATCCCGGCTTCGCGCACAAGCTGAAACACGAGCAGCAGAAAGATCATCTCAACCGGCAGCGGTAAAAATACCATGACATGGCTCGAGAGCACGACCGACAGCACCTCTCCGGTCAGCTGCCCGGCATGGTGCTCGGTCAAAGCAAGAAAGTACGCGGGCATCCAGATCGAAACGATCGCGCCGATGGCCCGCACAACGCGCAGCAGCGTCCCGACCGGGCGGCGCACCGCCGCATCCTCCGCGCTCGAAAACAGCAGGCCGAGCGTGGCCGGAAGGATGCAGGCGATCGGGCTGCCCTCGAGCAGGATCGCAACCTTTCCGCTCGCGAGCGCGGCGGCAACGCGATCGGGCCGCTCGGATTTGAGCGTTTGCGGAAGCGGAAGCCACGGGTTGTCCTCAATGCGCTGTTCGATCGCGCCGATCGAAAGCACCGCGTCCGTATCGATGGCGGACAGCCGTTTTTGCACCTCGCGCAGCAGCGCCGGATTCGTGACCCCGTCGACGTACAGCAAAGCAAGATTCGTTCCGGTCTTCCCGCCCGAGGGCAGAAACGACGCAACGAAGTTCGGCATCCGGAGGATCCGCCGCAGCAGCGTGATGTTCGTGCGCAGGTTCTCGGTAAACGCCTCGTGCGCGCCGAGCACGACGTTTTCATTGACCGGCTCGGATACGCTGCGCGATACGTAGCCGCGCGTATCAAACAGAAGGCAGGTCTTCTCCCCCGCAAGGAACACCGCGGTGCGCCCCTCCGTGATTGCGGCGATCGCTTCGGAATACGAGGCGCAAAGAGCGGTTTCATCCAGCGGGAACACCGCCTTTTGCAGTGCTTCCGGCGTGCGGACGGCAAGGTCCCCGATTGCTGCGGTTTGCGCGGGAGCGAGCAAAAACCGCCCGATCCGATCCGCGTCCGCCATGCCGTTTAAAAACGCGGCCATCGCTTCCATGCGATTCCCGATCCGGAATCTGCGAAGCGATAGATCGGTGTTTTCCGAAATGCAGAACGTTTTCCCAAGCCGCGCGGTCATCTCCTCTATCGAGGGATCCAGCTCCTCGGGCTCCTTTGGGGGCTTCTGCGAAGGGATCGGCTCGGTTTCCAGAAGCTCAAATATCTGATACGGTTCATCAAAGCGAAACAGGTTCATACGGACAGTATGACCCCGCCCCCCCCCGTTCATACGTTCGATAAATGCAGGATCTTTTGTAAAAAGTAGTGGAAAAAAGCGGCAACGTATGTTATAATAATCGTTGCCGAATTGAAATCGGACAATCGTAACGGAGGATCGTATTCCATGGCAGATGAATCTCGCCCTGTCCTTTCGGACTTTGACAGCTTCCTGTTCCATCAGGGAACGGACTACTCGGCTTACAAAAAGCTCGGCGCGCATCCCGGCAATGCCGAGGGCGTCGACGGCACCTGGTTCAACGTTTGGGCGCCGAACGCCAAGCAAGTGTATGTGGTAACCGCCGCAACGCGTTGGGAGAACATGATCCCGATGCACCGCGCGGAATTTGACCCCACCGTTTGGGAAGTGTTCGTTGCGAATGTGCATGACGGCGACGCGTACCGCTATGTCGTCGACGGGGCGGACGGCATTCGCCGCTACAAATCCGATCCGTTCGGGTTCCGTTCCGAGCTCCGGCCGGACAGCGCCTCCATCGTCAGCCGGCTCGATACCTATACCTGGCATGACGCGGACTTCCTCGCGCAGCAGGACAATACCAAGGTGCTCAATCAGCCGATCGCGATCTATGAAGTGCATCTCGGCTCCTGGAAGAAGAAATATCGCGGGGATTGGGATTTCTCCGGCTTCATGAACTATCGTGAGCTGGCGGACGAGCTTTCCGAGTACGTCAACTGGATGGGCTTTACGCACGTCGAGCTGATCGGCATCTGCGAGCATCCGTTCGACGGGTCCTGGGGCTATCAGGTCACCGGCTTCTTCTCCCCGACGTCGCGCTACGGCACGCCGGACGATTTCCGTTACTTCGTTGATAAAATGCATCAGTGCGGCATCGCGGTCATTCTGGACTGGGTGCCCGCACACTTCCCGAAGGATCCGTTCGGTCTCGAATCGTTCGACGGGACGCCGCTGTTTGAATCGGGCGATCCGCTCCGCGCCGAATATCCGCAGTGGGGCACGAAGGCGTTCGACCACGGCAAGCCCGAGGTGCGTTCGTTCCTGATTTCGAGCGCGTTCTATTGGGTCCGCGAGTTCCATATCGACGCGCTGCGCGTCGACGCAGTCGCCGCGATGCTCTACGCGAGCTTCGGCAGAGCCGAATGGCGCCCGAATATGTACGGCGGCGACATCAACCTCGAAAGCAAAGCGTTCTTGCAGCAGGCGAACTACGCGATCTGCGGCCAGACCAACGCGTACATGATCGCCGAGGATTCCTCCGAGCTGCAGGGCATCACGGGAGACGTCCGGTGGGACGGCATCGGCTTTACGTTCAAGTGGAACATGGGCTGGATGAACGACTCGCTGCGGTACCTTGAGGTCGATCCGATCTTCCGCAAATGGCATCACAACACGCTGACGCATACCGCAGACTATGCGTTCAACGAGAACTACATCCTCGTGCTCAGTCATGACGAGGTCGTTCACCTCAAGCACTCGATGGTCGAGAAGGCGCCCGGCGATAAGCCCGCGCGGCTCGGCGGTCTGAAGTCGTTCTATACGTATCAGTTCACGCATCCCGGCAAGAAGCTGCTGTTCATGGGCCAGGAGTTTGCGCAGGAGCGCGAATGGTCCGAAGCGCGTTCCTTGGACTGGGGCCTTGCAAGCGATTTCGGTCATCGCGACGTGCTGCAGTGCGTCCGCAACCTGTTGGACATCTATCGCAAGTATCCGTGCCTGTATACCGATTCGAAGGATCCGTCCACGTTCCAGTGGGTCAACCGCGGCGACGCGGATCGCAACCTCGTCAGCTTCATCCGCCGCAATCCGTGGAACTACGACGGCGCAGTGCTGGTCGTGTGCAGCTTCTCCCCGAATACCTACATCGATTACGCGGTCGGCGTTCCCGAGCCCGGTCTCTATAAACGCGCGTTCAGCACGTTCGACAGCCTGCCCGGCGGCGGCGGCTCGGCCGACGGCATCGAGGTTCCCCCGCTTTCGGCAACCGAGGCTGAGTGCGACGGCTACCCGTATCGCCTGACGTACAGCCTGCGTCCGTTCGAAGCTGTCATCTTCGAATTGCCGACAAAGGCGGAAGCGCCCGAAGCATAACCCAAAAGCTGAGAAAAACCGGCATAAAATGCCGGTTTTTTGTATTGCTGTCTTTCTTTTAAAAACAAATCTTTATCGCTTTGTTTTTATCCGAAGTACAAAACTTTTCCATAATATACCATTTTGTTAAAAAAAGTGGCAAAAAAGTGTAAATAATCGCGATTTCTGTCCAATGATCGATTGACAATCCACGAAGGAGATGATATATTGTACGTAACGAAATCGGGCGCGTTGAAAAAACAATTTGTTATCCTCATTGTCCGATTTATGAGGAGGTTTTTTTCTATGCAATTAACAATGACCACCGACTATGCAATCCGCTGCCTCCTGTACCTTTCGCAGAACAACGGTGTTTCCACGTCGCAGAAGGTTCGGGAATTTGCCCAGATCAGCAGCGACGAACATACCCGGAAAATTCTTCGCCAGCTCAAGTACGGCGGGCTTGTTCGTTCCGATAAAGGTGCCAACGGCGGCTATGCGCTTGCGCGCCCGCTGAGCGCGATCTCCTTCTTGGATGTCGTTCGCTGTACGGAGGACTCCGTCCGGTTCAATCGGCTTTCCTCCATCGATCCGAGCGAGTATACCGAGCAGCAGAAAGCCGTCGCGGGGTTCTATTCCGCCACGCAGCAGATGTTGGAAGAATACCTCGGCAGCATCACGATCCAGGAGATTTTGGACGGCAAATTGCCGACTTGGGGAAAGCTCAACTGAAATACAAACGGAAAAGGAGTGCGTGCGCACTCCTTTTTTTGTTGGCGTTTTATTCCATTTTTTGGGCAAAGCTTCCGCAAAAGCTCTCTCCGCTTGTTCCGGAAAAGCTCCGATGCGTCGGCCGGACAACAATGCTGTTGAGCCGACAGACGTTTCCCGCCTCATGGAACATACAATTGGTGACTTCGCATCCGATGGTCTGTGATCCGTACGGCATACCGCTGTTCTCTCCTTTTTTTCTTAGTATGCAGAGCGGATGCGCAAACTATGCGGCCTTTGAACAAATTTTCTTACAGCACCTGCTGCAGCATCTGCTCGAGCAGCGCTTTGGGGCGCGCGCCAGCCGACTGCTCGACGATCTCGCCGTCCTGAAGCAGCACAAGGTTCGGGATCGACGCAACGCGGAAGCGCTGCGCAAGGCCCGGCTCCTCATCGACATCGACCTTCACGAACGTGATCCGGTCGCCATACTGCTCCGCAAGCTGCTCCACAAACGGGGACACCATGCGGCACGGGCCGCACCAGGTCGCCCAGAAGTCCACAAAGACCGGCTTATCGCCGTTCAGAATCGCGTCAAAGTTCTCGCTCGTTCCGACAAGTACGTTTTCCATGGTTGTTCTCCTTTTTCTTCTTATTCTTCTTCAAAATCGGTCACCGCGATATGCAGTTCGCGGAGCTGCTTTTCATCGACCGGGTCCGGCGCGTTCGTGAGCGGGCAGGACGCGTTCTGTACCTTCGGGAACGCAATGACGTCGCGGATCGACGGCGTGCCGCAGATCAGCATCGCCAACCGATCGAGTCCGTACGCCATGCCGCCGTGCGGAGGCGTGCCGTATTTCAACGCGTCGAGCAGGAATTTGAACCGCGCTTCCGCCTGTTCATGCGTGAGGCCGATGACCTCGAACATCTTGCTCTGCAGCTCGCTCGAATGAATTCGGATCGAACCGCCGCCGATCTCATTGCCGTTGAGCACGATATCGTACGCCTTGGCACGCACCGCGCCGGGATCGGTATCGAGCTTGGGAACGTCCTCGTCCATCGGGCTCGTGAACGGGTGATGCATCGCAACGAACCGGTTCTCCTCCTCGCTCCATTCCAGCTGCGGGAACTCCGTGACCCAAAGCAGGTTGTACTTGCCCTCGGGGATCAGGTTCAGCTTTTCCGCGAGCTTCAGACGCAGCGCGCCGAGCGCCTGCCATACGACCGTATTCTTGTCGGCCACGATGAACAGCACATCGCCCTTACGGAAGTCCGCCGCTTCACAGATCGCGGTAAGCTCCTGCTCCGTGAGGAACTTGGCGATCGGGGACTGCAATCCTTCGTCCTTCCAATTCATCCACGCAAGGCCCTTGGCCCGATACGTCTTGACAAATTCGCCGAGCGCATCGATCTCCTTGCGGGAGAACTGCTTCGAAGCGCCCTTGGCAACGATGCCGCGCACGCTTCCGCCGCTCTGCAGCGCGTTTTGGAACACCGAGAATCCGGAATTTTGCACCGCTTCGGACAGGTCCTTCAGCTCCATTTCAAATCGCGTATCCGGCTTATCGGAGCCGTAACGGTTCATCGCGTCGATCCACTTGATGCGCGGCAGCGGAAGCGTTACGTCGTAATCGAGCGTTTCCTTGAACAAGCGCTTCAAGAAGCCCTCGTTCATGCCCATCACATCGTCCTCTTCGACGAACGACATCTCGAGGTCGATCTGCGTAAAGTCCGGCTGACGGTCCGCGCGCAGGTCCTCGTCGCGGAAGCAGCGCGCAATCTGGATGTACCGATCGAAGCCGGACAGCATCAGAAGCTGCTTAAAGAGCTGCGGGCTCTGCGGGAGCGCGTAGAACGAACCGGGATGCACGCGGCTCGGAACAAGGTAGTCGCGCGCGCCTTCGGGCGTGCTCTTGGTCAGAACCGGCGTTTCGATATCGATAAACCCGTTCTCGTTGAAATATTCGCGCGCGATGTGCGCAATCTTGCTCCGCATGATCAGGTTCTTCTGCATGCAGGGCCGTCTGAGGTCGAGGTAGCGGTACTTCAGCCGCAGCAGCTCGGACGCGTTGCAGTTGTCGCTCGTATCGATCGGCGGGGTTTCCGCGGCGGACAGGATCTTGAACTCCTTCACGAGCACTTCCACTTCGCCCGTCGGCATATTCGGGTTGATCGCCGACCGCACCGAAAGTGTGCCCCGAACCGCCAGAACGTATTCGGAGCGGATCGTGCTCGCGCGCGCAAAGTCCGCTTCGGACAGCGCGTTCTGGTCAAAGACGATCTGCATCAAGCCCGAACGGTCCCTCAACTGCACAAAGATCAGCGCGCCGAGATCGCGCCGCACATTGACCCATCCCATCAGGGTCACTTCCCTGCCGGCATCGGCCCGCGAAAGCTCGGTGCAGTAGCAAGTGCGTTTCCAACCGTTTAAAAATTCTCCCATCGTTTTATCCTCTCAATCCGTTTGCAATCTCTTCTGGGGTCAGCGCCGTTTCCCGCTGCTCCCCCGTCTTCATATTCTTGAGGACCGCCTTGCCTTCGGCGATCTCATTGTCCCCGATGACCAGCACGTTCGCCGCGCCGACCTTGTCCGCAAACTTCATGCCGGCCTTGACGCTGCGTCCGACATGATCCGTATCCACCGCAAATCCGAGCGCGCGCAGCTGCTGGCAAAGCACAAACGCCCGTTCTTTGGCCGCGTCGCCGAGCCCAAGCAGCATCAGATCATAGCGCAGCGGCTTTTCCACCGTGACGCCGAGCTGCTCCATAATCAGCAGCAGCCGTTCCATACCGAGACCGAAGCCGACCGCGGGCAGTTCCGGACCGCCGAGCTCCTTGATCAGCCCGTCGTACCGCCCGCCGCCGCACAGCGTTCCCTGCGCGCCGGGCATGCCCGAAACGATCTCAAACACGGTCTTCGTATAGTAATCCAGTCCGCGCACGAGCATCGGGTCGAGCTCGTAGCGGATGCCGATCCCGTCGAGCAGGCGAATCAGCCCGTCCATGTGCGTACGGCATTCGTCGCAGATATAATCCATCGTGTGCGGCGCCTCGCGCACGATCTCCTTGCAGTGCTCCACCTTGCAGTCGAGAATCCGCAGCGGATTCGTTTCAAAGCGGGATTTGCAGTCCGGGCAAAGCTCGTCGTATCGCCCCGCAAGGTATTCGCGCAGCGCCGTCTGATACCGGCCGCGGCACTTCGGACAGCCGATGCTGTTCAGCTTGATCGTAAGATCGTGCACGCCGATCGTTTCGAAAATCTCCGACGCGAGCGCGATCACCTCCGCATCCGCGGACGGCTGCGGCGCGCCGAATACCTCCACGCCGAACTGATGATGCTCGCGGAGCCGCCCCGCCTGCGGGCGCTCGTAGCGAAACACCGGGCAATAGAGATAGTACATCTTGGTCGGCTGCGCTTCGGAGAACAGACCGTTTTCCACAAACATGCGCACCGCGCCGGCCGTACCCTCCGGCTTCAGCGTAATGCTGCGGTCGCCCTTATCGGTGAACGTGTACATTTCCTTCTGGACGATATCCGTCGTCCCCCCGACGCCGCGCAAAAACAGCTCGGTGTGCTCGATGCACGGCGTACGCGCTTCCAAAAGCCCGTATTTACGGACGACGTTTCGCACGACCGATTCGAGATGCTGCCAGCGATAGCTTTCCTCCGGGAGAACGTCCTTGGTTCCTTTCGGTGCCTTATAAGCCATTTGTTTACTCCTTTTCCAAAAAATAAACGCGGTCCTTCCATCATAGGGACGGAAAGCCCGCGGTGCCACCCTGTTTCGTGAGAAGTCTCACGCACTCGAATCCAGTAACGCGGATGAAACGGCGTGCCTTTTCGGGCACGCGGCTTGCGGGTGTCGTTCGCCGCCGTCCGTTCACGCATCTTGCAGCCGTGGATGCGCTCTCTACAGAACCGACAAAACGGGTACTCTTCCGTTCAACGCCTTTTCTTGATTATATCGACCTGCTTCGCCGCTGTCAAGCATCAAACCGCGATTTTACGCGCAATCCCCCGCTCCCCCGCTTCGCTTTTGGGTTGACAGGCGGATTTTGATGTGGTATCATTTGCACATAGCGTTATTCTTTTGAAAAAATAACGTTA
>JAEEGL016074500.1_pt1 | contig 25416 bp, 17 predicted proteins | sample 9134231 | NCBI WGS metagenome assembly JAEEGL01 (sample SAMN16246548, study PRJNA631951) | gut metagenome | biome: gut microbiome; feature: rumen; material: fiber-attached | host: Bos | place: Iran: Karaj | collected 2018-10
AAAAAAGCGATATTGCCGTGCTGCTGGGATATGCGGGCAATTACAAGGTTTTGACGTTCCTTGGACTTACTTTGTCTGGAATAGCGATGGTCCTTGGTATGTTGCCATACATATGTGTGTGGCTGGTGGCAAGAGATCTTATCGCAGTAGCACCTAATTGGACATTAGCTACCGGAATAGGCAAATATGGTTGGCTTGCATTCTGGTTTTCACTGGCAGGAATAATAGTTTATTTCGCTGCCCTAATGTGTACCCATTTGGCAGCATTTAGAACTGCTTCAAACATTAGAAAGCAGGGAATGGCGCACCTTATGAAGGCGCCTATGGGATTTTTTGATTCCAACGCTTCAGGACTACTTAGAAATCGTCTTGATGGAGCAGCGTCGGAGACAGAGACATTACTTGCTCACAACCTTGCAGATATAGTTGGAAGTGCAGCTATGTTTATAGGCATGCTAGTCCTTATGTTTGTTTTTGACTGGAGGATGGGAGCTGCTTGTCTACTTGCTGCGGTAATCTCGGTTGCAGCAATGTTTGCCATGATGGGGGGCAAAAATGCAAAGCTCATGCAGGAGTATCAGGCAGCTCAGGATTATATGAGCAAAGCCGGTACGGAATATGTTCGTGGAATACCTGTAGTAAAGGTGTTTCAGCAGACTGTTTATTCCTTCAAAGCTTTTAAGGAAGCCATCGAGGATTACAGTAAAAAAGCTGAGAAGTATACCATAGACGTATGTCAGGTTCCTCAGTCAGTCAATCTCACCGCGACAGAGGGAGCATTCATTTTTCTTGTCCCTGTAGCGGTTCTTATAGCCCCTTCTGCTCTTAAGTCAGGGGATTTCGCAGGCTTTGTGACAAACTTTGCCTTCTATGCAGTTTTTTCAGCAATTGTATCAACAGCTCTTGCAAGAATAATGTTTGCTGCAAGCGGAATGATGATTGCAAGCACAGCTCTTGGTCGAATAGCTCAGGTAATGGCTGCGCCTACGCTTGAGATATCAGATAATCCAAAAACTCCAAAGGATAACAGCATAGAATTTAAAGATGTTTCCTTTACATATGAGGGTGCGGACATCCCTGCCATAGACCATGTTTCCTTTAAGGTTGAAGCAGGTCAGACTGTAGCACTGGTTGGACCATCCGGCGGCGGAAAAACAACAGCAGCAAGCCTGATTCCTCGCTTCTGGGACGTTACAGAGGGGGCGGTTACTGTTGGCGGCGTCGATGTTAGAGATATTGATCCCCATGTGCTGATGGACAGGATAGCATTTGTTTTCCAGAACAACAGGCTTTTTAAAGCAAGCATATTTGAAAATGTAAGGGCAGCAAGACCAAGTGCCTCCAGAGAAGAAGTGCAGAAGGCGCTTTCAGCAGCCCAGTGCGAAGACATTTTGGAAAAACTGCCAAAGGGTATGGATACAGTAATAGGAGCAGATGGAACCTATCTATCAGGCGGAGAACAGCAGAGAGTTGCTCTTGCAAGGGCAATCCTTAAGGACGCGCCAATCGTTGTGCTGGATGAGGCTACAGCTTTTGCTGATCCGGAGAATGAGGTGCTTATTCAGAAAGCCTTTGCGACTCTGACTAAAGGAAAGACAGTTATAATGATAGCTCACCGTTTGTCCACTGTCGTTGGTGCGGATAGAATCATTGTTCTCGATGACGGCAGTGCTGTAGAATTTGGAACTCATAATGAACTTAAGGAAAAGAATGGAATGTATTCCCGGATGTGGGCAGACTACAACAAGGCCGTGAAGTGGCGTATTGCTGCGGGGGAGGTGATGTAAATGTTTGGAAAAGGGTTTCAGAGAAAATATGCTCTTACAGATCAGGGCGTTAAAAATGCTAAAAAAGCCACATTCTGGACAGTTATAACCAACCTGGTGGTAATGGGTGGAATGGGAATACTGTACCTGATGATGAAAAGCTACATGGAGACACTTACAGATGGTGCTCAGCTTCCAGGTGCAGGGCTGTTTATACTTCTTTGCCTTGCATTTGTAGTACTGTCGTTCATCACTCATATGCAGCAGTATAGAGCAACCTATGGACTTGTGTACGGAGAGGTTAAGGATGTTCGAATTTCTCTCGCAGAGCGCATGAGGAAGCTTCCACTTGGCTATTTTGGAAAAAGAGATCTTGCAGACCTGACGGAAACAATTATGGGTGATGTTAACCGCCTTGAGCATGTATGGTCTCATTGCATCGGCTATCTTTATGGTTCATATATTTCTACAGCAATCGTGGCTATTATGCTATTTGCATTCGACTGGCGTCTGTCTCTTGCCTGCCTGTGGGGAGTGCCGGTGGCGTTCATTCTGCTTTTTGGAAGCCGCAAGATAAATAAGCGCCAGTCTGAGATTACAAAAGAGGCAGGAATCCAGGTAGCTGATGGAATTCAGGAGACCCTCGAAAATATCCGTGAGATAAGGGCAACCAATCAGGAGCAGAAGTTTCTTGATGAGCTTGATGCCAAAATTGATTATCACGAAAAGACAATGCTTTCGGGAGAATTGTCCTGCGGAATCTTTGTTAATGCAGCCAGCGTGATCATGCGTCTTGGTGTTGCTACGACGATTCTTACCGGCACAAAGCTTATCATGTCAGGGCAGGTTGAATTCATGGTAATGTTTATGTTTCTTTTGGTCATAACCAGAGTGTATTCACCATTTGATCAGGCTCTGGCACTTATTGCAGAAATGCTTATGTCACAGATTTCGGCTAAGCGTCTTATGGAGATTCATGACACGCAGACAGCAGAAGGTGCTAATGAATTTAAGCCTAAAGGACATGACATAGTCTTTGAAAATGTAGGATTTGCTTACGAGGACAATTTGGGTAAAGGTGCAAATGAGGTACTTAATGGAGTCAGCTTTACTGCAAAGGAAGGCGAGGTAACAGCCCTTGTAGGTCCATCAGGATCAGGCAAGAGTACCTGTGCAAGACTTGCTGCGAGACTTTGGGATACGCCTAAGGGAGCCATTAAGGTCGGCGGAGTGGATATAAATGGTGTAGATCCGGAGGTGCTTCTTAGCGATTACTCAATGGTATTCCAGGACGTAGTGCTTTTTGATGATACGGTAATGGAAAATATCCGTCTCGGTAAGCACGGGGCTACTGACGAGGAAGTACTGGCAGCAGCAAAAGCGGCTAACTGCGATGAGTTTGTTCTAAAGCTTCCAAATGGCTACAATACGCCAATTGGTGAAAACGGAGCAAAGCTTTCAGGTGGAGAAAGACAGAGAATTTCCATTGCAAGGGCACTTCTTAAGAATGCACCAATTGTTCTTCTTGATGAAGCCACAGCTTCTCTTGATGTAGAAAATGAAACCAAGGTTCAGAGTGCTCTTTCGCGACTCCTTGCAGGAAAGACTGTTCTTGTCATTGCACATCGTATGCGTACTGTAGAGGCAGCAGACAAGATTATAGTCCTTTCAGATGGCAAGGTGGCAGAGGAAGGAAAACCATCTGAACTTCTTAAGAAAGAAAAAGGAATATTCAGACATATGGCACAGCTTCAGAGCGATAGTGCAAGTTGGAGTATTGCGTAAGGGAAAAATTGCATTAGCAATAAATAGAATAAAACAGGAGGCGTGTATGAGTTTAAGTGAACTTCAAAAGGACAAAAATGCAGTTGTTGAAAGGCTTACAGGAGATGAGCGTTTTGTGAGCAGAATTACATCGATTGGTCTTACTCCGGGATGCAGTGTTAAGGTCATCAGAAATGATAAGAACAGACCAATGCTCATTTATTCCAGAGATACATTGATTGCCCTTAACAGAAATGAGTGCAAGGGAATTGAGGTTATGGAGGTGGCAGGATGAGCTCAGCAACAATAGCATTATTGGGACAACCTAACTCCGGAAAATCAACACTTTTCAATGCACTAACCGGTCTTCGCCAGCATGTGGGTAACTGGCCAGGTAAAACTGTTGAGAAGAAAGAGGGAAGCTTTGTATATAAGGGGATGGAGTGCGCCATAGCTGACCTTCCGGGATCCTACAGTCTCACTGCAAACTCTGACGAAGAGCTGATAACAAGAGACTATATTGCATCAGGAAAGGCAGACGTTGTCTGTATTCTTGCTGACAGCTCACAGCTGGAGAGAAGTCTTTTTATGACAGCTGATTATGCAGGAATAGATGTACCAAGCTTTCTTGTGCTTAATATGGCCGATGTGGCTGCAGATCAGGGAAAGAAAATTGATGTAAAAGCAATCGAGAAAAAACTTGGCATTCCTGTGCTTCTTTTCTCTGCAACTGAAGGAAAAAAGTATGAGCCATATTATGAAGTTATGGAAAGAGCAGTAAAAGAGAAGGCAAAGATCAATATATCTTCTCTGGAAGCTGAATATGAAAAAATAGAGGGTTACAGCCTGATAAAGCAGCTTATACCGGATAATCTTGTTAAAGGATTTTCTTCAATGTGGCTTACCATAAAAGCTCTTGAGGGGGATAAGCAGGTTCATTCGATTCTTAAGGCTAAATTACCTTCAGAAAGCTATAAAAACATAGTTAATATCTGCAATAACAGTCAGGGTGCTATAGCCACAGGCAGCAGTAAGTTCAAGTGGATTGATGAGCTTTTGGATGGCAGCGTTACCACAGGAAAAGATAGTGTGTCCTTGAGTAGACTCGATAGAATCTATCTTAGTAAAACCTGGGGAAAGCCTGCAGTTGTTTTAACTGTTCTTTTAGGACTCATAGCATCATTTATTCCGGCACTTCCATTTATGGGAATAGGGCAGGGTATAGGGGCACTGAAAGCTCCTGTCGCAGCAGCACTATCTGCGGTAGGTGCTCCGGAGATCCTTATACAGATTGTAACTACTGTAATCATCCAGTCTTTCTGCTATATAGTTCAAATGCTTGGCTTTGTATTTGGCGTGACCCTTGTCTTTGGACTATTGGAAGAAGTTGGCGTAATGGCGCGTATTTCTTATGTTTTTGATAATACTATGGGCAAGCTTGGCCTTCAGGGAAAATCTGTAATGCCTTTCCTTGTAAGCTTTGGCTGTACCATGGGCGGGGCAGCAGGCGCCAGAGTAATTGACAACTGGGGACAAAAGGTTCTTACTATCGCTCTTGCCTGGGCAGTACCCTGCGGAGCAGCCTGGGCAGTAATTCCAATGCTCTCGGCAATTTTCTTTGGCCCTGGCGCAGTCCTTGTCATCGTAGCAATTCTTTTTACTATGATCTTACATATGTGGTTAACAGCTAAGATATTTGGAAGAAAGCTGGTTAAGAAAAATGATAGATATGGAATGATCATGGAACTTCCTCCATATCATAAGCCAAGGATTGGTGCGCTTCTTAGATATGTCCTTGGAAGAACAGGTGATACATTTAAGCGCGTATCAAGCGTGGTACTGCTGGTATGCGGTGTGTTCTGGCTTCTTAGCTATACCTTTGTTCCGGGCACTCAGCCTATTCTTTATAAAATTGGAACAGCCATTGAGCCTGTGACCAAAATCTTTGGACTTGGATGGCAGCTATTTGTAGCCTTTATTGCTTCAGCGGTAGGAAAAGAGGGAGCTATTGGTGTTATCAGTGCTCTCTATACTGGAGGAAATCTTTCATCTGCCTTCAACGCAGCCATGAGTGGCGCCGGGGCAGCAGCAAATCTCAATGAAATCCTTCTTGCGAATGTGTCCAAGGCAGAAGCGCTTGCGTTTATTTTTGCCATGACCTTCAATATGCCATGTGTTGTGGCACTGGCCGCTACATTCCAGGAGACATATTCTGTTAAGTGGACAGCAAGAATCGCGCTTTATTATACAGCTACTGCACTTATTCTTGCTGCTATTGCTTACCATATCGGACTGATTATATTCTAAAACTGAAAAAATATTATAGCTCTGCGAGGCGATTTATGAGGGATTTAATTGAACTGTTAAGTGATGGTCATGCCAGAACTGAGAAGCTTTTGGCCATTGAACTTCACACAACGGTAGATGACGTAAAAAGACAGATAGAATATTTAGAACACATGGGTATAATCCGCAAGGTGGATATGTCATCCTGTGATGGGAGCTGCGGCGGTGACTGCGGCAAATGTGCTCCCAAGGATGGCTTCAAAAACATGGGATCCATGTATGAAATTGTTCTGAAAAAGGCAAACTGAGTAAAAAACAAGGCGGGAAGGTGATGAGATTCACTTTCCCGCCTTGATTTATAAAACAACTAACAAAAGGAATTATGAGGGAGACTTTGAAAAAATAATTTTAAAATACCCTTGCAAAATAAGTTAGCATTTGCTAACATAATAATCAAGAAGAGTAAATGATAATAATTATCATCGTGATTTGAATGAAGATATAGCCCGAGTTTCAGCGGGCTTTACTCTTTGAGAAAAGTTAGCAATAGCTAACCTATCTAATAAAAAAGAGCAGGGAGGATATTTTTAAATGGGAGATCAACTGCTGATACGACTATGTTCGCCGACACTTGCAGGACTTAAGACTGGGAATCTTTTTACTGTAGATGTGGAGGACAGGGCGAAGTTCAACAGAGAGATTTGTACATTTAATCACAGGCTGTCGTGTAAGGGGATTCGCATGATTCCTGTAAAGTACTGGGGAAATCACGTGATGTTGTATCTATACAGGCCAAAGCTTTTAAGACGTGATTTTGCCAACAAAGAGGTTTGCAAAATCCTCAAGGAAAAAGGATATTCATATGAAAACTCAGATCTATGTGTGGCACAGCTGGCAAGACATCTTGCAAAGGATCAGGAATTTCCCCATGAGATAGGTCTTTTCCTGGGGTACCCGGTCAGTGATGTGATTGGATTCATGAAAAGTCCCGAAGAGGGAGTAAAATATACCGGATTTTGGAAGGTATATGGAGATATTGACCACGCATTAAAGACTTTTGAAAAATATAAGAAGTGTACTGAGATATACAGCATGGCCCATAAAAATGGAAAGTCATTAGAGCAGCTTACTGTTGCGGGATAAATAATAAACAAAAAGAGGTAGTACAAATGTTATCAAATGGAATTATAATCGTGGTTCTGGCAGTGATCCTTGTGATCGCTCTAAGGGGGACTGTCAACCATATGCTGGGAAAGGGCAGCTGCTGCGGAGGTGGTAATTCAACAGTAAAAGAACCTGATAAAAAGCTTTCCGGCCCAATAATAAAAGAAAAAGTATTCAAGATAGATGGTATGCACTGCGAGAACTGTACTAACAGAGTCAAACGTGCAATCAACAGAATTGACGGGGTGTCAGCGAAGCTAAACCTCAGGAAAAAAGAGGCAGTTGTCCAGTATGAGAAGGAGGTGGATGATGGAATTATTGTCGCTGAAATCGAAGGACTTGGATATAAAGTTGAAAAAACTTATTGACAAATATTCTTAATAAGAATATCCTATGTAATGGCGTTAGCTAATACTAACTTTTATTACCTAATGCTAACCGAAAATTAGGAGGTTACAGATATGACACTTAATAACGCTGAAATTGGCAAAGAATATAGAATTGATGCGGTTGATACAGCGGGCGATGAGGAGATGGAAAGCTTCTTGTTTTCTCTGGGGTGCTATAGCGGCGAGAACATTACTGTTGTAGACAAGAAAAAAAATTTGGTGGTCGCAATTAAGGATGCCAGATATAATATCGATCCTGAGTTAGCGGATGCTATCAAGGTATGATATATAAATGTTTGATTTTATGTTAGCTGCTGCTATCGAAATATCCAGGGCGCGCCGCGTGGGTGATGGCTCTGAATAAATATATGGATTAAAGGATTTAGGAGGAAAAGGATTATGAGAATCGCAATGGCAGGTAATCCCAACAGTGGAAAGACTACCATGTACAACGCCCTTACAGGACGCAATGAGAAAATTGGTAACTGGGCTGGCGTTACTGTCGACAAGAAAGAAAGTGTTATTAAGAAAAAGTACTATGATGGGGACAAGGAGCTTATTGCAGTAGATCTTCCAGGTGCATATTCAATGTCACCTTTTACATCAGAAGAGAGCATCACAAGCGGATATGTTAAAAATGAGCATCCTGATGCCATCATCAATATCGTAGACTCAACAAACCTTTCAAGAAGTCTTTTCTTTACAACTCAGCTGCTTGAACTTGGAGTTCCTGTAGTTGTAGCTCTTAACAAGAATGATGCCAATGACAAGAAGGGCAATGCAATCGATGAAAAGCTTTTGTCAGAAAAGCTTGGCTGTCCTGTAATCAAGACTGTAGCAACATCTGAGGAGGGTCTTAAGGAAGTAGTTAAGGCAGCGGCAGAACTTGAGGGTAAGGGACAGAAGGAACCTTATGTTCAGGGAAATGTTGATCTTACTGATAAGGCTGCAGTTGAGGCTGCCGATAGAAAGAGATTTGAATTTGTAAACAATATCGTAAGCGAGGTTGAGAATCGTAAGGTTCTTACAAAGGATAAGAACTTTGGAGATAAGATTGATAACATCGTAACTCATCCAGTTCTTGGTATTTTGGTATTTGCTGCAATTATGTGGCTTGTATTCTACATTTCACAGACAACTGTAGGAACATGGCTTTCAGAGCTTCTTGCTGGATGGATTGAGGATTTTCAGGGAGTTGTAGGCGAAGCCATGGCCGATGCTAATCCACTTCTTTATGCAATCCTTGTAGATGGTATTATCGGCGGTGTTGGTGCCGTAGTTGGCTTCCTTCCACTTGTTATGGTTATGTATTTCCTCATTGCTCTTTTGGAGGATTGTGGATATATGTCCAGAGCAACAGTAGTTCTTGATCCTATTTTCAAGAGAGTAGGTCTTTCAGGAAAGTCTGTTATTCCTATGATCATTGGAACGGGTTGTGGAATCCCTGCTATTATGGCTTGCCGTACTATCAGAAACGAGAGAGAAAGACGTGCGACAGCCATGCTTGCAACCTTTATGCCATGCGGAGCCAAGCTTCCTGTTATCGCTCTTTTTGCAGGTGCTTTCTTCCCTGAATCAAGATGGGTAAGCTTTATCTGCTATATGGGCGGTATACTCCTTATTCTTCTTGGTGCACTTCTTATCAAGGCTATCACAGGTATGAAGTACAGAAAGAGCTTCTTCATCATCGAGCTTCCTGAGTACAAGGTTCCAAGTCTTGGATTTGCAGTAAAGTCTATGCTTGAAAGAGGTAAGGCATACATTGTTAAGGCAGGAACAGTAATTCTTGTATGTAACACAGTAGTTCAGATCATGAGCACCTTTGACTTTAGCTTCCAGCCTGTTGAAGAAGGTATGGAGAACACATCTATCCTTGCAGGTGTTGCAGGACCATTTGCTTATCTCCTTGTTCCTGTTGTCGGAATTGTTAGCTGGCAGCTTGCTGCAGCAGCTATCACAGGCTTTATTGCAAAGGAAAACGTTGTTGGTACAATCGCTACAGTTTATGCTATTTCAAACCTCATCGATACAGAAGAACTTGAGCTTATCGGCGAAGGAAATGCAGTAGCAGCAGTTATGGGAATCACAAAGGTTGCAGCACTTGCTTACCTTATGTTTAACCTTTATACACCACCTTGCTTTGCAGCTCTTGGTGCTATGAATTCAGAGATGAAGTCAGCTAAGTGGCTCTGGGGCGCTATTGGACTTCAGCTTGCAACCGGATTTACAGTAGGCTTCCTTGTATACCAGATTGGTACACTTATTACTACCGGAGCATTTGGAACTGGATTTGTTTACGGACTTATCGCCATTGCCGTATTTGCTGCAATCATTGTATACTTGATCAAGAGAAATCAGAAAGCAATGGTTCTCGAGTACAAGCTCGACTAATAATAGGATTTTAAAGTATTATGGTAAATTTTATTGCAGGAGCAGTGATCGCGCTGCTTTTAGGATTATCAATAAGTTATATTTATAAAGAAAAGAAAAAGGGCAATCATTGCATTGGTTGCCCTATGGCAGGAAAATGTCATAAGACAGGAGCCTGCAAATCATAAAAACAATGAGCCCGCGTAAAGCGGGCCTTGTTTTAGGAATGCGGTTAGCAAGAGCTAACTAACGAGATAGGGGTATGATGCGAAAATAATAGGGCTAGTTGTATAAAAGGGAGATGATATGAGTAATGATCAGATAATCAAGGCACTTCGAGATAAAGGCATGAGAATAACGAAACAGAGAAAAGTAGTTGCTAATGTCATTGCTGAAAATGATGGAGCTTCATGTAAGGATATATGCTGCATAGTAAGAAATCGTGACAAGTCAATTGGAACGGCAACAGTATATCGCATGATAAAAGCTTTGGAAGATATTGGAGTTGTGGAAAGAATAGACATGATAAAATTGCACTAAGAAGTGTCTATTTTACGACGTGAGGGGAATGTTATGAAAGAAGAATTTTTGGAAATAAAGGAGTTAAAGAAAAGCTTCGGGACAGGCGAAACCAGGCAGGAAGTCTTAAGAGGCATGAATTTTACCGTTAAAAAGGGCGAGTTCTGCGTACTTCTAGGACCTTCCGGTTCCGGAAAATCTACACTTTTAAATATAATCGGTGGAATCGATACACCGGATTCAGGATATGTAAGCATCAATAATGATAAGCTTGAGGATATGAATGAAAAGCAGCTTACCATGTACAGAAGAAGACACCTGGGATATGTTTTCCAGATGTACAATCTTATCCCGAATCTTAATGTAAAGGAAAATATAGAGGTTGGTGCATATCTTTCTGATAATCCACTGGATGTGGAAGAGGTTATCACAACCTTGGGACTTCAGGATCATAAGTACAAGTACCCTAATCAGTTATCAGGGGGACAGCAGCAGAGAGTATCTATAGGCCGAGCTGTAGTAAAAAATCCGGATATTCTTTTATGCGATGAGCCAACCGGTGCGTTGGATTACAAAACATCTAAAGAGATTCTATCTCTTATCGAAGACTGCAATAGTAAATACGGCAGTACTGTCATAATGGTTACCCATAATGAAGCAATTAAATATATGGCGGATCATGTGGTCAAGCTAAGGGACGGCGTTGTGCGCCACAATGATATAAACGACAAAAAGATAAAAGCTTCTGAGCTTGAGTGGTAAGGGGGAGATGACATGAGAAATCCTCTTATCAAAAGAATTCCTAAAGAACTTAGTTCGGAGTGGCACAAATATCTTGTAATCATAGTTTTTATGGTGGTTATGATCGGTGTCATTTCCGGAATGTATGTAGGACATGATAGTATGCTTGCGGCTGTCTATGAGGGGAGAGCGGAGCTAAATCTTGAGGATGGAAGCTTTGAACTGTCAAAGAAGGCTTCTGCGGAGCTTCTCCAGGACATCAGCACAGGAGAAAAAGCTGATGTCAGAGAGTATTACATCGAAAAGGGAACCAAAGAAGCAGATAAAGAAGTTGCTAAAAAGATAGATGAAGAGCTGGAAAAGAAAGTTACTGAGGCGATAGAAGAAAATGTTCGTGCTCAGTGCAAAGCATATGGAATAACGGATGAAACCATGATTCAGGCTCAGATTGATTCTTTTATGAAAGAATCTTTTGACGAAGCACTTAAAGAAGCTAAGGAATCAGATGAGTTTAAGGATGCAGAAGCGGAAGCCTATGACAAGGCCCATGAAGAAGTTATCAAAAAAGTCGATGAAAAATGGGATGAGGTAGCAGATAGGTATAACTTGGATGACGAGGGTTTTGAGACGGCTCCTATCACTATCTACGAGCACTTTTACAGGGATGAGACTGAAGACTTTGATAATGACGGTGAAAAGGATGCCATAGTAAGAGTTTTTAAGAGCGATGATCAGATTGACAGAGCATCTTTTATAAAAGGCCGTGCTCCGGAAAATGATACTGAGATCGCTATTGACAGAATGCACGCAGACAACAGAGGAATTACTGTTGGCGATACCATTACGGTTGGAAAAAAGAAGTTTGAAGTTGTGGGACTTCTTTCTTATGTAAATTACCTTACCTTGCATGAGTCTAACACAGACCTCATGTTTGATGCCTTTGGCTTTGATGTGGCAATGGTCACGCCTGATGCTTTTAACTCTTTAACAGCGAGAAAGCATTTTAGCTATGCCTACAAGTATGATGCTGAGCCCGCTGATAAGATACAAAAGGCTGACTATGCAGAGAATCTGCTTAAAGCACTTATTACCCAGACCCTTGTCCATGATGTGGAAATAGAGGACTATCTTCCTGAGTATCTTAGACAGGCAAGTAATTTTGCGCCTTCGGATATTGAGGGAGATTCAACAGCAACCAGCATTCTTTGCTACATTCTTATCGGGGTAATTGCTTTTATTTTTGCTATCACAATAAGCAATACTATTGATAAGGAAAGCACAGTGATTGGAACCCTTAGGGCTTCGGGCTACAGCAGGAGAGAGCTTGTTATCCATTACATGTCTATGCCTGTAGTTGTAACAATTATTGGCGCTATAGTTGGCAATATTTTGGGATATACCGCTTTTCGTAATGTGGCGGTTAATCTCTATTACAATAGCTATAGTCTGCCCACCTGCCATCTGGTATGGAGTAATACTGCCCTTATAAAGACAACGATTATACCGCTGGTTCTTATGTTTTTTATAAACCTCTTTGTTATCGCCAATAAATTAAGGTTAAGTCCTCTTAGGTTCCTTAGGCATGACCTGGTAAAAAATAAGAAAGCCAAAGCAAGGCGCCTTCCCAGATGGTCATTTTTAAGGCGCTTCAGGCTCCGCAATTTCTTTCAGAATATGCCTAACTATGTGGTGCTGATATTTGGAGTTATTTTCATTGAGCTTATGATGTGCTTTGCCTTTGGGCTTCCGGATTCCCTTGTTCATTACGGTGATAAGGCTCCTGATATGATGTTTACTGAATATCAGTACATGCTTATGGACTACAAGGATGAAGATGGAAATCTGATTGAGACAAAAGAGGAGAATGCGGAAAAATTCAGTGCAAAAACTCTTATGTATCCAAAGAGCGGCGATGCTTTGTTTGAAGGAAGAGGAAGCGGCGGAGATGAAAGCGTGACGGTATACGGTGTTGCGGCAGACAGCCAGTACGTTAAGCTTGGAAAAGAGGACGGAGTATATATTTCTACTGCTTTCAGAGATAAGTTTGACCTGGATAAAGGCGACAGCATTAGTCTCCATGAAGAGTATGAGAATAAGTCCTACAGCTTTAACATAGTAGGAACAGTTGACTACGAGGGCGCAGTTGCGGTGTTTATGGATAGTGATTTCTACAATAAAGCCTTTGATGCTGAGCCGGATGAGTTTTCCGGATTCTTTTCTCATAATGAAATAACTGACATAGATGAGCAGAATATTGCTACTGTAATAACCTCTGAGGACATCATAAAAGTCACAACCCAGCTTATGCACTCCATGGGCGGCTTTATGAATGTATTCAAATATGCTCTGATTGTTCTGGCAGCAGCTCTTATCTATCTTCTTGCCAAGATCATCATTGAGAAAAATGAGCATTCCATCTCAATGGCTAAGATCCTTGGATTTGGAAATGGAGAGATTGCTTCGCTCTATATTCTGCCAACGGCTATAGTTGTTACTGTATGTGCCATAGTTGGATTCGTGGTGGGCTATTATCTTATGATATGGATATTCAAGATTTTCATGCTTCAGATGGACGGATATTTTGCATTTTATCTAAGCAGACCTTCCATGGTGCTTTCTGTGGTATATCTGCTGATAGGATATGCGGTAGTATCTCTGATAGATTACAGGAGGATAAAGAGAATTCCTCTAGACGTTGCCATAAAGGATATGGAATAAAATTGTTATAGAAATTCTTATCCATTTCTGCTAAGATTAAATTCGCACTCCTCTTTGGGGAAAGTAAGGAGTGCGAATTCTTTGTTTTGTTGGGAGATATATCGTAATGGGGGCTGTTTCACGCGGCGAAAAAAATACGGCGCTGGGTTCAAAATGGAACCTTCAGAGAGTTATTGCCATTTTTGCTATGGTGGCTATCTTTTTTGCGGCCTATTGCCTCATTCATTTTGGGCTTGTTCAGCCTGACGATACCAAATCAACCTCACATTTTGTTAAAGCTAAGGTGGTAAGCCTTTTGCTGGATAATACTCAGGCAGATGAAACCACAGAAGGGATACTGCGCGGCTCACAGGAAGTTATTATTGAAGTGACTTCCGGACAGTTCAAGGGGCAGCAGTATCAGACCAGTAATTATCTTAGCATGCTTTTTAACATCAATGCCAAAGAGGGAACAAGAGTTATCGTTAGACTCGACCCACAGGGGGATGGCTATAGTGCCTTTATCTATAGCTATGACAGAAGTCTTGTCCTTTTTGCTCTATTTGCGGTGTTTGCGCTGGCACTTATTATTATAGGAAGAGATAAGGGTGCTATGGCGCTGCTTTCACTGGTTATTACGCTTGTTTGCGTTGTGGGAATACTGTTCCCACTTATCGAATATGGCTTTTCTGCCATACTTTCTACTATTCTTATTGTCTTTTACGTTACAGTATTTACGTTTGTCTTAATTGATGGAATTAATAGGAAGACCATCAGTGCTGCAATAGGAACTCTTCTTGGAGTTGTAATTGCTTCTTTATTTGCTTTTATCGCAGGTGCTTTATCACATATTTCAGGATTTCAGACCAATGAGGCTGAAGAATTATTATTGATCGGTACAGACCATGGAATGAAAATCAAGGGTCTTTTTACAGCAGGTATTCTTATCGCGTCCTTAGGAGCTGTTATGGATGTGGCAATGAGCATTGCCTCAGCTATACATGAGCTTCACCAGGTGAACAGCGCTCTTTCTGCCAAAGAACTGTTCAAATCCGGAATGAACATCGGCCGTGATGCCATGGGAACTATGGCCAATACCCTGATCCTTGCTTTTGCCGGGTCTTCTTTTACACTTCTTTTGCTCATCTACTATTACAACATTACATTAACTCAACTGATGAACACTGACATGGTTGCAAGAGAAGTTATACAGGGACTTTCCGGTAGTATTGGCATAGTTTTGACGGTACCGATTGTGGCTTTTCTCTCCGCAAAGATTGAGCTTTTTAAGTCAAAAGAGAAGGTTAATTAAAGAAAGGTGGGAGCGTATGAAAAACAGAAAGCGTATACTGGCAGCAGTCCTTGCAGGATTTCTGGCAGTAACAACTGCATTCCAGGCTTCTTCAACAGTTGCGTTTGCGACAGAAGGCGTTGAAGCTGGAGTGGAAGCTGTGGTTTCTGAGGATGATCAGGCGGAAGAAGTAATGGTAGATACTGAAGCTGTCTTTGATGTTACCGAAGAGGCAACAGACGAAGTTAAGGTGGAGGAGCCAGAGGCTGATAAGGCTGAGGCAACAATTACCCCAATTAAAGAGGTCAAGGAGAAAGCTTCCGGAGACTTCACTGTACAGGGTGTTGTTAACTACGTAAATGGAAGCAATGTCTACGTTCAGGATGAGACTGGTGCTATCTGTCTTTATGACAAGACAGTGAACAGTGCAAAGGTTGGTAACCTTGTTACAGCAACAGGTACCTATACTGAATATAATGGACTTGCAGAACTTAAATCTCTTAAGGACGTAAAAATTGATACAGAAAATACTGTAACATATGGCTTTACAGAATTTACTGCTGACACACTTGGCGAGCTTGTAAACAACCATGACGTATACGAGTGTCAGAAGGTTATTGTAAAGGGTGTTACAATTTCTCTTACAGACGCAGCTAAAGGAAATGTTTATATTTCTGCAGGCGATGTAAAGATGCTTATCTATGATAAGAAGGCAGCTACAACCTTCGAGGGCATTAAAGAAGGCGACCTTGTAAATGTTACAGCAGTTGTAAGTGACTACAAGGGCGGACAGCTTCTTCCTTACTCAGATGCAGACCACAAGGCTGTAGAGGTGGTTACAGATCCTGGTCAGGATGAACCAGATCCATCTGATGATATTACAGTTGATGATTCAACAACCCTGACTGTTGCTTCATGGGCTGGTACAGATCTTGTTGCACACAAGGGCGAGCTTGTTGTTTATGCTGATGCAAGCGCTGCCAATGACTGCGCAGATACAAAACATGAGATTACTGCTTTTGTAGGCGGCACACAGGTTTCTCCTGTATATGCATACAAGAGTGGTGACAAGGAAGCTGCTATCATTGGTTCACAGGGAATGAAGTCAGACGGCTACTATCTTGTAAGCGTATCAGGCAAGGGATATGGCCTCTACACACTTTCCTTTGATATGAAGGGCTCAAACACAGGAGCAAAGAACTGGAAGGTTTCCTATTCAACAGATGGTGAGAACTTCACAGATATCGGAGATAAGTTCTCTATCAGCACAAGCTGGACTGATGGCATTACATATGCAGCGCCTGCTGAGATTGCTCACGTTGATAAGATTTTCTTTAAGGTTGCACCTGCAGATGATACATCAATCAATGGTAAGACAGTAGCAACAGGCGGCGTAAACCGTTTCACAACCATCAAGGTTACTGGAAGCCCTGTTACAACAGGCGATATGGTTGCTGCAGTTGATGTAACTCCTGAAGCAGGTGAGATTCCTTATGGACAGGCTCTTACAATGGCAACTGCAACAAAGGACGCTACAATTTACTATTCAGTAAACGGCGGTGATTTCGCTGTTTATGATGCAAACTCAAAGCCAGTTCTTGCAGAGGCTGACTTCGTTACAGTATCAGAGCTTGATGCTGTTAAGAAAGCTACTGTAGTTGTATATGCAACAAAAGAAGGCAAAGCAGATTCAATCAAGAAGACTTTTGTATACAGCCTTGCAAAGGTTGGTACAGTTAAGGCAAGCCCTAACGGTGGCGCTGTCAGAAAAAGCCAGGCAATTACACTTGCTTCAGCTACAGAGGGAGCAAAGATTCTTTACTCTCTTGATAAAGGCGAAAACTGGGTAGAATATAAAGATCCATTTAAGCTTACTGAGCTTCCTGCTACAGTAATGGCTAAGGCAACCTGCGAAGGTTATGCAGATAGCGCAGTTGCAACATTTGACTTCACAGAAAGACAGAACGAAGAATACAACATTTACTTTGGACAGCTTCATTCACACACATCTTATTCAGATGGTGCAGGTACTTGTGAAGAAGCATTCAATCACGCTGCTAACGAAGTTGAGAACCTTGACTTCCTTGCAGTAACAGATCACTCTAACTCTTTTGATAATGATACTAGCGCAACAATTACAGATGGTTCTGCTTCTTCAGAGTGGAAGGAAGGCCATGAGCTTGCTGATAAGTATTCAAGAGATGATTTCGTAGGTCTTTATGGATATGAGATGACATGGTCAGGCGGAGCTCCTGGTCACATGAATACCTTTAACACAGAAGGATTCATGAGCCGTAATATGACAGGTTATGAGAGTAAGTCAAGAATTGCTCTTCAGAACTACTACGCACAGCTTGTTAATACACCTGATTCAATCAGCATGTTTAACCATCCTGGAACAACCTTTGGTGATTTCTATGACTTTGCTTACTACAGTGAGGCAAATGACCGTCAGATCACTCTTATCGAGGTTGGTAACGGTGAAGGCGCTATCGGAAGCTCAGGTTACTTCCCTTCATATGAGTATTACACAAGAGCACTTGATAAAGGCTGGCATGTAGCTCCTGCAAACAACCAGGATAACCACAAGGGAAGATGGGGAGATGCAAACACAGGTAGAACTGTAATTCTTGCAGATTCTCTTACACGTGAAAACATTTATGACGCTATCCGCAACATGCGTGTTTACGCAACAGAGGATAATGACCTTAAGATCTATTACACACTTAACGGAATGGAAATGGGTACAGTTCTTGATGAGAAGCCTTCAGAGGTTAACATTAAGGTTAAGACTTCAGATCCTACAGATTCCGGAACGATGACTGTAGAGGTAGTTTCCAACGGTGGATTAGTTGTAGCTACCAAGAAGGTTAACGAAGCATCAGACGTTGCAGAGTTCAGTCTCTATCCAGACAAGAACTACTATTACATCAGAGTTACACAGGCTGATGGTAACATTGCAGTTACAGCTCCTGTGTGGATTTCAAGTGTTGAGGCTGTGGGAATCAGCTCCATTTCAACTGAAACAGCGCTTCCTGTAGCTGGAGAAGACCTTGATATCAATGCAGTATTCTATAACAATGAAGCTAGTGATTTCGATGTTAGATCCATTGTTTACTCAGCTAACGGAGCTGTTATCCATGTTACAGACGTTACAGGAGATAAGAGTGTAATCAAGTCCCAGACTGAGTTTAGTGATTCTTTCATCTATCGTTGCGATAAGGCAGGCAAGCAGAATATAGAAGTATGTCTTCTTGGATACTTAGATGGAGTTGAAAAGAAGTACACAGCTTCCATGGAGCTTGTTTATGTATCAGATGACATGGTTACACACGTTGTTGTAGATGGTTCACATCTTAATGACTATGTAACAGGCTACTATGGTGGAAACACAGGAAACTTTGCAGACATCGCAGCAAGCGATTATGTAAAGGTTGATATTGTTAAGGATGAGATCACAAGTGACAAGCTTGCAAATGCTACAGTTCTTGTTGTTTCAGCGCCTAACAAGAACACAAAGTATGGCGATGTTAAGCACTTTGAGGATTCATTCATTGAAGTTGTAAAAGAGTTTGTTGCAAGAGGCGGCAACCTTATTGTCTGCGGTCTTGCAGATTATCAGGATACAAAGGATGGCCAGTCATCAGTTGAAATCAACAAGCTCCTTGAGGCTGTTGGTGCTACAACAAGAATCAATTCAGATGAAGTTGTTGATGAAGTAAACAATGGCGGTCAGGAGTACAGACTTTATCCTACAAACTTCAACAGAGACTGCTATCTTGTAGCTGATGTAACAGATACTCAGAAGTACAGTGCATACAGCGGATGTTCAGTTCTTGTAGATGAGACTGCAGTTGCAGAAGGCAAGGCTGAGGCTGTTGTTAAGGGCTTTGACACAACATACACAAAGGACTGCAAGCAGTTCGATGATCAGTATAAGGAAGTTGCAAAGGGCGATGTTGTATTTGCAGCAAGAGAGGCACTTTCATCAGGTTCAGAGCTTCTTGTAACAGGTACTGTATTCCTTTCAAACTTTGAAGTTAAGTCTGAGCTTGACTACGGCGGACAGGAATACTACGCAAACAGAAATATCCTTCTTAACTACCTTTCAAACAACAGAAAGGAGATCAAGGTTAGCACAATTGCGCAGATGCGAAAGGGTAACCCCGGCGACATCTTTACAGTTGAGGGATATGTAACAGCAGGAACAGCAGTTGAAGGCAACAAGTTCTTCGATACAATCTACGTTCAGGATGAGACAGCAGGAACAACAGTATTCCCTGTAGCAGATGCAGGAATCGAGGTTGGTACAAAGGTTCGTCTCACAGGTTTCGTAGATGGATACCAGGGCGACAAGGAGATCCAGATCTACAGCTACAAGATTCTTGATGCTGAGAAGAAGGTTATCGCACCTGCAAAGGTAACAACTAAGGAAGCTGCAGATTACGATGCTCTCGGCGGATCTCTTCTTCAGGTAGAAGGTAAGGTTACAAGAGTTGTAACTAACACATCAGGTGTTGATTATTTCTACGTAGTAGATGAGTCAGGCGTTGAGGCTAGAGTATTTATTGATGGTTATATCCTTGCTTCTGACGGAAACGACACAGTTAACGAGGATGTAGTTGTAGGAAATACAATTAAGGCAGTTGGTCTTTCATACTTTAACCCTGATGGAGCGTGCCTGAGAGTACGTGACAGAGCAGAAATCGAGCTTGTAGAAGTTGAGGCTAAGGCTGAGCTTGTAACTAAGTGGGGTTCAACATACCTTATTACTGAGGACGGCGAAAAGCTTACAGGCTTCCAGAGCGTTGATGGCAAGGATTACTACTTCGAGCCTAAGAAGGGCGCAATGGTAAAGAGCAAGTGGATCACAGTTGATGGCAACAAGTACTATGCTAAGGCTGATGGCCAGATTGCAAAGAATGAGATCGTTGAAAAATGGCTTACAAAGTACATCTTTAACGAAGAGGGTGTAATGCAGACTGGTTTTGCAACACTTGATGGTAAGGATTACTACTGCAACGAAAAGGGCGCTATGCAGAAGAGTACCTGGATCACAGTAGACGGCAACAAGTACTATGCAAAGGCTGACTATACACTTGCAAAGAACGAGACAATCACAAAGTGGGGTAAGAAGTATACCTTTGATGAGAATGGCGTTCTCGTTAAATAATTTATAACAATAGAATTAATTAAGAAAAACAAACTCCGTGATAGAGATTTCTATCGCGGAGTTTTGTGTTATACTTATATGAGTAATGTCCATTAATATGGGGAAGAGGACTTTAAAATGTCAAATCGAAGAGTAAAACTGAAGGGAAAGTTAAAGACATACCTTAGACTTTTTACATATTTGGGGATCTTGCTTGTTCTAGTAAATCTTGCGGTATTTACAGTTGATTTTACAGCTGGTCTGATACTGCTTGCTTTCACCGGATTGTATTTTATAGTGGTTTTATACCTCAATTTTTATAATAAGCCCATCATTATGAATGAGCTTGTGAGCTTTGCTACGGAGTACGGACAGATTCAGAAAAAGCTCCTTAGAGAGCTGGATCTGGCTCATGCTGTTCTTGATGATACCGGCAAGATTGTTTGGACAAATCAGGCATTTGAGAAAATCGTGCACATAGAAAGAGGCTATAAGAAGTCTATTTCTACTCTTTTCCAGGGAATAACAGTGGATAAATTCCCAACAGGCTATGAGGAATTGTCCTATGAGATAGATTATGAAAATAACAACTATACCATGAAGCTAAAGCGCATTTCTCTTCATGAGATGGCTGTTAACAGCGATATAATTGAGGCTGAGGGCTACGATGGAAGCCTTATAGCGATTTACCTTTTTGATGAGACAGCGTTAAAGCTGGCAATTCAGGAGGTGGATAACCAATCATTGGCAGCAGGCCTTATTTATCTTGATAACTATGAAGAGGCTCTTGATAGCGTAGAGGAAGTAAGACGTTCTCTTTTGACAGCGCTTATTGATAGAAAGATCAACAAATACATTGCCTCCTGCAATGGTATTGCCAAGAAGATTGAGAAGGACAAATACTTTATCGTAATGCCCAAGAAGTCCTGCGAGACCTTGAGGGAGCAGAGATTTGATATCTTAGAGGATGTTAAGACAGTTAATATAGGTAACGAGATGGCAGTTACCCTGAGTATAGGAATTGGTACTGACGGTCTTTCTTATGCCCAGAACTACGAATTTGCAAGAAATGCCATTGACCTTGCTCTTGGCCGAGGCGGCGATCAGGCCGTAGTTAAGAGCGCTGACAACATCTCCTACTATGGAGGAAAGAGTCAGCAGATTGAAAAGAGTACAAGAGTTAAGGCAAGAGTTAAGGCTCATGCCCTTCGCGAGATTATTTCAGGTAAAGATACCGTTATCGTTATGGGCCACAGAATTGGTGATGTAGACAGCTTTGGAGCATCAGTTGGTATCTACAGGATAGCCAAGACTCTTGATAGAAAATGCCACATTGTTCTTAATGACATTACTACATCAATGCAGCCTTTGGTTGACCTTTACAAGAACAACCCCGACTATGAGGATGATATGATAATCGGCAATCAGCAGGCTATCGATATGGCAGGAAACAACACTGTTTTGGTTGTTGTTGATGTAAATAAGCCAAGTATCACAGAGTGTCCTGAACTCCTTAGATTCTGCAAGACTATTGTGGTTCTTGATCACCACAGACAGGGGACAGAGGTTATTGAGAATGCTACACTTTCTTACGTAGAGCCTTACGCATCATCAGCCTGTGAGATGGTTTCAGAGATTCTGCAGTACATTGGCGAGAATGTGAAAATCAGAAACGAAGAGGCAGATAGCCTTTATTCAGGAATGATCGTCGATACCAATAACTTTATGAATAAGACTGGTGTCCGTACCTTTGAGGCAGCAGCGTTCCTTCGTAGAAACGGTGCTGATGTTACAAGAGTTCGAAAGCTCTTTAGAGAGGATGCCATTGAATATAAGGCCAAGGCTGACGTAGTAAGTCAGGCTGAGGTTTACCGCGGAAGATATGCTATTTCCGTTTTGAAAAATGATAATATCCAGAGCCCGACTATTATTGGCGCTCAGGCAGCAAACGAACTGCTTAATATCAAGGGCGTAAGAGCCAGCTTTATCTGCACAGAGTATCAGAATCAGGTATATGTAAGTGCAAGATCCATTGATGAGGTTAACGTGCAGGTAATCATGGAGAAGCTTGGCGGCGGCGGACATATGAGCAGCGCCGGTTGCCAGATAGAAGGTGTTGATGCCCAGGGTGCAATACAGATAGTCAAGGATACTCTTGATAAAATGATAGAAGAAGGAGAACTTACATAAATGCAGGTAATTTTGTTGGAAGATGTTAAATCTTTAGGGAAAAAGGGAGAAGTAGTGAAGGTGAGTGATGGCTATGCCAGAAACTTTGTACTTCCTAAGAAACTTGGGGTAGAGGCTACTCAGAAGAACTTAAATGAGCTTAAGAATCAGCAAAAGAGAGATGATCTTGTTGCCAAGCAGCAGCTTGAAGAGGCTAAGGCCTACGGCGAGAAGATCAGCAAGGAGACTGTTCAGCTTACAATGAAGGCTGGAGAAGGCGGAAGAGTATTTGGATCTGTTTCTTCAAAGGAAATCGTAACAGCAGCCAAGCAGCAGTTTGGCTTTGAACTTGACAAGAAAAAGCTTCAGATGCCTGAACCTATCAAGGCTTTTGGAACCTATGAGATTCCGGTTAAGCTTCACCCACAGGTTACAGCTACATTAAAAGTAAGTGTAAAGGAACAGTAAAATGGCAGAAGAAACACTGTTAAAAAGAGTTGCGCCAAACTCTCTTGAGGCAGAGCAGTCAGTTGTTGGTGCCATGCTTATGGATAAGGATGCCATAGAGGTGGCTGCGGAGATTGTTACTGCTGAGGACTTCTATAACAGACAGCTTGGAACTCTTTTTGAGGCAATGGTAGAACTACATAGAGAAGGCAGTGCCGTGGATGTGGTTACTTTGCAGAACAGACTTCGTGAAAAGAATGCGCCGCCTCAGGTTAGCAGCGTAGAGTTTATCGGAGATCTGGTAAATGCAGTACCAACATCAGCTAACGTAAAGTACTATGCAAAAATTGTAGCTGATAAGGCTACTTTGAGAAAACTTATCCGTGTCAGCGAGGAAACAATAAATGCCTGCTATTCAGGTGTTGATGACATGGAGGGAGTTTTAAATGACGTTGAAAAGAGAGTCTTTCAGATAACCCAGAAGCGTGGCGCCGGCGATTTTGTTCCGATTGATCAGGTAGTAATGAACGCCCTGAACCGAATTGAGATAGCCAGCAAAATGAAAGGTAATGTTACAGGTCATTCTACAGGCTTTATAGACCTGGATTATGATACTGCAGGCTTCCAGCCTTCAGACCTTATTCTGATAGCAGCCCGTCCTGCCATGGGTAAGACGGCCTTCGTTCTTAATATTGCTGAGCACATGGCTTTTCATGACAACAAGTGCGTTGCCATGTTCTCACTGGAAATGTCAAAGGAGCAGTTTGTTAACCGTCTCCTTTCCATGGAATCTCACGTTGATTCCCAGCATATCAGAACAGGTAACATGACAGACCTTGACTGGGAGAACCTGATCGAGAGTGCCAACGTTGTTGGTAAGTCAAAGCTTATCATTGACGATACGCCTGGTATTACAATTCAGGAGCTTAGATCCAAGTGCAGAAAGTACAAGAATGAGTTTGGACTTCAGATCATTATCATCGACTACCTTCAGCTTATGAGTGGTGGTACAGGAAGGGCTTCAGAGTCAAGACAGCAGGAGATTTCTGAGATTTCAAGATCCTTAAAGGCTCTGGCCAGAGAGCTTAATGTGCCGGTTGTGGCACTTTCACAGCTTTCACGTGCCGTTGAGCAAAGACCTGATCACAGGCCAATGCTTTCAGACCTTCGTGAGTCGGGAGCCATTGAGCAGGATGCGGATATGGTTATGTTCTTATATCGTGATGATTATTATAATAAGGACACAGAGAAAAAGGGAATCGCAGAAGTAATTATAGCTAAGCAGAGACATGGCCCTATCGGAACAGTTGAGCTTTTGTGGCTTCCTCAGTATACGAAGTTTGCGAATCTGGATAAGGGACATTAAAACAAATAAAAAAGAGCTTATCACCGAAGTGGTAAGCTCTTTATTTTTTGTTTTGATTTGATCAACCCTGAGAAATAGCTGATACAGGGCACTGAGCAGCGCAAGAACCGCAATCGATGCATGTGTTAGCGTCGATAACGAACTGAGCGTCTCCCTGAGAAATAGCTGATACAGGGCACTGAGCAGCGCATGAACCGCAGCTGATGCAACCATCACTAATAACGTATGCCATAATAGTCTCCTTCCATTAGTAAAGATCATTTTTGTGTAACAAATACAGACTGGCTTTGCCGTTACCAATCTTTGATACATGATAATGATATAATAACAAAGTTCTTTGCGCAAGTGATTAATCGAAAACTTTTATCAGATGAAAACATTAAATAACTATAAATAAACTGACAATATCGATAAAAACTATAAATGTAAACGCTTACACAAATTGCCGCCAAAGCCTTGAAAACATTGACATCTATATACATTTAATGATACTATTGAAAGCGGCAGAATACTTGCGAATATGTCCGTCACATCTAGTTTTTCTCGGGAGGAAAAGAATGTGAGCGGGTGTTTTTGTGCGTTTTTAAGCAATTCAGAGCCAAAACCTAGAAATGATAGATATTTTTGGGTTCTGGGTCTGAATTGCCTAATATATCAATCCAAATAAAGGTAGGAGGAATTCAAAATGGCAAGAAATATGAAAACCATGGATGGTAACGAAGCAGCTGCATATGCATCATATGCCTTCACTGAAGTTGCTGCTATGTATCCCATCACACCATCATCTGTAATGCCTGAGCATGTAGATGAATGGGCAACAGCCGGAAAGAAGAATATTTTCGGCCGTACTGTACAGATAACAGAAATGCAGTCTGAGGCTGGTGCAGCAGGTGCTGTACACGGTTCACTCGTTGTAGGTGCTCTTACATCTACATACACAGCTTCTCAGGGTCTTCTTCTTATGATCCCTGACATCTATAAAGTAGCTGGTGAAAGACTCCCTGGAGTATTTAACGTATCAGCTCGTTGTGTAGCTTCACACGCTCTTAATATTTTTGGAGATCACTCAGACGTATATGCTTGCCGTCAGACAGGTGCTGCTATGCTCTGTGATTCCAGCGTACAGGAAGTAATGGACCTTACTCCAGTTGCTTACTGTGCAGCAATCGAAGGAAGAATTCCTTTCATTAACTTCTTTGAGGGTTTCCGTAGATCACACGAAATCCAGAAGATCGTGGTTTGGGACTACAAGGATCTCGACGAGATGGTTAACCATGAAGCAATCGATGCTTTCA
>JAEEGL010414177.1_pt1 | contig 25415 bp, 1 predicted proteins | sample 9134231 | NCBI WGS metagenome assembly JAEEGL01 (sample SAMN16246548, study PRJNA631951) | gut metagenome | biome: gut microbiome; feature: rumen; material: fiber-attached | host: Bos | place: Iran: Karaj | collected 2018-10
GAGAAATTGTAGTCAATGTCGCCGGTAGGTTCGCCGGTGGAAGTAGCCTTTATGTCGTATGAGCCGATACCTGAACCGGCACCGAATACGTTACCGCGGCCTCTCCACTGCAGGTCGGTCATATCAGTCTTACCAAGTCTGGCCTGATAGTCTATGCCGTTGTCAGCTGCAACGAACGGGATACCTATCTCTGCCTGATTGATGGTTACGCTGGTGCTGCGGCGTACGTGTCCATCCTGACCGCCACCGTATACAGAACCGAGTATGGTAGGACCGCCCGCTGAGTTACCAATGATAACCTCAGTCTCATTTACATAACCCAGGAAGAAGTCGGGGATGTAAAGGTAACGGGGTGATATATTGCCGTTAGGTGAGGCCTGACCGCGGCAGGCACCGAATACGTTACCGGTGGGCAGGTCATCCTTACGTGACAGCTTCTCAATATCCTTTGTGCTGCCGCTGGACAGGATGAAACCAATCTGTCCGTTACGTATCTCAACACGGGTCTTACCGCTGTTCATAAAGTGGTAAGCCATATCCCCGTCAGTGGTGCTCTCCCAAAGCTTGCTATCATCATTCATACCACGCTCACCGTAACCAACCAATGAGTAGTCATCCGTACCGCCGGCATAGTTACCCTTACCTACAGAACCCAGGTTACCTCCACCAAATATGTTACGTATCACATAACCGTTCTCCATAAGTACGTTGGTGTTTCCGTAAACCTTTCCGGATGTGATGCTATACAGATCCTCAGCATAAGACTTAAGATTACCGACCGATGTCAGGTCAAGCAGCCTGCCACGATAAGTACCCTTACCCTTACCACCACCGTAGAGGGTGTGGCCAACCACGCCGTTAACCATGTGCAGGTCTGTGTTGCCTATCACATGACCGTTCTCGGCACCACCGTATACAGAACCGGTAATAACCATGGTCTCACCAAACGATGTAAAGTAACCATGCTCATAATCATCAACCTCCTTCTCTACATCCTGATTATCGACGGTCTCAATTACAGTCTTCTTGGGAGTGTAGTAGGTGGCATCGATAATGATCTTGGGTTTCTCCTTTTGGTCATCGGAATCCCAGATGGTCATTGCCTGTGCATGCTCAAGTGATGAGTTGAAGTTAACGGTTACGTATGCGTTGTTTACATTGGCAATCCTCTGCTCCTCATATCGGTACTCATTGAGGATATTGATAACTGCATCCTTATCCAGGTTGTCGGCTTCTATGTCAATACCCTTGGATGCCCAGTCAATATCCAGGTTACCCTTACCTGCACCGAATATGTCACCGTTCTCATCGCCCGATGTACCAATACGGCCACCGGTCATTGTGACGTGTGTATCTCCGGTTCCGGATTTGTAAACCAACTTGACAGGCCAACTGAGTGCGAACTCATAGAGTGCGCCGTCGCTAGCTGCATCTTTATCATGAACATCAGTCTGTGTCTCATCAATTGTACCTACAGAACCCATGTTTCCACCACCGTAGACGTTGTGCATGATATGACCACCGGTGATATTGACGTAGGTGTTACCCAATACATCAGTCTGGTCACCGCCACCGAACAGGTCATTTCCGATGCGGGCCATCTGGGTGCGGTCTGCAGAGTTGAATATTCCGCCCTGAACAGCTACTCTAGCATCGTTCTTGACAAGTCCAACCTCACCGCCGCCGAATACGTTGCCTGCAATGTCGGCACCGTTCTTAACGGTAACCTTGGTGAATATGTCTGTTGCGTATGACTTGGAATTTACTGTAGCATCACCACGGCTTGCTCCGTATACGTTACCGCCATATCCAAGATTGTATCCGTCCTTAAGTCCAATCACACCGGCAATGCTAACCTGACTCTGTGTCTGCTTACCGCGTGTGGAGGCTTCCTGATCATTCCTTTCCAGAGGATCATCAGGTCTTGCTGGCGGAATTCTGGGAGGTCCTACGCTGGCAAGTGATCCGCCGCCATATACATTGCGGTAGATGATATTGCCGTTGGCTGCAGGAGTGCCTACCGTTCCGTCCATAGTGTTGTTCACTATAACGGTGGTAAAGCGTGTTACAGAACCTGATGAGGTACCGTAACCCTTCTCATTCTCTCCGTCACCATTGATATCAAAGTCATACTTGCCGATACCTGAACCTGAGCCGTATACATTACCGCGATTGAGCCAATGCATATGGATAGAGTCGGAGTGGATAGCCTTATCGGCATCGGTAGCATCCTTGGCAAGTGTACCAACCAGGACTCTGTTGGCATCGTTGTAGGCAAGACCGATCTCACCCTTGTTGATCTCAACCCTAGAGTCGCGGCGTACGTGTCCGTCCTGACCGCCACCATATACAGAACCGTAGATTCTGGGACCGGTTGCATTTGATGCATTACCTATAACAACCTGAGTCTGGTTTACATATCCAAGGAAGAAATCGGGAGCATACTTGTAACGCGGTGACAGGTTGCCAACATCAGGAGCTGTCTGACCACGGGCTCCGCCGAATACGTTACCGGTAGGCAGGTCATCCTTAGAGCAAACCTTATCGGAGTAAGTGGTGTAGTTCTCATTGGCAGTACCTACGGTCTTGTCAAGGTGGATTACCTTGGTGTCATTTGCCAGGATGAATCCTACAGTACCACCGTTGATGGTAACTGATGCCTTACCGCTTGAAAGGAATGCCTTACTGTTAACGCTTACGCTATCCCACAGGGCTCCGTTGAGTGTCTCACCGTAACCGGAGATAGCTCCGTTGTTGTAGTATGAGTAATCATCGGTACCGCCGGCATAGTTACCCTTACCTACAGAACCCAGGTTACCGCCACCGTAGATGTTACGCATTACATAACCGTCATTCATTGTGACGTTGGTGTTGCCGTAAACCTTACCCGATGTCCAGCTGTATATGTCGGTTTTATACTCAGTACCGGTGTTATACTTCAGCTCTCCGCTAAAGGTTCCCTTACCCTTACCGCCACCGTAAACTGAATGACCTACATAACCACCGTTTATGGTAACTGCGGTGTTCTCATAGACGTGACCGTCCTCACCGCCACCATATACAGAACCCGCAATACCGAACTTGCCGTCGGCAATATTGAGTGAGTACTTATCCTTATACTGGCTCTTCTCAGTATCCCAATCCTGGCTTGTCAGGATCTCGATGTCCGATGCCTGCGGGGTAGGCAGGTTGATATTGACCTCTGTAGTCCTTACGTTGGCTTTCAGGGCCTCTTTATAACGGAATACGTCTATGTCCTCAAGCTCTCCTGTTTCAAGTATACCCTTACTACCTCCGTAAACATCACCGTTATCCTCTCTCTTAGGTATCTTAACCATTACAGGATCGTTATGCTCATCAAGTACAGGATCACCATTAGCATCTTTCAGCTGTTCCATGATGAAATCACCGTTGCTGTCAGTCTCATACAATCCGAACCAGTCCTTACCGGACAGACCTATACGTCCGCCGTTGATGTTGATGGTTGTCTTACCTGTATTGGCTGCATAAGTGAACTCATAAGGCCAGCTCATGCCGAATCCGTCAGTCAGGCTCTCATGCTTGGCCTGGCTTGTAATGGTACCAACCGAACCCATGTTACCGCCACCGTAGATGTTGCGCTCTATCATCAGATTCTGTTGTGCACTGGTGATATTGGTATTACCTACAGTGATGTTGGTGTTACCTGTTACATCTGCGTTATCACCACCTCCGTATACATCTCCTGTGATTTCGGCATCGTTTCTTACGCCTTCACTATATGTGCTGTATATAGGAGTGCCGTCATTGTTCCAGTCGGTTACCCAGGTACCGGTACCGATCTCAATGTGGGTGTCACCGGCTACATCGGCCAGGAAACCACCACCGAACACGGTACCTATGTTACCCTCATCAAGAGGTATAAAGTACCTGTACTTGGTCTCGCCTTCATCATCATACGTCTCTGTCAGTTCCGGAACAGGTACGTAATCAGTCTTATGGTTGACCTTGTAATCTACATCCACGTACTTGGTCTCCTCACCGATGACCTTCTCATATATCTGCTGCTTACCATTCTGCATGTTGATATTGACGTACGGATCAGCTACCACCTTAGCCTTGTAGCCACCGCCGTAGATTGTACCTATACGGGTAGCAGAGATGATGTTGATACGCAGGTCATTTGATGTCTGAGGATCATGAACGTACTGTGACTCGTTGGACCTGGCCTCCAAGGGAACCAGCTTACCGTTATCTATGTTGCCGATAATGTAATTACCGTTGTTGTCCTTCATGTACCGGTTCTCTTCATCGACCTGATAATAGATATAGTTACCGTTGGCATCTTTCTCATATCCGTACTTGGAGTAGGGGGCCAGATAACCGCCGCCATAGAGCTCATCTATGATGATGGGCACGCATCCCTTCTCCTCAATGTTTACGGTTATGGTTCCGTAAAGGGCACCGCCGGTATTGTTACCGCCGAACACCTTTCCGTAGTGACCGTTCGTGATATTGAGTGTCACGTTGTTGTAGACATCGGCATTCTTGGCACCGCCAAATATCATATCCATATCCTTAACGCAGTCAAGTGACAGCTCAATCTCACCATCCATAGCGGCATCCTTACCGCCACCGTAGGTCTCATTGATCTCAATGGGGCACTCATCATCGGCCTCCTCATAGACTGAGAGGGCAGTAGTACTGATGTTACCCTTCTTGTTACTGCCACCGTATACGTTGTGTGCGGTACCTCCACGAATCTCAGTTGTGGCAATACCTGAACCGTATGCATATCTGGCCTTTCTCATATCGGCCGATATTGCATCGTCGTTATCAACTGACTTGTACGGGTTTGCCTGTGAACCTTCGCCGCTGTTCAGGTCAACAGAAGTATAGTTGTGATAACCTACGTTTGCTCCAGGGTTCTCATACCACATGGTGTTGTCTCCTTCTATCAGGTAGTAGTTATCGGCACCGTTACCGCCACCAAATACCTCATCAATCTCATAGGTGCTTCTGACTACAACATATGTACCTGAGGTGGATGCGGCATTACCACCACCGTAAACCTGCTTGATGCTGGTGTAGTCGCAACCCTCAATTATCACCTCGGTGCGGGCAGCCTCAACCAGATCGGTTTCATCCTTGTCAATGGTTGCACCATTGCCCCATACGTACTCGGCCAGGTTACCTCCACCATATACAGCCTCCATGTCATACAGTTTGCCCAGTTCTGTATTCATTGCTGCAATCGCGTTGTCAAGTGCGGTCTTGTCAGCCTCAGATTCTGTGGTGCTGTATGTGCCGTTTGCGCTGATGGCAGTACTGATTGCAGTTACCAACCCAGCAGGAGCGGTCTCATTCGTATATATAGCACTAAGTCTGCCCAGATAATCGCCTAAAGTCTCATCTATATGCTGCTTATCATTCTGTACCGGATGCTTGGGATATTTTACAGCGATATTCTTTCTTGACTCGTCCTTATGCTGGGTAGCGAATACATGAACCTTGACGTGACCCTTAGGTGTTCCGTTCAGGTTGTTTGCACCATATATCTTATGAACTGTAGCACCTCTCAGGGTTACGGCCTCATTAAACGGATCCTTGACTCTGTATGTGTTGTTGTCAACCTTGTCAAGCTTGCTCTCAAACAGGGTGGGGTTGATATCATAATCTGCCTTTTCCAGACCGTTCAGGTTCAGGGTGATATCACCGTACACCATAGCTGCAACAGCGGTCTGGCTACTGTTAGCCAGACGTCCCAGGGCACCGCCATAAGCCTCACCACCTATAGTACCGCCCAGAATGTTCATCCTTGTGTTGTACTTGGTTACCCGCTTGCCGCTTGTGGTTATCATACCGTCTTTCCAGTCACCCTTACCGTCAGTTCCGCCGGTTGAGTTCCAGTTGCTGGTGTTGGTGTTGGCAAGAGCACCGCCGCCATAGATGCTGTGCCCTATTGTACCGCCCATCATGTTGACATCAACACCGTCCTTAACGGCACCAACCTCACCGCCGCCAAATACATCGGCCACTATGTTACCTCCGTTTATGGTTACCGATGTCCAGAGTGACGTTGCAAAGTTTGCAGGCAGACCCTCCTGACCACGGCTTGCTCCGTATACATAACCGCCGTAGATATGGTTGTCATCCTGGTCATAGCTGTGTGTTCCGCCAATCTGACCGCCGTTGATGATTACCTCATTCAATGACTGTTTACCTACGCCATGACCGGTTTCAGTGTCACCCTTACGGTACTCATCATAACCCTGACCAAGGTTGGGTGCACCTACACTGGCCAGTGAACCGCCTCCGTAAACATTACGGTAGATTGTTCCGTCATTGATCTTAACCTTTGTATAGCGTGTTACAGAACCGGCAGATGTACTGTAGTCCTGCTCTTTGGTAGCTCTTCCGTTATATGTTACCTGGTCATCAAAATCATCGTCATAGTTAAAATTATACTTGTACTTGCTGATACCGGATCCGGCGCCAAAGACATTACCGGTGTACAACCACTCGGGGTTATCCAGGTCAGTTCCGTCTCCATTATAGAGACGTCCTATTGTACCGTTATTAATGATTACTGATGCATCACGGCGTACGTGACCATCCTGACCACCACCGTATACAGAACCATTGATGACAGGAGGAACATAATTTGCACCTTGGTCAGCTGTGGGCAGTCCGATGATAACCCTTGTCTCGTTTACATAACCCAGGAAGAACTCAGGGCAGTAGAGATAACGGGGTGACTCAACTATGTTGGGTGCAGACTCGCCGCGGCATCCTCCAAATACGTTACCATAGGGCAGACCATCCTTTATGTATTCATCAGGATTGTTATAGTCTATATAACCTACAGTACCGCCATATATCTTGACTGTGCTAATACCGGTGCTAAGGAATGCCTGGCTGTTAACGCTTACACTATCCCACAGGTTTCCTGCGGTAATCTCACCGTAACCGTTCTCTGAGTAGTCATCGGCTCCGCCGGCGTAGTTGCCCTTACCTACAGAACCAAGTGTACCGCCACCAAATACATTACGTACCACATAACCGCCTCTCATTTCAACATCGGTGTTACCAAACACCTTACCGGCTGTGATGCTGTAAATTTCTCTTGTATAGTAGTCTTTATCATCTTGAGAGTCCGGGTCTGCGCCAATCTTGAGTAGCTTCTTGGAGAACTTACCCTTACCGCTACCACCTCCATAGAGGGCGTGACCTATCAGTCCGTCTACAAGTGTCACCTTAGTGTCATGCATTACGTGACCGTTCTCACCGCCACCGTAAACGGCTCCGGCTATACAGTCACCGCCTGACATGTAATTTGTAGGACTAAGGGTCTTGGCTGCATCCTGACTATAATCGATATTTATATGAGTGGTACCTACGTTGGCGCAGAATACATAGTCTTTATAGTCACCTGCGATACCCTTTCCACCTCCATAGACATCACCGTTATCAGTTCCATAATCATCAGATGAAGTGGTACCTATACGTCCGCCGGTAATCTTTATGTAGGTATCACCGGGATAGACGGGGATATTGTTGAACTCATAGGGCCAGCTGATGGCAAAGTCAGTGGCTCCAGAATGCCTACGCATATTCTTGTATATGTAGTAGGTATTATTGTCCTGACCAACTATTATCCTGTCATCACCGGGTTGTCCGTCTACAGTCTCGACAACGCAGTCAAGTACACCTACAGTTGCCAACTCGCCACCGCCATACACGCTCTTTCTGATATATCCGTCAAGTATGGTAATATATGCATTCTGACCTACACATCCGGCAAACTGCATGGGAGTGAAGGCGTATGTGGCATCATTGTAATCACTTGCGCTACTGGGGTTCTCAACTCCAGGCTTGGGCTCCTTTACGGTAAAGACGGTATAGGTCCTGTTGGGGCTACCTTTACCACCGCCATAGACATCACGGTTGATGACAAGATTGTCTGATGCAACCGGAGTTACGGTATAGTTGCCGTTTTGATCGGCGTCTGATGTCTTGTAACCGCCTATGGTTACATAAGCCTTGTCACGTACCGTACCAAACTCACTACCACCATATACGCTTCTCTTGATTACGGGATTGCCATAGATGTTCACTGCTGCGGTCTTGACCTGAGCCAATTTAGGCCAAATGGGGTTGAGTGTTCCATCCAGCAGAGTAAGACGTCCCATGGAGCCTCCATATACGTTACCTGATATAGAATCACCATCATTATTACCTATCGTACCGCCGCTTATTGTAAGGGTTACATGACCGTAGGTCTGGGCGTTCTCTCCAGTCTCATCCTCATCAAAGTTTCCGTAGTCAGGATCATCGGGTGATGTAAACTGGGTACCTACCGATGCCAGACGTCCGCCACCGTATACGCTACCTAAGAACGTTCCGTTCTTGATTTCTACGGTAACATTACCGCCTACAGTACCGGCAGTCTGTGCCTCACCACTGAATCCACGTCCACCACCGAACAGGTTTCCGTCAACATAAGATTTACCGGTTGTTCCTACAGTGACTTTTGAGTAGGTGTATGTGTTACCGCCGATGGTAACGGAACCTCCTATTGTGGTTTTGGCATCGCGAATTACGTGACCATCCTCACCGCCACCGAACGTAGAACCAAAGATACGTGCAGTACCTGTAATGTTGACCTCTGTATTGATTACATTGGTCCAGGTATTGAACGGTAATCGCTGGTCACCCTTACCTGCACCAAACAGATAGCAGGTTACAGGATGGAGCTTTGAGGCTTCGGGCGTGCGCGGAACACCAAGGGTACCGCCAACCATATTTACGGTGCACTTACCGCCGCTTACAGGAATCAACGGGCGGTTCTGGTCATCATTCCTGTATGTACCTACATTGGTCATCTCATTACCGCCGTATACGCTGGTAAGGATATGTCCGCCTATAATATCTACCGTGCTGTTTCCGCCTACAGATCCGGCTGCATAATGCCACTTGCCGGGAGCATAAGGAATAAGTCCGCTACCGCCGCCAAATACATTACCATAGTAGGTGTGACCATCTTTTGCAACAATAGATCCGCCATTGGCGTAGTGCTGGTGTTGGGCGTCATAATAATATTTGCCGTCATACTCATAGATAGCGTACGGGTCATAAGTGCTACCACTTGTCTCATCATAATCCCAGTGTGCGCACTCGGCAAAGTCTGCCGGATTCTCATTTGTCCACTGTGTTGATGTATATCGGCTGTTCTTTCCTTCGCCCTGACCAATCTGACAGTTGTCCTGAATGGTTACGTGGGTGTCATGCTGAACGTGTCCGTTCTCACTACCACCGTAAACAGAACCCTTGACAAATGCGTTTCCACCTATGGTTACATCAGTCTGTGTAGCAAGAGCCAGGCTCTCGATATACAGCAGGTAGGCATCCTCTGTGCCAGTTCCATAATACTCCTTCTCATTAGATGGTATCATACGCCATGGAGTCTCGGATGAAGTATAACCTTCATAAGGCAGAATACCCTTACCTGCACCGAATACGTGTCCGGTGTCATCAGGACCTCCGTTCCTTGTCATCTGCATGCCGTCAGGACCGATTTCTGCATTGCCACGGACAATGACTGTGCAGTATCCGCTTCCGCTGTTGGCAAGAGAGTAGGGCATTCCTACCTCAACCTCAGGATGAGCAGTGTGGTATGCGGCATCGGCAACATTATATCTACCTACTGATGCGATCTCACCACCGCCGTATACGCTATGTCCAATCTTGGCATCGCCCTGAACAGTAACAGTTGCGTTACCGCGAACCAGAGCAGAGTAGCCATGGGTATTCACACCCTTACCGGCTCCGAATATCCAACCTTCTATGACAGGTGCACTTGTTACCTGACCCTGTGCGGGTTCAAATCCTATGGTAACCTCCGTGTTCCATTCTACACGGCCAACCTCACCGCCGCCGTATACAGAGCCTTGAACGGTTCCGTTACCCATGTATATCTTGGTTCCCTTACCGGTTCCGTCGTTGATGCCGTTATTCTCATCTTCAATACCCACCATAGCTTTCTGGCATTTGAATGAGTCTGCAATACCCTTGCCACCTCCAAACACATTTCCTGCGATGATATCATGGCTGGCACCCTCGGCCAGAGGAATGTACTTGGAGTTCTGAGCGTCATACTTGGCTGCTATGTTGATAACGGTGTTACCGGTTACATCGGCCTTGTTACCGCCACCGTATACGTTACCGGTTATGTAGGCGCCCAGTACGGTGTGGTCTACCATTACTACATTACCCTGGTTGTCCGTTACGCGATGATACTCATTAGCATCATGCTCGTCTTGCACAAGTTGGGGTAACTGAACTGTAGCAATAGTACCTATGTTGATCTCGGTATTACCGATAACCTTACCCAGATTACCTCCACCGAACACTGTGTCTATACGTCCGATTCTGTCAGGTATGGTCCTGTTTCCGTAATTCTTACCGGCCCAAGAGCCCTTGATCTGGTTAATATTGATCTTGGTATCGCCGGTTACGGTTGCACTGGTACCTAAACTACCTCCATATACAGTTCCTATATGAGTGAATGATATAAGGTTAATTGTTATCTGGCCGCTATACGGAGCATAGAAACTACCGCCGTACAGATTATCAATCTCGATAGGTGCACAACCCTCGTTTGTCTCCTGAATGTTTACTGTGATATTACCTGTAATGGTACCAGAGTTCTTGTTACCACCGAATACAGACTCGTACTTACCACCCATAAGGGTAAGAGTCACATTTCCGTCAATGTTTGCCTCCTCAGATCCACCGAATATGTTCTTGATCTCATTAGGCTGACATCTTACCTCAAAGTTTACATCATGGTCAAGAGGTGTCTTTCTACCTCCACCATATGCACTACCTATCACAAGGTCGCAGACATTACTGTTAGTACCGCTAATTACTACGTTAGGTTTTCCGTGCAGCTCACCTCTGGTATCACTGGCTCCGAATGAGTTGTCAATGTATCCACCCTTGATCTCAACATTCGTGTTACCTGAACCATAGATATAAGATGTCTTGTCACTATTGAACGGGTAGGTGGGGAATGTCTTATAACCTACGTTAGCACCCTTGTTGTCATAACCTGAACCGCATCCGCCTCCGAATACATACTCCAGGAAGTATGCGCTTTCAATTGTCACATTGGTCTCAGGAACTGCAGCTGCATTACCGCCACCGTATACGGACTCGATTACGGTTGCGTCGCATCCCTCAATAATTACGATTGGTGCCTGGTCACCTGTAGGCTCATAGTCCGCCTCGTTACCACCTCCGAACACTGCACCTATGTCATAACGCTTGGTGTTGGCATCAGGCAGATAAACCTGTGCCCTCTCTATGAATGTTCTGGGAGTCTTTGATATTGAGTAGGCGCTTCCGGTTGAAATCACATGTACCTTAACGTTACCCTTAGGTGTACCGGCAATGTTGTTACCGCCAAATACCCTACCTGATGTAAGGGTGGTATATGACACCTGTTCCACAGTCTCTGTTGTGTAGACAGGAGGCAGTGCGGCACCGTTAACGGTTACTGTTACGTCACCGTAAACGTATGCGGGATCGTTTGCTGCACCCAGTGCACCGCCAAATGCATCGCCCAGTACACCTCCGTTCAGGTTCACTGTGGTCTTGTATGTGGTAGCACCGCTCTGGTCAATCTTATCGGCCAGCCATGTTCCGTTCGTGAAGTCCCAGTTGCCGGTATTGGTATGTGCCAACTCACCGCCGCCGTAGAGATCATCAATCACATGACCGCCGGTAACGGTTACGGTAACGTTTCCGGTTACATCGGCCAGCTTTCCGCCACCGAATATTTTGTTCACATAACCGCCGGCCATGTTGACAACAGGACTGCCTCCGTATGCGGCTATATTACCGCCTCCGTAGACATTACCTATTGCATATGTGGCAGGTGATACGGGAGTATCAGTTCCGTTTATATTTACTGTTACGGTACCCTGAGGTGCACCGCACAGGTTGTTTGCTCCAAATACGTTCTGGGCAACACCTCCAGCAACTGTTACGGTTACAGCACCGTGAACCATAGCTGCAATATTGGGATTTGATGTATTGTCACCCAAACCACCACCATAGATAGATCTTACGGTACCACCGTTAAAGTTGACAGCGGTAGTAACACCTGCAGCCTCATCGGCAGTATTGTATGCTCCTGATATGTTGACGGTATTACCATCTACTATCTGAGTCTCATGAGTGTTGGTGTTGGTATTGGCCAGTGCACCTCCTCCGTATACATCCTGGGTTACGGTACCGGAGTTCATGTTGACGGTTACGTTACCGCCTACTATAGCCTCCTTACCACCTCCGTATACATCCTTGCTGATAGTACCGGTAAATGCTATACCATCCTCTCCTGTGGTACCGATGTTCACCTCAGTTGCGTGCTTAACCAGACCCTTTTCACCGCCACCGTATACGCTACCGCTGATTGTGGCAGCTCCGGTTACGTTGACATCGGCCCATAATACGGTTGCAAACTTGGTAGGATCAAAACTGTTGCTGCTAAGGAATGTGTTGACAGCATCGGGCAGGCCTGTGCTGGGACCGCGGCTGGCTCCGAATACGTTACCTCCGGCCAGCTGTGTGCCTATTGTACCGCCCTTAATGTTAACCTGTGAAATTGAGTATGACGCCCATGAACCTGCAGCATCCTTCTTTTCATCATACTGGTTGCTTGGAGCACCCTGTCCGGCCCAAGGAGCACCTACTGATGCCAGGGCACCGCCACCGTAAACGTTACCGTTGATGTTACCGCCAATAATGTCTACCTGTGTTGAACGGGTTACAGAACCTGATGAGGTGCTGCACTTTTCAGTGTCGTTATCATATACATCAGTGTACATTCCTATACCTGAACCTGCACCGAATACATCATTGTGGATTGTTCCCTTGTTGATGGTGACCTTTGTATCACGGCGTACATGACCATCCTGACCACCTCCGTATACTGAACCGTAAATGGTAGGAGCGTTGTTGCTTTCAGTATCACCAATGGTAACAGATGTCTCGTTTGTATAGCCCAGGAAGAAATCAGGTACGAACTTGTAACGCGGTGAGCGCTGACCTAAATCAAGCGCGGCCTTACCGCGGCTGCTACCGAATACGTTACCGGTAGGCAGTCCGTCAAAGCTTACGCCTGACTCACCGATGGTACCTGCGTTGACTATGACTGTGGCCTTACCGCTACCCATAAACAGGGTATTCGTCCACAGGGCTGTCTCATTACCGTTATCAAGAGCAGGAAGTTCACCGTAACCGGCAGTTGAGTAATCATCTTTACCGCCAGAGTAGTTACCCTTACCTACAGATCCCAGGTTACCGCCACCAAATACGTTACGTTTAATGGTACCGCCGTTTATCTCAACTCTGGTGTTTCCGTAAACCTTACCGGCTGTGAAACTGTATATGTCAACTTCATTTGCTGTCTCTGAATGGTATTGCGGCAGGTCCTTCTTTGCTGGGTCAGGATCCGGGATCCAAAGTTTGGACTTGTATGTTCCGTCACCGTTACCTCCACCGTAAACACTGTGGGCAATGGTTCCGCTGTTTATCTGAACCTTTGTATCCTCATATACATGTCCGTTGGCACTACCTCCGAATACAGAACCCTTGATGTCAGGTCCGGCCTGGTTCTGCGTACCGATGATCACTTCAGTCTCTCTTACATTGGCAAGTCCTGCCATAGCGTAACGGTCACCGGCCTCACCACGGGCTGCACCATAGATATCTCCGTTACCTTCACCGTCATAACCTATCGTACCACCTGTAACGGTTACCTTTGTCATTCCTGTATAGGTGTGACTGTTCTCTCCTTCGGTGCTGGGGTAGACAAGCTCTACAGGCCAGCTTAAGCCAAAGTTGTAGAACGCTCCGTCATAATGTACATCGGTACCTCTGAATATCTCGTCCTTGGTTACGTCGTGTCTGTATATGTAGTTGCCACTACCATCCTTAGCATTGATGTTATTGGTAATGGTTCCTACCGAACCCATAGCACCGGCACCATAGATGTTACGCCGTATGGTACCACCGGTAACATTCACCCATGCGTTGTTAAGCACGATACCTGCCTTGGGGTTATATGAATCAACTACATCATTGGCATCTGAATCATACTTGTCTGTACCGCAACCGCCGCCATATACGTTACCTCGGGTGGCATCGGCTGCTGTTCCGTCATGGATACCAATGATTCCGGCATGGATGCGTACATATGCGTCATGATAGTTGTGACCGTTCTCACCGCCGCCATAGATTGAACCCTTGATAACAGGAGCACTGGAGTTGATGGTATCACCAATTATTACCTTTGAGTCATATACCCAAGCCAGACGGTCATGGATAGCATCAGGTGCACCCACGTTACCACGAGATGAACCGAATACCATACCGTTCTCCTGTCCGGTAGTACCTATTGTAGGAGTACCGGTTATGTAAACCATGGCAGTACCGCCAGATGTATATCCGGTAATGTTGTCACTTGCATCATATGTGTAGGTACCTACAGAACCGAATGAACCACCGCCATAGATGTTATGCAGGATGGCGGCTGATCCGCTTACCAGGACATTGGAGTTACCGGCTATAAGACCGAACGGAACTCCGCTTGCAGTCTCCTGGCCTTTACCTCCACCATAAACGTTACCGTAAACAGCTCCGCCCTGACCGCTTGTACCTATAGTGCCGCCACTGATATTGACGTAGGTGTTACCGCTAACCTGTGCCAGGTTACCGCCACCGTAAACGCTCTGTGCAATGGTACCGTTAGCAAAGAATATGTTGGTGTTACCCGTTACCTTGGCCGATGTTACGTCATTTGCAAGACCGTTACCTCCACCAAACACGTCACCTGTTATGTTTGCTGCATTACGTGCCGGGCTGATAGCTACAAGTTCTCCGTTGGCACCATTATGCCATGTTCCTGTACCTATCTCAACATATGTATCGCCTATAACATCGGCCTGGTTACCACCACCAAAAATGGTACCTATCTTACCGATCTCAAGTATGGCGTTGTATGTCTTGTCATTCTCATCGAGCGGGTTGGTTATGGTCTCTATCTCAAGGACTGTGTAGTCCTGTCCTGATGCATAATTGCTTGCCACGTTCAGGACCTTACCCTGTTCCATGTTGACGTTGATATGCGGGCTGCCTACTACCTTAGCCAGATAGCCGCCACCGTATATCGTACCAATCTTGGATGCGGAGATTACGTTGATGCGCGGATTCTTATAAGGAGTCTGCAAAGCTTCGTTATCTCCAGCCTCAAGCGGTGTCAATACACCGTTAACCGTCTTGTATCCGTAGATGGAGTAGGGGGCACGGTCACCGCCTCCGTACAGCTCACCAATTATGATAGGCTTACAGCCCTCTTCCTTAATGTTGACAGTGATTGAACCCCAGACTGCACCACCCTGGTTGTTACCGCCAAATACCTTGGTGTATGTACCGTTGGTGATATTGAGTACAATATCAGAGTTCACATCTGCGTTCTTGGCACCGCCGTATACTGTAGGCAGGTTCTCAACGCAGGCCAGATTCATCTGGATTACACCATCCATAGGAGCGTTCTTACCGCCACCGTAAGTCTCAGCAACATCAACACGGCAATCATCAATCATCTCATCATAGATTGATATGGCTGTGGAACTGATATTACCCTTCTGGTTACTACCGCCATATACGGAGTTTATCTTACCTGCATAGATCTCGGTCTGAGCAACACCTGATCCGTAACGGTAGTTAGCTATACGTGCCTCCTTAGTTGTTGCATCTCCTTCGGGATCTGATGATGTGTTGTCAATGGGATTGTATGGATTCTGCTCAGTTCCGGTAGTGTTTGGATCCCAATGGGTGTAACCTTTGTATCCTACATTGGCACCGGGGTTTTTGTAATGCTTGCCGTCAAGAGTGTAAGCATCATTACCGTTACCGCCGCCAAATACCTCATTGATCTCAAATGTACCGCGAACAATCACATTTGATGCGGGAACTGATGCTGCGTTACCACCGCCATAGACCTGGTTGATACTGATTCTGTCGCAACCCTCTATTACAACTTTTGTGGTAGCAGTGCTTGATGCAGAGGTGTTGAGAGGTATATACGGGGCAAGGTTACCACCACCGTATACAGCCTGTACATCAAATCGTCCAATCTCCTTGGCTGTAGAAATCTGTTCTGTGTTGGTTATACGGGTAGCTGCGGCATTCTGAGTCTTATAGATATTTACCGTAACATTACCCTTAGGTGAACCAAACAGGTTGTTTGCACCGAATATGCGGTTCACTATGGCACCCTTATTATCATCTGCCACTTGCTGGGTAGAGTTTCCGTTCAACTCAACAAGAATGTCACCACCTACATAAGCAGGATAGGTCTGAGTACCCAGACCGCCACCGTATGCATCACCATTTATAGTTCCGGCATAGAGACTTACCTTAGTGGTCTTGTCTGTGCTGTATTTGCGGTTATCCTCATCAGCATCGGAATCAACAGGATAGGCATTGACATGGCCCTGGGCACTACCTCCGTAAACATCGCCCCAGATGGTAACTGTAGTGGCGGGATCCTGGTCAATAGTACCAACCTGCACGGCTACATTGCCCTTTACATATGTAGCAGGACCAAAACCTCCACCATGTACATTAGCGTTGGCCTGATCTGTTCCTATAGTTCCACCGGTCAGTGTAACTGATGTATTTCCGGTAACGGTTCCTTGTTCATTACATCCGCCGTACACGGCAGTCAGCACCTTACCTGCGGTCATTGAAACGACTGCGTTTCCGCTAAGGTCAGCGCGGTCACCACCACCAAATACCCGATCAATGAATGAGTTGGTACCGTCTGTGCCTATATTTACGGCCGATGACTGAATGCTGGCCTCTTTACCGCCACCAAATACTTTGTTTACATATGAGTTGCCAGATATGGTTACAGTGGGATTAACCGTATTGTTAGCCAGATTACCACCACCATAAACATTGGCAATTGAGTATGTAGCCGGTGATACCGGCGCAGATGTACCTGTCACATTAACCGTTACGGCATCCTGCGGCGAACCATACAGGTTGTTGCAACCAAATACGTTGTCTGCCTTTCCGCCCTCAACAGTCACTGTTACACGACCATAGACGTTGGCTGCTATATTAGAGTGACCTTCGCCGAGAGTAGATAAATCACCCAATCCGCCACCGTATATGTCATGAACCTCTGTGGCTCCATAGAGGTTGACTCTTGTCTGTGAAGTTGAATAATGAGTTAATGAGTTTCCATCATTAATTGCATTGACATTACCCTTTGCAGATCCGCCGTAAACATCACCGCGAATGGTTGCGTCTCCACTCAATGCATCATTATCTTTTGAACCGATATTTACCGTAACGTTACCCTGTACAAGTGTGGGCTGACCATAACCTCCTCCATGTACATTACCACCGGATAGTGTTGAAACACCCTGATTCTCTGTGAATTCACCAACAGTACCCCTGATAACATTTACAGTTGCATCACTCAGTAATACACCATTTGCGTTACTTCCACCATAAACACTTCCCTTAATGGTGGGTGCTGCGTTTTCATCATCGGCATTACCGATAGTAACGGTTGCGCTGCCAAATGACTGGGCTGCTATATCACTTGGCGTGGTCTGACCCAGACCGCCTCCAAATACGCTGCCTCTTACAGTACCCTTGTTTACGTTTACGGATGTTGTCTTGCTACCAGCTGCAGACAAATCACCATTCTGGTCCTTAGTGGCGTTTACGGCACCAAGCGCACTACCTCCATATACGTTACCTACAGAACCTGATCCCACATAGCTGCCCTGTTCCAGTACACCTATGTTGACCGTGACATTACCTGTCACAACCGTTGTCTGACCTTTACCACCACCAAACACATCTCCGTCAACCTGGCCGCTACTTATATTCACGGTAGCATCTGTCTGTACGTCGGCCTGGTTACCGCCGCCATAGACACTGCCTCTTACTACGACTCCAGTTGCCGTTGCGTTTCCGCCCGCCAGCACAGCCGCCAGTAACAAGGTTATGGTCAATTTATTTCTGCTGTTCATATATCGTATATGTTTCATCTGTAATAATCTTCTGTTCTATAATCCTCACTCAATAATCACCTGCGTACTACCGCTCACATCACCCTGGTTACCACCTCCAAACACGCTGCCCTTGATCTCTGTGTTGCCACTTAAGGTAACGATAGTTGATGCATTGGCAGGGTTGGCCGTGTTGATGACTTTACTCATGTCACCACCGCCGTAGACATTACCGGTAGTATCGTCCCCTTCAGTTCCAATTACGCTACTCTTCTGACCGCTACCTGTAATGGTAAGTCTGACTAAACCACTTACTGCACCAAGATTAACCAATGGAACAGTAGTATAGTAATAGTTCTTAGTCACCCCACCTATCGTCACATTAGTTACTGCAGGGCTACTTGTAGAGAGTGTCTGCCCACCAAGTGAAGTTTCATTGGTCCATGTGTAAGTTGTACCGTCACCACCTGACTGTGGGGTAACAATACCTGTATAAACATTGATAGTTGGAACAGTTTTATTCTTGTTGTGGATAGTCACATCTGGAACTGTGGCAGAATAGCCTGCTCCAAAGGCTGACCCATAAACTCTTGTATTGGTCAGAGTTGAGGTGACATTACCCTTTACACCACCCAGGTTGCCAGCGCCATAAAAGTTAGTCAGCACTGTGCAGTCGGTGAGATTGTTCGTAATGGAACCTGTATTGGTAGCCGAGAACTGGGCAGCATGGAAGTATGTACGATAAACTGCACGATTCCGGTTAGTACCGGTTGACAGATTTACAATCTCCATGTCGTAGTCTGCCATATAGCCGGTAGTTACGTCCCTATATTTTCCCGCAACATAATTATCCAGTTTTCCTGTACCACCCCAGTTAAAGTTGCTTGATACAGTTTGCTCACCGTCAGTTTTGTCATACTGAACATAACTGGTTCCGCCGTTGCCACCGCCATAGTAGACGCCAAAGGTGGTTCCTGTGGCATTAGTGGTAACCGTCTTACTATTATCCGGGTTATTCTCATCCAGATTCATGTCGCCGAATTTTGGTCCGCCACAGTATTTGTTCACTATACTGTTGCTTATGGTAACATTGATATTGCCGGTTACAAGCTGATCGGACAATGTACTTCCACCATAGAATTCCCAGATTTTTGAGTGATTGATAAAGAAATAGACATCACCATTAATACCTTCCTTACCGGCTGCGGCAACCTGTTTTATTCTACCTCCGTCAATATAGCAGTGGGGATTATCGGTATTGGGAGTAATTTTATTGTTGTAATTGCCAGTGAGGTATACATAATCTATGTTGCCGCCAATTATATTAACTGCGCAGTGTCGGGTAGGATAATTTGCATTATCATTGACATGAGCGCCAGGAGTGAATGAGGGCATTCTTACATTGCCGCCAATGATGATGTAGTTAATCTTGTCATCAGCAGAACTGAAGGCATTATTGCGGGTTCCTTTTGTATACTGATCAAAAATACCACCATTCAAGATAATAGGAGCATAAGAATTTGCGCCTCGGCTTCTATTACTAAACTCAAACTGGCCAAAATGTATGAGCGATGTCTCCGTTATTTCAAAATGACCCAGAGGACGATAGCAACCTAGAGAGTAATATTGGGTAGAACCATCCTCCTTCATAGCCAAACCCATTTCCAGAATGGGCAGGAAGTCAAAGCGGATGGGAGCAAAATTTTGACGGGCAACTCCTCTTCCTAACTGCCAAATAAGGCAATTGTCAGGTTCGTTATCAAAATCAAAATCGGCACTCATAATGGTACACCCATCAGTATTATTAGCACCTTTCACGTCGTTGCCACCAGTAAAATATTGGTGGTTGCCTACCAGCACTATTGCATTGCCATATACACTGCCACCGCTTGGTATGTTACTTGAGATACTACCATTCTGAAGCGTTTTTCCATTATCAAGGGTCGTTGAACGAGTTCCAGCCGGCTCAAATGGTGAGAGTGTAGAAGTACCAACAGATGCGCCACCATCTGTTACATAACTTGAAACGGAAACACGATCATAATAGTGGTCAGTGTTATCCAGATATATGGCAGTAGCCCAGTGGGCAGTTATAGTGATCTCAGTGACGTCATCGGGCACATAATAATATCCACCTTGAGCAAAGATGCGACCACTCACACTGTATTTATCCTTGTTGGAGCAATTGCGGTCAGCAAAATTGAAACCGTCCTGCCATGCGTTGTTGCCACTGTTTATGAAAGTACCAGCGGCACCATCAGTACTGGTGATTTCCCAACCGGTAACTACATAATCTCCATAGTTGCCTCCATATTTTTCCTCCCATGTAGCACCATTGGGGTTACCGAATACACTATTATAATAAGGCAGTTGAACCTTGCGGAAACAGTAATCTCCATGCAAGGTGTCCATATCGGTAATGATATAATCTGTAGCCGATGTGGCATTCACTCCATTGGCAGCATGGGTGCCGGGATTGATGGTAACGCTTAACGTTCCAAGTTTCTTTCCTTGCCATTCATTCGCTGACGCGCGCCATGAGGCATCGGCATCAATATTGACGGGTGAGTTGTACTTTCCGAATGGCTTGAGGATAGGATATGGTGCTATTGTAGGATCAAGAACCCACTTTGCCATCAGTGTTGCATCCTTGGGTACATCCTGTACTTGAGTCGTTGTCATATTTGCTGGAGCCGACGCAGCTCCTACCCACCAACCGCAGAGCTCGCGGTTGCTGTTGAGCAGATTACGATAGAACTCAAAGTGCGTGAGGTATTCTTCCTGTGCTGGCCAAGAGCAGTTGTAATGATTATCATCTGTCAAGCCTAAACTGGCTTCGGCGCGATAATAATCATAATTATTGATACCTGTAGCTGTATTGTTCACAATCTTCTCGCCACCATAAACAGGCCATCTGTCAGCTCCTCCTGTGATGTCTCCGTAGAACATACAGTTAACTACTGCGGTTCTTAGTTGAGTGTATTTTCCGTCTGTGACGGCGGCCGTACTGGCAAAAGTGTTACGGCCTACAATACCAGATGCGGTATTGGAAGCACTGACATCGGCGTAGCTGTAGCAGTTGATTACGCGGGAGTCATTGCGCAGGCTACCTACCAGACCACCGGCGCAGTTACCTGTTGTTGATACTGAAGGATGTGTACCTTGAGCGGGGAATGTGGAACTGTTAGGCAGTATGCCGCAATTGTATATGCGGCTGTAGCCTTTGGCAATGCAAGCAATTGCACCAAGTGTATCCAGACTACTGCTTATATTGACATTCTTAAGTGTGACATTCTTTACAACGGCGCCGTCAATAGTGCTGAAAAGCGGGTGGTCAAGATCAGTGATTGTGAATGAGCCACCGTCAAATGTTCCTGTAAAATCAGTTGTTATTGCGCTGATGCCGCTTGCTGAAATATCTGTACCCAGTCTATAGAAAGCAGATGCTGTAGATCCGCTATTTACATCATTGACAAAATGTGTAAAGTCTGTTGTCCCATAAATTAAATATGGATCAGACTCTGTGCCTGTTCCGTTCTTAAGTTCTCTTGTGGCTGTCTCGGATTGAGTGTAACTATTATGTCTTGCCACAGCGGTCACTGTCATTGGCAACTGATCGGATGTGAATGAAACGGGAGTTCCCTGATATTGCACCTCGGCTCCTCCATCCAATCTGTAATAGATGTTTGCATCTGCGGGTAAACTGCAGGATATGGTAAATGTCAATCCATCTCTTGAGATGACAGGTGTGGCACATTGCAGTGTAACAGATCCGCTGCCAACAGCTGACATGATCATATTCTCCTTAACGGCAATGGCCTTGATTGTGACACCACTTACGTTCTCCTGTAAAGGAGTTGTATATTCTGTATCGGATGTGGTAGGCGTATCTCCATTTGTGGTGTAAAAAATAGTAGCACCGGGAGTAACTGATGTAATGGATATTGCATTGCTTCCATTATTCTGGATGGTAGGGGTCGCAACCAGGCCTATGACCAATGTGGCAACTTCAGAATCGGGGAAGTTGTTACGTATTGCTATAGCCTTTATAGTAGTGATACTGGTGACAGTAATAGGCTCGCTGTATTCTGTGCTTCCCGATGTTGGGTCAACTCCATTTGTGGTGTAATAGATGGTTGTGCTAGCGGTAGCACAGGTTATAGTTGCCTGCGAAGTGGTGTAGTCATAACTGATGACCGGTGTGGCACATTGAGAGGGTGAGAGGTCTTTGGGCCCAGCTACAGGGGTTGTAAAAGTACCAAATACGCCTACAGCTTGTACGCTCCAAATGTCTGCAATATTGATATCATTACCGCTAGTGGCTGTAGATCCGGTGCTGGCATCAGGAGTGGTGCTGCCGTCAGTGGTATAACGAATATTAGAGAATGCCACTGCTGGCGAGGTGATGGTGAATGTATTGGCCGTTCCATCTACGTCACTGATGGTAGGGGTCAGAGTGGTTGCTGAGGATGCATTCTCCAAATACCACTGAGATCTTTCCCCAGAATTATTCCAAAGACCAATCATTCCTTCATGAAAGTATTGTCCTGTACCGTAGTATCGAGGGAAATTACCATCACCTGAGGCTGGGTTGAAGTACTTATTTCCTGTTTGGACACTCATTGGACTAATGTTAATAGGCCCACTCAGAGTACCAGTAATAACAAATTTAGCATTATCTCCTGGTGATGTTGTGCTTTCAAGGTGTACAGACTTACGTTGAGTGGCATCCTTGTACGGAGGTTCATAAACTACGTACTTACCTGTCTTGGCATGAATGATATTATAATAGCCATCGCCTGTAGATGCAATAATCCATATAGAATTCAAATCCTGGCTGGTCTGGTAGGTGGTAAGGAAAGGCTTTCCTGAGTCACCGTAATTATCATCTGTGTAATCACCGCTACCTGATGTATTGCAATACTGGTCATTAAAATATGCATCAGCATAGTGGGCCTGTTGCGGGTTAGCTCCTGGTACCAAATACCAATGGGTACTGACATTTGCATTACTATGATTGGTCTCATTTGCAATATACCATACGCCCGAAAAGTCTGTTTGTCCCCACAACGAACCAGCCCCTAGTGTCATCATCAGGAACAGGAGGGTGAGGGTGCGGCGGAGTTTGCTAGTTGCCGTACCTATGTGTGATATGATATGTCTTATATGTAGTGTCATATTGTTCTTACATCTCAAATTCATCGTCATCTCCTTATCAACCATCATCTATTGAGTTACAATATCTTATTCATTCTCAATATTTACTACCGTGCTACCGTTAACCAAACCTTGGTCACCTCCGCCAAATACGTTGCCAATAACTTGGGTGTTATCCTTCAAGTTTACGGTGACAGTATTGTTTGCACCAGTTACATAACTAGACTCACCACCTCCGAATACGTTACCCGCTACGGTAGTGTTTCCTTTAAGTGTCAGGTTAACATTTCCTGCTACGGATCCAAGGTTAGAGGTCTTTAAGTCTATATCGGTATAAATATATGTTGAACTTATACCGGTTTTATTGGGTGTCAGTGTAACTTCTGCTTCAGCTGCATTCTTCCACGTAAATTCAGTGGTTCCGGATAATGTTCCCTGTTCAAACATACCAGATGCACTGTTGAATTTAGGAATCAGATTATCTGAAGCAAAACCTCCGTTTCTTATGTCAATAGTTGGCAACGAGGCTGAAAAACCAGCTCCGAACACATTACCCTTAACCTCACAGTCATTCAGTTCCGATGTTACTGTACCATCTACTTTACCAATGCTGCCTCCACCATAGAAGTTGTTTTCAATGACACAATTCTTCAAATTGGATTCCACATTATTGCACTGGGCCAATGAGAACGATGCATACTTTACATAGAATCGTGCTCCAACTCTACCGGAAGACCATACAAAGAATTCATATCTGAAGTCTGTTGCCACACCGGGACCTTTGTTTCCATAACTGGATCTGTAACTTGTGTTTTGACCATCAAAGTACTTTCCTCGGTCATCAGTGTAGTTCTTGGGTAAACCATTGTTCTTGAAGTTGTATGATGTTGCATCTGCAAACTTAACTTCACTGTAAGATGTTCCACCGTAACCGGCACCAAAGAATTTGTTGAACCTACAGCCCGTAGCATTATTTGTGACTTTACCGCTTTTGGTGATAGCTCTGGAATATGTAGACGTTGTACTACCATCCTGTTTTGTACTGTATTTAGTCGTAAAGGTCGTACCAGACTTCTGCATGTCACCAAACTTAGGCCCTCCGCAGTAGGTATCCACATGACTGTTAAAGATATCAACTGTGATGTCTCCGGTAATAGGCTTTGCTGCATTGATGCCGCCACCATAGAAATTGGTGATATCAGCATTGTAAATCTGCCAATGAACATCGCCGTCAATCATTTGCTGTCCTGCTCCCGCTACCTCATTAAAGCGACCGCCACTGATATAACACTCCGCATTGTCCTGCAGAATTCCTGCATCGGGTCGATAAACACCAGACAGATAGAACCCTTCAAAGTCACCACCGGTTACTGACACCGGAACATGGCGGGTGTAACTCCACCCGTCACTATGCGTACCATTACCGAATGCTTTGAACCAGCAGTTACCTCCTAAGTGGATATACTGTGTCGAAGTATTAACTGTCTGATTCTGGGTAGATGTGAATTGGTCAAAAACGCCACCAAGGATAATAATAGGTGCAGATGTCTTGCTTCCATTATCACCTTCAAACTGTACAAAATATATGCTGCAGGTGTTTGTCACCTCAAACCATCCTTTTGGTTTGAATATACTCACATTCAGCATCACTGACGTACCGTCAGGCTTCTGTGCTTGCGCTGTTCCCACCACATTCAGGAAGTCAAAACGAATGGGAGATACTGTTTGTCTGTTATAATGACTGAAAATGAAGCTGTAATCAGGCTCGTTATCCTTATCCAAATCGACTGAGGTTATGGTATAAGGGGTGTAATCACCAGATAACGTTCCTGCCTGATGGACATTACCCACCAGGACAACGGCATAGTCATAAACCGTCTTACCACTCGAAGTGCTTGAAGGAATACTCATAGACTTACGGGCATTGTCTATTGATGTGTAAACCTTCTGAGTGCTACCGTTGATTGTTATGTCCGCACCATTTGTGGCTTGAGTTCCTAAAACCGTGACACTCTGTCCGCCATAATTATTATTGTTTTGTTCTTTATACACCACATCATAATTCTGGTCGCTTACATAGGCTGCCACGCCCCAGTAAGGCTCGATGGTGATAGCCGTCACGCCATAGGGCACATCAAAATAGGCACCTTGCGAGAACACGCGGCCACTTTCACTGTA
>JAEEGL015072181.1_pt1 | contig 25415 bp, 25 predicted proteins | sample 9134231 | NCBI WGS metagenome assembly JAEEGL01 (sample SAMN16246548, study PRJNA631951) | gut metagenome | biome: gut microbiome; feature: rumen; material: fiber-attached | host: Bos | place: Iran: Karaj | collected 2018-10
CTTCCTGCAGATCCTGGGCACGGACCACCAGTTCCTTCATCTCGTCTATCAGAAACGTGACGATGAAGAAATCGATGTCGGAATTCAGGACTGCCTTCTCGTCTATGGCTTCCTGAAGAGTCGCCCTGAGGGGAGTAATGTCAAATCCGCGGTTATGCAGCGTCTCGCCGAGGATCCTAGCAGTGTCCTTCAGATCCATCTTGAGGAAGTCGAGACTGACCAGCTTTCCCATCACGGAGTCGTCGACTTCCATGACCTGCGAGTATGTCAGATTCTCCCAGAAGCGGATGGCGGTATCCAGTGCCCCGGAAGCGACGGCTGCGCCGTTTATTGCTCCGACGGAGGTGCCGGACACAGCGCTGAAACGGATCCCTTCTTCACTGAGGGCTTTCCATGCGCCTATCTCATAGGCGCCGCGCCCTCCCCCGCCCTCCAGGGCGAGAGCGTATTTCTTTGATCTGTCTAGTTTGAACTCCATCATCAACCTCGAATCATAGTCTATAATAACTATATCACAATGCAGAAGCGCTGCAGAGGATACCGTTCGGAGAATGCGCTGGCATCTGTTGCCAAATGCATTATCATAGTTATATAATCATCAAAATGAGAATATTCCGTTAATATGCAGCAAATTATCTTAGGAGGAACTTGATGGAAGAGAGACTTATCAATATGATCCGCGATGTGTGCGCGACCGATACCGAGATCACAAGGGAAACGAATCTGACTTTTGATCTGGGGCTTAAGAGCATAGATCTTCTGGAGCTGGTCAATGATGTGGAGGACGAATTCGGCATCGAAGTGACCGACGAAGCGGTCGAACAGATCCATACCGTCGGAGAGCTTCTGGATTATATCGAGTCTCAGGTCTGACGGGAATAACGCCTGCCGTGCAATGCCGCGGCAATGACAGATAACCTGTAAAAAACCGGTCCGGGAACGGGCAGTTCCCGGGCTTTTTGTTTTGCTCCGAAAAGATAAAATTATTCCTGAAAATTCATATGAACTATTGCACGCTGATATATTGTTTTGTGATATAATTCCAACGTGATTTTTAGACTTTAGATCCAAGGAGGCCAACCATGCCCGGCACTATTTCCAGAGGCGTCCGCGCGCCTATCATCAGAGAAGGGGACGACATAGTCAGCATCGTAGTGGACAGCGTTCTCAAAGCGGCTGAGGAACAGAACTTCTCGCTGCAGGACAGGGATGTCGTTGCAGTCACCGAGGCAGTCGTCGCCAGAGCGGCAGGAAACTACGCCACGGTAGATGACATCGCTGCAGATGTCAGAAGAAAGATAGAGGGAGATACCGTGGGACTCGTATTCCCCATATTCTCCAGAAACAGGTTCGCTATCTGCCTGAGAGGCATAGCGAGGGGAGTAAAGAAGGTAGTGCTGCAGTTCAGCTATCCCTCCGATGAGGTAGGCAACCATCTGATCAGCGAGGATGAGCTTGATGACAGCGGAGTCGATCCCTACACCGACGTTCTCACCGTCGATGAGTTCCACAGGCTCTTCGGACATCCGGTGCATCCGTTTACCGGCGTGGATTATATACAGTACTATATGGATCTCGTCAGGGAAGAGGGGACCGAGGTCGAACTGATCCTGGCGAACCGTCCGGAAGCGATCCTGAATTATACCGATCAGGTCATCTGCTGCGACACACATACCAGGGAGAGGACCAGCAAGAGGATAAGGAAAGCGGGAGGGAAGAACGTTCTCACTCTCTGCGACATCCTCAATGAGCCGGTCAACGGCAGCGGATACAATACCGAGTACGGACTGCTCGGAACGAACAAGGCCACCGAGACCAGCGTGAAGCTGTTCCCCAACAATGCCAAGGAAGTCGCCGACAAGGTCGCCGAGGTCCTCTATGAGAAGACCGGCAAGAAGGTCGAGGCGATGGTGTACGGGGACGGCGCATTCAAGGATCCCGTCGGAAAGATCTGGGAGCTTGCGGACCCGGTGGTAAGCCCCGGATACACAGACGGACTGGCCGGAGTGCCCAACGAACTCAAACTGAAGTTCCTGGCGGACAATGATTTTGCAGATCTCTCCGGAGATGAACTTGCAGACGCGATCCGCGGAGCCATATCAAAGAAGGACAAGGACCTCAAGGGGCAGATGGTATCCGAAGGGACTACGCCTAGGAGACTGACAGACCTTATAGGATCCCTGTGCGACCTTACATCCGGAAGCGGAGACAAGGGAACACCGATAGTCCTCGTGCAGAACTATTTCTCCAACTATTCCGACTGATAATGATCACCTGAAAGACTGCCCGGAAGCATTTCCGGGCAGTTTTGGTATATAATTATAAAGTACAGCAAACAACAGAATTGAACGGAGCTAGAAACGATGATCCAGGAGACAGTACTGAGCGGCGGTGTCGTAAGGATACCCGAAGAGTTCATGAAAAAACTGAAGATACAGGAGGGAGAGAAGGTGATCTTCACGGAGGATCCGAAAGGAAACATAATCCTTGCGAATTCTTCGCTGGATATCCTCCCGACACTGGAATGCGGATTCTGGGATCTTGGCCCGAAGCTGGGACTCAGCGATGAGCATGACATAGTCCGGTTCGTGAATGAATTCAGAAAGGGGAGAAAGTCATGAAGGTGATGATCGATACCACGGTGTTCCTGGCGGAATGCATGCTCCCCGCTCAGAAATATCCCAAACTGATGAGAAAGATAGTATCGGAGCATAAGCTCGTATTCCCCGAAAGGCAGCTTCAGGAGATACGCTCGCTGATGGCGGAGTATTTCCCGGATGAGTGCGATACGGTTGAGCTGTTCTTCTCAAGATTCAGTTTTGAAACTGCCGCGCCGGAAGAAGAGTCGGATGCGTATCCGTTCCTCGGAGAAGCGATCGCCAGTGGCGTCAGCACCGTGATCACACTGGATCCGAATATGGCCGGCACAGAGATCGACGGAGTGAGGTTCACGGATCCCGACAGTTTTCTGATCGGAGGCTGACAGTGGAGAAGAAGGAAAAGAAAAAGCAGGAAAAGAAGCAGATGATAAAACCCGACTGCGAGACCTGCCAGTACTATGATTTCGACGATGAGTACGGAGATTATATATGCAGTCAGATGCTGGATGAGGACGAGATGGTCAGGGTCATGGAGCACGGCGCGGCGGATTGCCCGTACTACAGGTTCTATGACGAGTATATGATGGTCCGCAAACAGAACTGAAAATGATATGCGGGGTGTGTGCCGTAAGGCATGCACCTCTTTTTATTGTATGCGCGGATACGGAACTGATTAAGAGAACAGAGCCTGTATGAACGGGCAAATTAGTCCTTTCGCACTTCACAAAACAGAGTGCGAACACTATAATTTATTTGTATGGAAAATGGCGGAAAAGGCGCTATTCCGAAACAGTGATAAAAATACTTTTAGATAGGAGATTACCAAATGGCAACGTTCAACAAGAAGACCGTTGAAGATCTTGACGTAGCCGGCAAGAGAGTACTTGTCCGCTGCGACTTCAATGTACCGCTGAAAGAGGGAAAGATCACCGATGATACACGTATCGTCGCTGCGCTTCCCACCATCAAGTATCTGCTCTCACAGGGAGCCCGCGTTATACTCTGCTCACACCTCGGCAGACCCAAGGGAGAGCCGAAGCCCGAGTTCTCACTTGCTCCTGTTGCTGCACGCCTGACAGAGCTCCTCGGCCAGGAAGTCAAGTTCGCAGCTGACGACAACGTCGTAGGACCCAATGCCAAGGCAGCCGTAGCTGAGATGAAGGACGGCGAAGCGATCCTTCTGGAGAACACACGCTTCCGCCCCGAAGAAGAGAAGAACACAGAGAACTTCTCGGAAGAGCTCGGATCCCTCTGCGATCTGTTCGTCAACGATGCTTTCGGAACCGCCCACAGAGCTCACTGCTCCACAGTCGGCGTTACAAAGTATGTCTCCGAATCCGCAAACGGATATCTGATGGCAAAAGAGGTCGAGTTCCTCGGCAATGCCGTTGAGAATCCCGTACGTCCCTTCGTGTGCATCCTCGGCGGCGCCAAGGTCGCTGACAAGCTCGCGGTCATCGAGAACCTTCTCACCAAGGCTGACACGCTGATCATCGGCGGCGGCATGGCATATACCTTCCTCAAGGCCCAGGGCTATGAGGTTGGAACATCCCTGCTCGACGAGAGCAAGGTCGATTTCTGCAAAGAGATGCTTGAGCGCGCAGAGAAGAACGGCGTGAAGCTGCTCCTCCCCGTCGACACAGTCGTGACCGCGTCGTTCCCGGATCCTATCGATGCTCCCGTAGAGACAGAGGTGTATGACAGCACCGCTCTGCCGGCAGACAAGATGGGCATGGATATCGGACCCAAGACCCGCGAGGTCTATGCCGAGGCCATCAGGAACGCGAAGACCGTCGTATGGAACGGCCCCATGGGAGTGTTCGAGAATCCCCAGCTCGCCGAAGGCACCAAGGCTGTTGCCCGCGCGATCGCTGAGACCGACTGCATCTCCGTTATCGGAGGCGGCGACTCCGCCACGGCAGTCAACTCCCTCGGATTTGCGGACAAGATCACACACATCAGCACCGGCGGCGGCGCTTCTCTCGAGTTCCTCGAGGGCAAGGGACTTCCCGGCATCGATGCAATGACAGACAAAGACTGATTATTGAAAGGACACATAGAATGAACAAGGCTAAGAGAAACGCGGTCATCGCGGGAAACTGGAAGATGAACAAGACTGCCAGCGAGGCGAGAGAGCTCATTGACGGACTTCTCCCCCTGGTGAAGGATGCAGACTGCACCGTCATCATCGGTGTTCCTTTCACTGACATCCATGTCGCAGTCGAGATGACAAAGGGCAGCAACGTTCATGTAGCAGCCCAGAACTGCCACTTCGAGGCAAGCGGCGCGTTCACCGGAGAGGTGTCCGCACCCATGCTCAAGGAAGAGGGAGTAGAATATGTCATCCTCGGACACAGCGAGCGCCGTCAGTATTTCGCAGAGACGGACGAGACAGTCAACAAGCGCGCAAGAGCAGCTCTTGCCAACGGACTCAAGACCATCATCTGTGTGGGCGAGAGCCTTGACCAGCGCGAAGCCGGCGTGACGAAGGACTTCGTCTGCGGACAGGTCGTTGCAGCTCTTGAAGAGATGACTGCGGAAGATATCAAGAACGTCATCATCGCCTACGAGCCCATCTGGGCAATCGGCACAGGCAAGACAGCCACCAAGGAACAGGCTGCCGAAGTCTGCGGATTCATCCGCGAGACAGTTGCCGAGAAGTACGGCCAGGATGTCGCCGACGCTCTCACGATCCAGTACGGCGGATCCATGAATGCCAAGAACTGCGACGAGCTCCTCTCCATGGAGGACATCGACGGCGGACTCATCGGCGGAGCTTCCCTGAAACCCGCTGACTTCTCCGTCATCGTCGGCGCAGCCAGCAAATAAGAAAGGATCATATTCATATGAATAAGAAACCGGTTCTCCTCGTTGTAATGGACGGAGTCGGAATCTCAAAGACCGGACTGGGAGACGGAGTGACCTTAGCGAACACGCCTACTCTCGACCGCCTGAGGGCTGAGTGCCCCAATACCCAGCTCAAGGCCCACGGCACTGCCGTAGGCCTTCCCTCCGATGAGGATATGGGAAACAGCGAGGTCGGACACAACGCTCTCGGCTGCGGACAGATCTATTCACAGGGCGCCAAGCTCGTGAACGAGTCCATAGAGAACGGATCGATCTTCTCCTCCGACGCATGGAAGGATGTCACGGGAGTAAAGGGAACAGTGCATTTCCTCGGACTCCTTTCTGACGGAAACGTGCACTCCAACATCAGCCATCTGTTTGCGATGATGGAGCGCGCCAAGGCGGACGGAGTGAAGAGGGTGAGGGTGCATATCCTTCTGGACGGAAGGGATGTCCCCGCCACCAGCGCACTTACATATGTCGATGCTCTTGAAGCAAAGATAGCAGAGCTTTCGGATGACAGTTTTGACGTCTGCATCGCCAGCGGCGGCGGCCGTATGAAGGTCACCATGGACCGCTACAAGGCTGACTGGGGCATGGTAGAGACCGGCTGGAACACACATGTGCGCGGGATAGGCCGCGGATTTGCCTCCGCAAAGGAAGCCATCGAGACCTACCGCAGCGAACTGGGTGTGATAGACCAGGATCTGCCCGCCTTCGTCATCACCGATGAGAACGGCCCCGTGGGAACCATCAATGACGGCGACGCGGTAGTGCTGTTCAACTTCAGAGGCGACAGAGCGCTGGAGATCAGCATGGCTTTTGACGACGAAGAGTTCGACGCTTTCGACCGCGAGCCCCGTCCCGATGTGGTCTATGCCGGAATGCTTCAGTATGACGGAGACCTCAAGCTCCCGAAACGCTTCCTAGTGAATCCGCCTCAGATCCGTAACACCCTGAGCGAGCTGCTCATCGAGAACGGACTTCGTCAGTACGCGGTCAGCGAGACTCAGAAATATGGTCATGTGACGTATTTCTGGAACGGAAACAAGACCGGAAAGTTCAGCGAAGAGCTGGAGGATTATAAAGAGATACCCTCCGACAATGTAAGCTTCGACGAGAGGCCTTGGATGAAGTGCGCTGATATCACTGATGATCTGATCGATGTGATAAAGAGCAAAAAGTACGATTTCATCAGATGCAACTTCCCGAACGGCGATATGGTCGGACACACGGGCAATCTGGATGCAGTCATCACTTCCATGAGTGCCCTCGACCTGATGCTCACGAGGCTGGTCAAGGTCTGCGAAGAGGAGGGCGTGACGCTCATCATCACAGCGGATCATGGCAATGCCGATGAGATGCTCGAGAAGAACAAGAAGGGTGAGATCCAGGTAAGGACCGCTCATTCACTTAATCCGGTCCCGTTCATAATCGTTGACAAGGAAAGAGATATTAAATTCGGGGAAGGCCCCTACGGACTAGCCAACGTAGCGCCTACGGTCGCTGACCTGTTCGGGATCAAGGCGCCTGACTGCTGGGAAGACAGCATGCTGGTGAAATAGGGTGTTCCCTCGACATCGCTGAAAGGAGAGACGATATGGCAAGAGGTTTGGAGAAGGCAGCAGCCCTGCTGGGATTTGCTGCGGGTACCGTTTTCTTCCTCAAGGAGATGGGGTTCCTCAAATTCAGCACCGCAAAGACCGAGGAAGGCAAAAGGACATTCACTGTTGAGTTCGACAGCGAAAGAGCCAAGAAGGAACTGAACAATGCGGTAGACGGTGTAAAGGAAGAGGCAGAGGATCTCTTTGACGAGATCGATCCGGAAGATGAGGATGAGATATCAAGGGATATCGCTGAAGCGCTGAAGGATCTCGATCCGGACGGCGACGGGAAATTCTGAATCATACACTCAAGAGGAGGAGATCATATGTGATCTCCTCCTCTTTACGTCAAATAGAGACAAAATAAGTTTGACATTATCGGATACTGATGATAGAATAATGTTCCCAAGGATATCGCGGAGTGGAGCAGTTGGTAGCTCGCCAGGCTCATAACCTGGAGGTCGTAGGTTCAAGTCCTTCCTCCGCAACCATAATGAGAAAGATAAAGGACTTGATTCGTTAGTTGCGGATAGTTAATGATCTTTCTTTCAGGAAGAAGAGTAGTTGAAGTACTCTTCTTCCTTTTTTAATGTCAAAAGATCATTTCAGGCTGTTTCTGCGGAAGAGTCTACTGAGTAGTGAATCACTTTGCCTTTTTGAGGATCGACAGTAAGATCATACGCATCAGTGTTATCAAAGCAAGCCTCTCCGATGAAACGGTAAAAGATAACGATCTTCTGTGTTTTATCCTTACCTGCTCCAACTGTGTCATAGACTTCAATACGGTCTACCAGCTCCAGAAGCAGCGGTTTGGATAGCTTGTCTATCTGCATAAAACTGCGGACAGCTGCGATGAAGTCATCCTGACTTTTCATGCTGAACGAAAGACTGTCCAGTTTCTCATTGAGCTTTGTGATCTTTTCCTGACATCGTTTTCTCTCGGAGGAATACTTGGCTGATAGATGACAGAACCATTCATCGTCGATCTTCCCGGTGGCATTATCCTCGTAGCATCTCTCATATAGACTGTCTACATTCTTTTTCCTGTCGGTAACAGAATGCAGTTCGTTCTCCAGTTCTTTTCTTTTCTCAGCAAGGTTCATTTCTGCTTTTGCCTGTAACAGCTGAGCAAAATAGACCTCGTCTTTCTTGAGAATTGCTGCCAGATGTCTTAGTTCACTGAGTACGATATGCTCCAGGGCGTCTTCTCGTATATAGTGCCTGGTCTTGCATGTGCCGCGGGTGTCTTTTTCATAGTTCGAACAGCTGAAGAAGTGGATGTTTCTGTTGATCGTATTAGTGTGATACCATAGTTTTCTTCCGCAATCAGGACAATACAGTAGATTAGAGAACATTGTTGTATTTCCATTTTTGTACTTCGAGATCTTGCGGTTGCCTCGGGAAAGCATTTCCTGAACTCTTTCGAAGTCTTCTCGGGGAATTATTGGCTCATGAACATCCAGGAATACTGCCCAGTCTTCTTTGGGGTTCTCGATTCGTGCCTTATGCTTGAAATCCAAAGAGCGTGTTTTGAAGTTGATGACATCGCCACAATACTCCTGACGGGTAAGCATTTTTGAGACCGTACTATCGTTCCATCTGTACGGATCATTGTATGTTTTTCTACCGCCTCTTCTGATGCCTTTACTTCTCCAGTACTCAGTGGGGTAAAGAATATGCTCCTCAGACAGCATACGTGCTATCATTTCACTGCCTTTGCCGTCAAGAAACAGTTGAAAGATACGTTTTACGACCGCAGCAGCTTCCGGATCTACTATCCAGCGATTTTTGTTTTCCGGATCTTTTATGTATCCGTAAATTGGCTGTCCAAGCGGAATTCCAAGAGAACCACGGACTCTGTTTGCTGATCTGATCTTCTTGCTTATGTCTTTTGCGTACTGCTCGTTCATGAAGTTCCTGATAGGAAGCATGTCATCCAAACCTTCCTGGCTGTCGACACTGTCGGTTACTGCAATGAAGCGGACACCGTACATCGGGAAGACTTCTTCGGTATAGATACCGACAGCAACATAATTGCGTCCGAAACGCGAAAGATCCTTAACGAGTATAGAACTGACTTTGCCTGACTTAATATCGCTTTCAAGTCTTTTGAAGGCAGGACGATCAAAGTTTGTGCCGGTGTACCCGTCGTCCACATAGTACTGACAGTTCTTAAGACCTAGTTCGTTGGCTTTCATGGAGAGCATTTTCTTCTGAGTTGCGATAGAGTTGCTTTCTCCCTCCAGGCCGTCATCTCTTGATAGCCTGCAGTATAAAGCCGTGATCTTGTATTCGTCATCAGGGATTGTTTTTCTTGTCTGCATTACTGCTCCTTTCTCGCAGACAAGCTATCTACAGATGGATTGATTGTATCTGCTGTAGCAGAGCCGGTCAACAGCAGATCACGAATAAGTATGTGTCCAAATATGTTTCTCATACGGTGGGAATCACAGTGTTTACTAACAGCGATATCTGTATCCGGTATCATGAATGATGACCAAACAATATAAGTTTTTCCTTTAAAACGGTATTTGGACATATAGCCAGTTGAAAACAGGGGATCTATCCCGATCATTTTTCCCATTCGTAATTCCGCTCCTTTCTTGCTTTCATCTCGGACAGAGTTATCTCCTTTAGCAATTCCGGAGGAATCCTGGAGATAACCGACTCGAGCTGTTTCTGCTTTTGATTCAGTTCAAACAGAGATCTGTTAGCATAGATCAATTCGTCTTCTTTCTCATTCACATAATCCTCGAGGCTTCTATACTCGGATCTGGACTTATTCACCGCCCGTTCCAGGAAAGCTATCCTGCTGTCTGTAGCCTTCAGCTGGTCTTTGAGATTGGCCATCTCCGGTGCATATCTGCCAAGCAGAGCAATGGCTTCATCCTTCTTTTTCCCGCTGTTCAGGATACTGATATCATCAATTGCTTTTACTATCTCGTTGTAGTGTTCGTAGAGCATTGCGGCATTTTTGAACATATAAGGAGGAACATGCTGTCTCTTGGATATTCTTTTAGGAGTGCCTCTGTCCAGTTTTGGGAATATCGCAGACATATAATTGTAGAATTGATCTTGAAGTTTGCTTAGTCCTTGAGGGCCTCCGATCAGGTCTTTTGAGCTCAGCCGGTTGTCCTTCGTGATCGGGACAAAACAGAGATGCATATGAGGAGTAGCCTCGTCCATATGTACCACTGCAGAAATGATATTATCCTTCCCGAAGGTTTCCGCGAAGAACTTGAAAGCGGTTTCGAAATATAATCGCTGCGTTTCAGGAAGTTTGGGCCGGATCCATTCCGGCGTTGCTCCTATAAAACAGTCCTGCAGCACAACGCTGTCTTTTCTCTTTTTTGCTCCTGCAGCCTTGATATTTTCTAGAACCATGTTTCTGTAAGACCCGGTAGGTTCCTTGAGGTAGTAATTGAATCTGGTCCGTTCCAAATCGATATCAGGATTGCTCTTGTATTCTGTTTTCTTTCTTTCATGATGTCGCTCGATGCGTCCGACCGCACCGAGTTTTCTTTTCTCGATTCTCATAATTGCGTAGTTTGCCATAACTGATCTCCTTTCTGAACAAACAGCAGGACGGATGCATGTTGATGCACTGAGCTCTCCAAGCATCCTCGTTTTTGCTTATTTAAAACACAACATGACACCCTGTTATCGCGGTAGCAGCCTGCTCATGCTATGTAGCTGCCGACGCAGAACAGCTGTTCGTAGTGGGAAAAGGCAAGGCTTTATTTGCGGTGTGCATGTTGTGTAACCCACTACACCTTGCAAGCAAGGTTGTGGGCCAGACTTTCCCTCTGGACTCCCTATCACGGGCAGCAGAAATGCCCCCCTACTTATCTATTGCTGAATTTTTTCGCGTTTTGGGTCATTGTTACTGAAATTTCATTTTTGCGCATATAAATAACTACTCGACCCTATGTGAAGAAAAGGATCAAGTAACTGCTGTTCTAATATGAAAAAAGAAAGGTGATCCTTAGTTAGGATCACCTTTCTTTGTAATTGTAGAAGCTTGTCTGCTGATAGCGTGAGTAGTCCTTTTCTTAAGTTCGTATCATTTGAAAAATCGCCTAAACATAGGGGTTTCCCGAGTTTAGGCGATTTTCTTTTTTATGCCCAAATGGCTGATTTTTCGATTTTTTTGTCATATTTTGTCATGTCACACATGACAAAAAGACATTTCAAATCAATCAGACTTCTATATCAAAGGCATGCTCCAGCTTCTCGACGCTGACCTGATTCCGGTTATGACAAAGAGACACTTAAAAATCATATTTTATATCATTCTGTATCGAGTATTTCCCATTATTCCTTTTTTCTAAAATTGATACTGCATTTTCAATCAATGAAATCAAATGAGTTTGAGTTTCTTTATCTGGACAACCAACATACTTAAACTCTTCTTCATTATCAACATAAAATGTGTCATATAGATCACTGACCGCCATGAAAGCATCAGTTAATTCCTTATCATCATCCCACTCTGGTGGATTGTTGTTGTCCAGTATCTCTCCATTTTCATCATAAAGCCATAGACAATATGTATTGTATTCCAACATCAATCTAATAGTTTTAATCATGACTATATCTCCTTCATGCTCTTTGTATTTGCGCTTACAACATAACCGTTAGATCCAACTTGTACCGCAATACGTTGAGTTTTTCCATTATATACAAATTCGTATACAGATCTCGGCGGTGTTCGCTTTCCCTGAGTGCCAATTATATTATCTTGATAAACGGCTTCTAGAATATAATTCGGAATATCTTCTTTCGAAAGGCCTTTACCGTAGAACTCGTGCCCGTGTTTATCTATTATGTGCTGAAGCCCAGAAAACTTATTACCTTCCTCTAACCATATTATCCTACCAGATGCGGTTTTTGTTATCATTACAACTTTATCTGGTGAGATTTTTTCGCCATTGCTTATAACTTCATCTATTAATGCTTTCCCTGCCCCACTTGTTCCCTGGAAAAGATGTGAATCGCCTTTACTCATTTTTCCGGTCTTCTCCTTTCAAAAGCTTTTGCTGTTCTGCTTTGAAAAGAAAGAACCGTTATTCCTTTTGATTTAACTTCATCAAAACAGGGATACTTCGCAGATCCATACACAAGTATTGTTTTCGGAGATAGCACCACTATTGCTTCCTGAAAACCGGTAATAAACCTTTGTCGATCAACTGTTCTTCTGGGATTTCCACCTACTGTTCCTATTGCGATAATACTATTTTGTGAGATGCCATCCCAGCAGTACTTCCATGTTTCTTCTGTTCCCCATCTAACATTATTGATTACTGATATACCGTTTTTCCCAAGCCAATAGCCAAACGCACGCATCCTATAAGTATTATAGATTTTTACAGGTTCAGGAAAATCCTGATATGTAGAGAAATCGGGAGTAATCACTCCTGAAAAGTGACGGAGAATATCCAAGGCTGCAATACTATTGTTCCATATCCCTTTAGGACCATCGAATTTGTAATCATCCATGTAAAAACAAACAAATGCTTCACAATGAAAAGATGGTTCTGTATGTATTCTTCTTTTGTAAATCGCTTTAGCATCATCCCAAAGAATTAGATCTCTTGGTATTTCAGATGATGTCGTTGGACAAAACGGAATATCATTTTTTGAGAAAGAAGCTCCTTCACACATAAATGCATTCCATATGTCTTTGCATCCATTCCTTTTATTGTCTTTCAAATTGTCTTACCTCGTTTTGTTTGATATCGACGGATAAATCAGTCGTTAGAATACAGAAAACGTTTTCTGTATTAATGCTATCGCACAAAAGGTGACAAAACGATTCCCTAAAAGTATACTATATTAAACGACAATAAGGAGATCATAATGGAATATAATAGTTATCTTTTAAACTTCGGAGAGAATGTCCGTTCCATACGTAAGGAAAAAGGAATGAACCAAGTCGAGTTCTATAATTTCTTGTTTCCAGACAACAGTAAAGAAATTGAAAATATTAAAAAATACATGAATGCAATTGAGAATGGGAAAAAGAAATCTATAGATTTTTCTTTTTTTGTAGCAATTTGCAGCAAATGCGAGATAAGCAGTGATTATTTGCTTGGCTTTGCAAAGGACTACTCGAGCCATGAACTTGAATTTGTTTGTCAGTATACAGGCTTGGAAAACTATGCTGCGCAGCAAATGCATCAATGGAATCAAGAAAAAAACAATGGTGCAGATCTTTCAATGATTGGTGGTGTATATTCGGGAGATGATGGTGAAAAAGAAATGGAAAAAGCATATGTAAAACAAAGCGCTATCAAGTTCCTGAAGATTATTAATTACTTGTTTAAGGGAGGCACGGAAACGATATCTATCAAAAGAAAAAAACAAGAACGAAAATACAGTAACTTATCAATATTGAATGCAATATATCAAATGAGCATGGTTTCACCGGAAATTATTAGGGGAGAAGCTGTATATGATGATAACGATACAGTTGATATCTTGGTTGAAGATTACCCATATTTGAAATATGAATTATCCAGAATGAAAATGGACGCAACAAAACCACTTTTCCTCGAAGATAACAACAAAGTATGGTATACATTTCATCCTAAAGAAGTATTAGAAAGCATAGCAAAGAAACACTTGGATGAAGCGTTAGACAGGTTAATTAATCACCTTAATTCCTAAGTGTACTAGCAGAAAAAAGCAGACGTAGTAATACATATTTGAAAAATGTTGGAGGCAAATAGTATTATTACATCCTTGATTATAAAAACGATGATCCACTAATAATGGGTCATCGTTTTCGTAGAAGCCTGTCTGCTTATAGCATGTATAGTCCTTTTTTTCATACTCGCACCATTGAAGAAAACCGCCTGAACAAAGGGAATTCCCGAGTTCAGGCGGTTTTTCTTTATGCAATGTTTTAGAAACCTGGCTGGTCGTCCAGGGGACGCATCGTTGGCTCGGATCCCGGTATGCCGAAGTAGCGCTCCAGTATGTCTTTAAGGTCATCCAGATCCTCTATCTCCCGCTCGATGCGTTCAGTTGAAGAGTGCAGGAAGAATTTTCTTCCGCTGATCCAGACGTTTCCGTCTTCCAGACGGAAATTGACATTCAGAACTCTGCAGAAACCGCTGTCCGGCCGTCCGGAGACATAAAAGTTCAGGGGTATCAGATCTACGGGCAGGGCGGGACTGTTGCTGTAAAGCATGATTCTCTGTGTATCGCCGGAGTCTGTCAGCTTCTCAAGGCAGCTGAAATCTCCTTCCGGGACTACGCGGTAGCCGTGGTAAAACTCTCCGTCATATCTGACACATCCGTCCGGCACGGGACCGCCGAAACCGACATCGGTGAAGTATTTCTCGCCGTCTATAACGCATATCACGGCGCAGTGCGCCGGAGGCGGGGTGAAGTCTCGCAGAAGATGGACTACGACAATGTCCGCCTTGTATCCCAGCGCGCGCAGGAAAGCGCAGAACAGGCTGTTCAATTCGAAGCAGTATCCGCCGCGGCGGTGACGCACGATCTTGTCGAACAGGTATTCTATACCGAGGGAGGGAGTGACTCCCTTGCCCCAGCAATCCATGGCGTCAAATGGGATGTGGGTCAGCTGTGCGTGAACGATCCTGTCAAGCCACTCGGCATTTGGCACCGGCTTTTCTCCCGCAAGCCCTATCCGTTTCAGATAGGCTTCCGCGTCGGGAAGAGGGGCGTATAGTTCTTCATACATGGCAATACCGTCTTTCTGTATCCGTTGATGAACGATCACGGGAGGAAAACTGAGTTCCTTCCGGGATCCTGTATTGTTTGTCTTTTGTGGGTGAGTCCGGCAGCCGGTCTCAGATCCTCATGGCAGCTTTCCAGGCTCCCCAGATAGCCGACCTGAGGTTACCGACTTTACCAGCATCTCCTACAATGTATACGTTTTTTCCGGCGGAGACAACCGGGGCAGGATCGTATCCCACAGAAACGATGACACTGTCGCAGGGGATCTCTCTGTCATTTCCGTCCTTGTCGGTCACTACGACACAGCCGTCCCGGATCTCTTTGGATCTGTGCTCGAGATAAACGGGAACGCTGTTGGCCTTGAAGTAATCTCTGAGGAAAGAGGAGTTTGCAAGGCAGAGGTTTGGGGTCGTGATTATATCATTGAGCATCTCGACAATGACAGGGCGCTTTCCCTGGCGGTGGAGGTCATAGGCGATCTCGCAGCCGGTAAGTCCGCCGCCTATTATGACCACGTCATCACCGACTTCTTTGTTCTTCAGAAGGTAGTCGATGGCGCTCACGGCTTTTTCAAAACCGGGCATGGGCAGTTTCTTTGCCGTGGAGCCGGTAGCAACTATGTAGGCATCAGCAGGGACATCGTCCAGACTGCGTATCTCGGTGTTGAAACGTATCTCGATGTTCTCTTTTCTGAGCTGGGTCTCATACCATTTCAGGAGCATCCTGTCATGAGTCTTGAAATCCGGCGCTGCAGCGGCGACGAATACTCCGCCGAGACGGGAGCTCTTCTCGTAGATGACCGGTTCGTGCCCTCTCTTCTTCAGGACGAGCGCGGCTTCCATTCCGCCGACGCCTCCGCCGATGACGGCGACCTTCTTTTTTGTCTTGGCTTTCCTGATGTAGTACCTGGATGACTGCATGGTCTCGGGGTTCAGAGCACAGCGGCACATGTTCATCGCGTCATCCATGGTCTGGGAGTTGTTGGTGCCATTGGATTTTGACATCGTGATGCAGGCTGTCTGGCATGAGATGCAGGGCTTTATATCCTCTTCTCTGTCCTCGATCACCTTGCGGAACCAGTCCGGGTCGGTGAGGAACTGTCTGCCGATGCCTACTGCGTCGATGTCTCCGCTCCTGACTGCCTCGGCCCCGGCATCAAGCGTCATCCTTCCTGCGCATATGACCGGGACGTCGACGAATTTCTTTATGTGGGCGACGTCTTCCAGATTGCAGTTCTCGGGCATGTAGACGGGAGGATGTGGCCAGTACCAGGCGTCATAGGTCCCGTTGTCGCAGCTGAGCATGTCATAACCCGCGTCCTGAAGGTACTTTGCGGCTCTTTCCGATTCCGCCATGTCGCGGCTGGCTTCCGTGAACTCTTCTCCGGGCACGGCGCCTTCCCTGAATCCCTTGGTCTTGGAGACAACGCTGTACCTGAGCGATACGGGATAGTCCTCCCCGCATTTGCTCTTTATCTCCCTTACGATCTGCACGGCAAAGCGGTACCTGTTCTCGAAGGATCCGCCGTATTCGTCGGTCCTTGAGTTGACGTAGGGAAGGGTGAACTGATCCAGCAGATATCCCTCATGGACAGCATGGACCTCTATGCCGTCCACGCCTGCTTCCTTGCAGAGTCTCGCCGTCTCACCGAAAGCGTAAATGATCTGTTCTATCTGCTCTTTCGTTATCTCCTTTGAGGTGATCCCGTCGGCCCATCTGTTGGGTGTGGGGGATGGAGCCAGAGAGTGGAACTCGGGATCCAGGATCGGCTTTGCGATCCTGCCCAGCGTTTTGTTCTCAAGCAGGTTCACCATCATGTCATTGAGAGCAAAGGATCTGCCGCAGCCTGCCGTGAGCTGTATGAACATCTTCGCTCCGGTCTTATGCAGCTCGTCCATGAATCCTCTGAGCTTTCTGAATTTCGCCTTGTTCTGGTAGAGCCACATGGGACCTATGATGTCCTTTACTGTGGCGACTCCGGGAAAGATCAGGCCGCAGCCGCTGTCGGCGACCCGCTTGATAAGAGCGGCGGCCTCTTTGTCGAAGTGGTTCGGTTCGGTCCATCCGAAGATATTCGTGCCTCCCATCGGAGCCATGACGACCCTGTTCTTTATCTCAAGATCCCTTATCTTCCACGGTGTGAGCAGTATCTCGTATTCCTGTTTCATCGCTAAAATCTCCTTTTTATCATTATACCCTATCCGGAGAAAAGGCACACCGCGCATCGAGCGGACCGGAAGTCATGAAAAAGTCGCCCGGAGATCCGGGCGGCTTCCGCCGATAATCGAAAAGCCTCTGTCAGACCTTGAACAGCACTTTGAGGTAGTTCCAGAAGTAATAGGGGACCAGGTAGTCGGTGTGATAGTAGTCTGAGAGAGAATAGAGTATGTTGTTCTTTGCCGGGTCTGATCCGTATGAGAAACAGGGCTGCTCTGTCAGGAGCTTGACCTGCAGTCTCATTCCGGGACCGTCTCTCATACCGCCGCTTGCGGCATAGATAAAGAACGGGAGCTCCGGATTGGCCTTGATTGGAGCGGTGATGTAGTCCACGATCTCCTCATCTGTGCAGGTCGGGAAGGGACCGCTTCCGGGAGGCATCGGCAGGGGCTTGTCGCAGGAGATGCCGCCGCTGGTGGGGCAGAACCATCTGAAGTATTCGAAGTCGTAGTGGAACATCCTCCAGGTCCAGGCTGCGCCGCGGGAGTATCCCGCGAATGCGCGGTGGTCTCTGGTCGCCTTGATGCCTTCATCGGAGGGATCCTCCAGATAGGTGTTGAACCTTGTCTCAACTGCGGGGATGATGTCCTGAACTATCTCCTTGTAGTAGTTGCCGGGGATGCCTGGAGTCCAGCCGTCGCCCGCCTCGGCGCCGCCGGTCTGGATGCGGACATCCGCGTCGCGCATCGGATCCATGTAATAGGTCACGAACACGATGATGCAGGGATCAAGTTCGCCGGAGTCGAACAGCATGTCGAACATGTACTTGTTTCCGCCGATGGCAAACATCGCGGGCTCGCAGGTGTTGCCGTGCTGGAAGTAGAGCACATTGTACTTTCTGCTCTTGTCGTCCTTGTCGTAGCAGTAGGGGAGATAGGCGTATGCGGTCTTGTTGTAGGTCTTTCCGTTCTCGTAGACGGAGGTAGAGTAGTCGATCCTCTCTACGGTCCCCATCCTCTCGGGAACGCCTGTCCTCAGATAGGGGTTCTCCTCAAAGACGGTCTCATAGGCGAGGACTTCACCGGGTTTTGTAATGACTTTTCTGTACTCGCTCATTAAGGTCACCTTCTTTCAGTAACATTCGATCGATGAAACTTACTATTCCCATGTTACCTCATAATTGTATAATTATGGAAGAGTTTAACACCTAGCAAGGAGAAAAAGAAAAATGGATAAGGAAAAGATGAAGAGAAAATACGCCTATATGCTGGCCAGAGTAGGTCTAAACGTCCAGCCCGGTCAGACCATACTGGTTGAGGCAGCGATAGAAGGGGCAGCCTTTGTACCTCTCTTTAAGGAGGAGTGCTACAAGTTGGGAGCCGGAAACGTGGTAGTACACTATCTCGATGAGCCCGGTCTCAAGATCGATGCCATGTACCGTGACCTGGATGATGTCCGAAAGGTCGAGGACTGGGAGGAACTTCAGTGCCAGAAGTATCTTGACGAAGGAGCGTGCTACATCAGGCTCGAGGGAGTCAATCCCGCAGTTATGGAGGATCTTCCGGAGGAGCAGGCCAACGCGGTCTTCGCTCACGTGGACGCCGTCAGGAACATCATGCGCAGAGCTTCCAGAGAGAAGCACTGCCAGTGGTGCATAGCCATGATCCCGACGCAGGAGTGGGCCGACTACATCCTCAAGGACATTCCAAAGGAGGAGAGGCTGGATTACCTGTGGGATCTGCTGCTCAAGCTCTGCTATATCGATGAGGACAACGACGTTGTCGAGACATGGGAGGAGAAGACCCGTATCAGAGGTGAGAAGGGCAATATCATGGACTCCTATCACTTCACAAAGCTGCACTATACCGCATCAAACGGCACTGACCTCACGGTCGAACTGACGCCCTATTCCCACTTCGGCATGGGAAACAGGAAGATGCCCGCCAACTACATCAGGCACGCGGCAAACATCCCCTCTGAGGAGATCTGCACCACGCCCGAGAAGTTCGGCACGAACGGCGTAGTCTATGCATCAAGGCCCCTTATACTCGGAGGCAAGAGCGTCGAGAACTTCGGCTTCCGCTTCGAGAACGGCAAGGTCGTGGAAGTCCTGGCCGGTGAGGGCAAGGAGATGCTGGAAGCCCTCGTCAACATGGACGAGAACGCCGGATATCTCGGAGAGTGCGCTCTGGTGGAATACCATTCGCCCATCTCCATGAGCGGAAGAGTGTATTACACGACCCTCATCGACGAGAACGCCTCCTGCCACCTGGCTCTCGGGAGAGGTCTGGGCATGGGAAGCCCCGACCCGAAGTACACATTCAATGACTCGGTGATCCATATCGACTTCATGATAGGCACCGAGGACATGCACATCGTCGGCACGACCGAGGACGGCAGGGAAGTAGTGGTATTCGACAAGGGAGACTTCGCCATCTGATCTATTCTTTGAGCAACTGAAAAAGCGGACCGGTCGGTCCGCTTTTTGTATTAATCTTATTGTTTCTGGGCCAGAGCAAGGAGCCTTGCGTGTTCCCTCTGAGCGTCTCTGAGCTCGACCTCCTCGGTCATTCCCCATTCGCGGATCATACTGTCCACGATCCTTCCGCAGGCTTCCGCGGCTTTGCCATAGTCGCCGAGGATCTGCCAGATATCCGCTATCCCCTGAAGGGCATCTATGAACCTTGGCCGGTCGGTATCCTTCTCATATGAGAGCTCGTAGAGGTCTATGGCTCTGCGGTAATCGCACTTCTTTGCGTAGTACTGAGCCGCTTCAAAGAGTATGCCGCTGTTTTCGGGCTCGTCTCTGAGAAGACCTTCCATGATGCCGTCGGCCGTCTTTTCGTCGAATCTGGCCAGAGCTATGTGGGCGGGATAGACCTTGCACAGCACATCGCCGGCGCCTTCCAGACCGCGTAGCTTCTCAAGATATCTCTCGGCCTCATCCGCGCGGTGGTCCGCGATGAGATTGTCTATGAGGTAATAGTAGGGAAGGCATGTGCCGGGATTAGATTCGACCAGCCCGCGGTAGAACTCTATAGCGCTGTTGTGATTGGAGATGTTCCAGTCCCACACGCTGTGTCTTTCCGCCTGGGCCAGCATCCACTGGCTCTTCTTCTCGCCGGGAGCCATCCTGATGGAGTCTTTCGCGTACTGCTTTACCTTCTGAGCCGCGGCATTCATGCGGTGCCAGTAAAGGTATGCCATCAGGTCGGTCGCCCGCTGTTTATGCTCTTCTTCCGCCATGAGAGGTCTGAGAAGATCCTCGTATTCCCTGAACAGATCCTGGGGCAGATCGTCCTCGATGTCCAGACTGTTCTCTATGCGGTTCAGTCTCTGCTCGGTGCTCAGGTCGAACAGTTCGTCGATGCTGACACCGAAGGCGCCGGAAATGGCGGGAAGCAGAGAGATGTCCGGCATGGCCACCGAGTTCTCCCATTTGGAGACCGCCTGCGCACCTACGCCCAGCTTCTCAGCCAGCTGCTCCTGTGTGAGCCCGGCCTTGTATCTGAGAGCCCTTATCTTGTTTCCAAGTTCCATTATACTTCTTCCTCCGTTGTTAGTGTTCAGCTGACAAGCCTATTGTACGGGAGGAACGAGGAGCGGGCAATAACTCCGTTTTCGAGCAGGGTAGCCTGTCAGGCGAGTTCTCAGAACTCCTTTTCAGCAATGACTTTTCTGCTGATGCGGTAGGACAGATACATGATGCCGAGGGCGAGGACGGCCAGCACGGCAGGTATGGTCCAGAAATATGTCGCACCGAGGGTCTCGTCAAAGAACACCTTTAGCTTTACAAAGAAGGAATGCCCGGCGCTCGGGAGGATGTCCTGCACCAGCACCGCTACTAAGGCGACCACGGCACCGACGATGCCGTAGGATATCATCATGACGAGTCTCGCCTTCTCCGCACCGTACTTCAGATTTATCGGTATCATGAAGGATATCAGGCAGAGCATGACCGGGATCACGATCAGGGCAGAGTGGATATCATCCATGGATACGAGACTTCCGGTTTTGATCAGTGAGATGATCTCGCACACCGTCAGGCCAAACACGGCTCCGGCTGCCTCCATCATCAGGCACAGCAGATATTTTTCCCTGACATAGCCCTGACGGTCTATGGGCAGGGTGAACAGGAAGGGCATCCCGTTCTCCGCCTGGTCATACGAAATGGTGCTGATGCCGAGCACGCCGCACAGCATCACGGTGTATCCCACCATGAAAGCTCCCTGCGTGGAGAAGCCCATCATCACGCACAGCAGAACGTACATGATCCAGGTCTTCTTCTGATTGAACAGCAGCCTCAGATCCTTTATCATCAGTCCTTTCACAGCAGTTCACCTCCCGCCATAATGAGTATGAGATCGTCGATCGATCCCTTCTGTATAACGATACCGGGACAGTTCTCCTCATAATATCTTCTGTCATCCGCGAAACAGCTGTATCCGAAGTTCTCCTTCCTGACGGCGAGTATATGCTGCTTGTCCAGACCGCTGTAGGTGTCCTCATCCACTCTCATTACTCCGTAGCTGTCGAGCAGCCTGTCGGTCTCCTCGTGCAGGATGATCCTGCCGTTGTTGATGAGGTATATGTCATCGCAGAGATTCTCCAGATCGGATGAGATATGCGATGAGATAAGTATCGAGCAGTCCTCGTTGCTCGCCAGGAAATCCCTGATCATGTCCAGTATCTCGTTTCTGGCTTCAACGTCCAGACCGGCTGTGGGCTCGTCCATAATCAGCAGATCCGCCGAATGGCTCAGTGCAGTGAGCACCCGCAGTTTGGCCTTCATGCCGGTGGAGAATTCCCTGACCGGCTTGTCCTCGGGCAGCCCGAAGCGCCTGCAGAGACCGAGGAAGCTCTCTCTGTCCGCGTCGTCATACATGGCAGCCAGGATGTCTGCCACGTCCCGGACTCTCAGCATCCCGCTGAAGCCCGACTCCGACAGCGCAGCGCCTATCTTTTTTCTGTCCTCCGGCGTGAGCAGGGCAGCGTCCTTTCCCATAACGGTCACACTGCCGCCGTCGGCCCTTATGAGGCCCAGAAGGGCCTTGATGGTCGTGGTCTTGCCGGCTCCGTTCCTGCCGACCAGACCGGTAACGTTTCCCCTGGGTATCTCCATGGAGACATCCAGAGTGAAATCGCCGTATCTCTTTACGAGATGATCTATCTTTACCATTTCAGTTGTTTTCCTCCAGAATCAGATCCAGCATGGTCCTGATCTCATCGTCGCTCATGCCTGCTGACCGCGCTTTTTTCACGGCAGCGGACAGTTCGTCCTCCGCTGACCTTCTTCTGGCTTCTGAAGCCAGCTGCCTGTCGGCCGCGTTCACGAAGGTCCCCTTGCCGTGCACGGTCGTCACGAAGCCCTCCTCCTCCAGTAGGTCGTAGGCCTTCTTAACTGTCAGGGAACTGATCTTGAGATCTGCCGACATCGAGCGCACGGACGGGAGAGCTTCCTCGTCAGAAAGTGTCCCGTTGATGATCATGTCCTTGAGCTGGTTCACCAGCTGCTCGTAGATCGGCACCATGGACTGGTTGTTTATGATAATGCGCATCTTCATTCACCTCGCAAACAGTATAAAACAGTATATAACTGATGTCAACAGTGTATAACAGTTTATTCCGGAGGTGATCCCGGCACCCGGACTATGGTGCGGTGTCAGGCGGTTTGTGATATGATTTTTCTGATAAACAACGTGCGGAGAATTATGATGGAAGATCTGGTTAAGATCAGGCTGTCTCCAAGGGCGGAGAAAGAGATAAAGAACGGGTTTCCGTGGGCATATGATACCGAGGTGACCGCGGAACGGCAGCCTTCGGACGGCGACGTGTGCCTTGCATACAGCGAAAAGGGAAGGTACATAGCTTCCGGTTTCTACAATTCCGCCTCAAAGCTCAGATTCAGGGTGGTGTCCGTGAACGCCAACGACAGGATAGATGAACAGTTCTGGCGCAGGAGGATCAGATGGGCGGTGGATTACCGCAGAAGAGTTATGGGGAACGACTTCTCCTGCTGCAGACTGATCTTCGGAGACGCGGATGGATTTCCGGGGCTAACCGTTGACCGGTACGGCGACGTGCTGTCGGCGGAGGTCAACTGCCTCGGCATGGACAGGATAAAGGAACTGATATACAGTGAGCTGATGGTATATCTCAGAGAGCTCGGAGAGGATATAGTATCCGTAAGGGAGCGCAGCGAAGGCCGCAACCGTCAGCTGGAGGGACTGGAGGACTTCACGGGATACGTCAGCGTGCCGGGATTTGATCTTGGGCAGAAGAGAGAAGTCATCATCACCGAGAACGGGATCAGGTACGCGGTGGATGTGGAGCAGGGACAGAAGACGGGATACTTCCTTGACCAGAAATACAACAGAGCCGCTGCCGCTAAGATCGCGGAAGGCCTCAGTGTGCTGGACTGCTGCACCCATACCGGGGGATTCGCGCTGAACTGCGCGGCTGCGGGAGCCGCATCGGTGCTGGGCATAGACATCTCACAGACGGCGGTGGATCAGAGCGCAAGGAACGCCGCGCTGAACGGGCTTGGGAACGTGTCGTTTGAGAAGCATGACGTCTTCGATTTTCTGACGGACGCGCTGAGCAGCGGACGCAGGGACTGGAATATGATCATACTGGATCCGCCCGCCTTCACCAAGAGCAGGGCGACGGTGAGGAACGCAGACAGCGCCTATGAGGAACTGAACCTTCTGGCTATGAGGCTGCTGCCCCGGGGAGGATACCTGGTGACGTGTTCATGCTCCAGGTTCATGACGCCGGATCTGTTTCAGAAGGCGATAGCCAGGGCGGCTTACCGCGCCAGGGTCTCCCTCAGACAGATAGAGAAGCGGGGGGCCTCACCGGACCATCCGGTGCTCACGGGAGCTCCGGATACGGAATACCTTAAGTGTTTCATCTATCAGGTAGTATGACAGAAGAACAGATTCAGTTTATATATAAGCGCGGATATCTATGGGAAAACGGATCAACATCGGAATACTGGCGCACGTGGATGCCGGGAAGACAACGCTGACGGAACAGATGCTGTACCTCACGGGTACGGTCAGGAACGCCGGCAGCGTAGATGACGGCACCGCGACCACCGACTGGATGGAGATCGAAAGAAGAAGAGGGATCTCCGTCACATCGGCATGCGCTGAGATGAGATACGGCGGACACAGTATCTGCATCATAGACACTCCCGGACATGTGGACTTCGCCGGAGAGGTGGAGAGAGCGCTTTCCGTGCTGGACGGGGCAGTCCTGGTGGTCACGGCGGTGGACGGGGTCGAGCCTTATACCGAAGTCCTGTGGAGAGCCGCGGAGAAGACCGGCATCCCGGTCGTAGCGGTCATCAACAAGGTGGACCGCGCCGGAAGCGATGTGAGCTCCGTGATGACAGGACTCAGCAGGCTGACAGGAGGTAAGGCCGTTCTGATAAACAGCGTGTCCGGGGAAGGCGAGCCTGAGTGCGAAGTATGCGCTCTCAGTCCTTCCGGGAGGGAAGACATGCTCCTGGATCTTGCCGGCTTTGACAGTGACATAGAGGAGAAACTGTTCGCGGAGGAGGAGATAGCCGATGATGAGTGGAGGGCATCTCTCGCGGAAGCCTGCGCACAGCGCAGGGCTGTGCCTGTCATCTGCGCCTGCGCGAAGAAGGGACAGGGCATAGAGGACCTGCTGGACGCCATAACGCAGTTCCTGCCCGGTGCGGCGCAGGACGAAGAGGCGGAACTCTCCGGCAAGGTGTTCCGCGTCATACATGACCCGGCCATAGGAAAGGTCTGCTTCGTGAGGCTGTTCGGCGGGAAGATGGCGGTCCGCGACACGGTGACCGGAAAGAACGGGGACCAGAACAAGGTCACTCAGCTCAGAAGATACACCGGTTCCAGACATGAGGACATACAGTTCTTCCGGGCAGGGGAGGTCGCTGCGGTCTGCGGGCTTACCGATTTCCGCAACGGCGATGTGATAGGAACTGCTCCGCGGGGCAGGGAGACTGCCATAGCGAAGACCATGCTGCTGGTGGGAGTCTCTCCTCAGAAGGAGGAGGACAGGCCGGCGCTGCTGTCGGCCCTGCAGGAACTGACGGAGGAGGAGCCTCTGCTGGCGCTGGACTACAACACCGCGACCCGGGAGATGAGCATCAGGATCACCGGAGTGATACAGAGGGAAGTGGTGGAGGATCTGCTCAGGGAGCGTTACGGGCTCGAGGCAGTGATGACCGAGCCCAGGATCATATACAGGGAAACTCCCGCAGGACCAGGTACGGGCAAATGGGCATATGTGATGCCTAAACCGTGCTGGGCGATAGTGGAGCTAACCGTGGAGCCGCTGCCCAGGGGAAGCGGACTGGTGTTCCGCTCCGCCATCAAGGATAACGTGCTGGCGAGAAGATATCAGCACCATGTGGAGGAGAGCGTGTACGAGACCGCTGCCCAGGGGGTCATGGGCTGGGAGGTGACCGACGCGCTGGTGACGCTCACCGACGGAATGAGCC
>JAEEGL015145935.1_pt1 | contig 25415 bp, 22 predicted proteins | sample 9134231 | NCBI WGS metagenome assembly JAEEGL01 (sample SAMN16246548, study PRJNA631951) | gut metagenome | biome: gut microbiome; feature: rumen; material: fiber-attached | host: Bos | place: Iran: Karaj | collected 2018-10
AAAACGAGGTGTATTGATGATGGCAAACTTCCCTCTCGGCAACAAGGAACTCAAAATCGGCATCCTGGGCTTCACCAGCGGCAACGGCCACCCCTATTCCTGGAGCGCCATGTTCAACAACTACAAGCCCGAGTACATGAAAGACTGCGGCTTCCCCGTGATCCCGGATTACCTGGGCAAGCAGCCTGAAAACACCTTCGGCATCCCCGGCGCGAAGATCACCCACATCTGCTGCACCGGCTTCGCGGGCATCGAAGAGGCCCGGAAGATCGCCATGGCCTCCAACATCGAAAACGTGTGCGAGAAGCCCGAAGAGATGATCGGCCAGGTGGACGCCGTGATCTGCGCCACGGACGTGGGCGACGAGCACGTGGAGCGCTGCCGTCCCTTCCTGGAGGCCGGACTGCCCATGTTCATCGACAAGCCCCTGGTGAACAAGGAAGAGGACCTGCGCACCTTCCTGAAATGGCGCAGGGAAGGCAAGATGTTCCTGTCCTCCTCCAGCATGCGCTACTGCAAGAGCATCGAGCCCTATTACAGGAACCACTATGAGCTGGGCGAACTGAAGTTCATCATCCGGCCCATGGCCAAGTATCTGGAGACCTACGGCATCCACGCCCTGGAGAACGTGTATCCCCTGCTGGGCGAGGGCTTCACCTCCGTGCAGTGGATGGGCGAGGGCACCAAGAGCACCCTGTACATCGAGCACAAGAGCGGCTGCGTCACCATCATCACCCAGGACGTGGGCCTGGTGGGCACCGGCACCATCGTCATGGGCTCCGCCGGCAGCCAGATCATCAGCGACGGCGACTCCTACTATTCCTTCAAGAAGCAGCTGGACGTGTTCGTGCACTGGCTCCGCACCGGCGAAGAGCCCTTCCCCTTCAGCCAGACCGTCGAGCTGATGAAGATCCTGGTGGGCGGCCTGCGCAGCCGCGCCGAGGGCGGCCGCAAGGTCATGCTGAGCGAGATTCTCCCCGAGGAGGCGTAACGCAATGGAAAATGTGAACGTGATGGATCTGTTCCGCCTGGATGGCAAGGTGGCCATCGTCACCGGCGGCAGCGGCAAGTACGGCCGCCAGATGGTGCTGGCGCTGGCCCAGGCGGGCGCCAACGTGTGCATCGCCTCCCGCAACGTGGAAGCCAATCAGGCTTACGTGAAGGAGCTGGAGGCCCAGGGCCTGAAGGGCTTCGCCGAGGAGCTGGACCAGGGCGACCAGGCCAGCATTGCAGCCTTCGTGCAGCGCGTGATGGACCGCTGCGGCCGCATCGACATCCTGGTAAACAACGCCGTCTGGCGCGGCATGAAGCACGACGAGGACTGGGAAGGCTTCACCACCAGCATGCGCGTCAACGCCGTGGGCATGTCTGATCTGACCATGAAGGTATCCAAGATCATGGCAAAGAACGGCGGCGGCAGCGTCATCAACATCGGATCCTACATGGGCATCCTGGGCGGCAACGACATGCTGTATGCCGATACCGACATGCCCCAGGTGCGGGATTTCGCCCCGGATTACTTCTTCCACAAGGGCGGCATCACGAACTATACCCGCCTGATGGCGTCCAAGTTCGGCCCCGAAGGCGTGCGCTTCAACGTGCTGGAGCTGGGCGGCCTGTTCAACAACCAGCCCGAGAAGTTCGTGAAGCACTACAGCGACGCCACCTTCCTCAAGCGCATGGCGAACCAGACGGACATCATGGGCTGCCTGGTGTGGCTCGCTTCCGACGCCTCCGCCTACGTCACCGGCACGGCTATCCCCATCGACGGCGGCTATTCCGCCAAATAACGCAAACACGCGATTGACAGGAGGAAATCAACATGGATATGCGCAAGAGCCGCGTGCTCAGGAGAATGCGCAACGGCGAAGTCGCCGTGTGCGTAAAAGCCAACCTGAACGACCCCCGCAACATCGAGCTGGCCGCCATGTGCGGCGTGGACTGCATCTGGATCTGCATGGAGCACGTTCCCACGGATTATTCCTATGTGGAAAACGCCGTGCGCGCCGCCAAGAACTACGATACGGACATACTGACCCGCGTCGCCAAGGGCTCCTACAACGACTTCATCCGTCCCCTGGAGGCAGACTCCACCGGCATCATGGTGCCCCATCTGATGAGCCTGGAAGAGGCCAAGAAGATCGTGTATTTCACCAAGTTCCATCCCATCGGCCGCAGGCCCATCGACGGCGGCAACCAGGACGGCAAATACTGCATGGTGGACGGCAACGACTACATCAAGCAGGCCAACGAGGAGCGCTTCGTGGTGGTGCAGATCGAGGATCCGGAACCCATGGCGGAGCTGGAAGAGATCTGCGCGCTGCCGGGCATCGACATGATCTTCTTCGGCCCCGGCGACTTCAGCCAGGGCATCGGCGCGCCCAACGACTTCAGCAACCCCTATCTGCTGGAGAGCCGCAAGCGCATCGCGGAGACCGCCCGCAGGCACGGCAAGTTTGCCGGCACCGTGGGCGGAGCCGGAAACTTCAACGATCTGGTGGAAATGGGCTACAATTTCATCAGCGTCGGCGCGGACGTCATCTGGCTGCAGAACGCCTATAAGGCCGCCGCGACCCTGACCGGCCAGAAGGCAAAGGAGTTCTGAGCGATATGAAGACGATTCAGATCAACGGCAAAGCGTTTTCCCAGATGTCCCTGGGCACCGTGCAGCTGGGCATGAACTACGGCATCGCCAACAACGCCGGCAAGCCCAGCATGGAGACGGCCATGGACGTGCTGAACACAGCCGTCAGCGGCGGCATCACCGCCCTGGACACCGCCGCGGGCTACGGCGATTCCGAAAAGGTCATCGGCCACTTCCTCCGCGGGCGCGGCGGCAAGAAGGAACTGTTCATTACCACCAAGTTCAACCTGGCCTCAGCCAACCTGCCGGAGAATCCCTCCAAGGCCGCCGTGAAGGAGGCCGTGCGCGCCTTCCTGAGCCGTTCCCTGGAGAACCTGGGCGTGGACAACGTGGACTGCTTCATGCTGCACCGCTTCAGCGACTACAGCTCCTACGGCGACGCCGTCCCCGAGGTGCTGCGCGACCTGATCGACGAAAAGCTCATCGGCTGCGCCGGCGTGTCCATCTATCACCCCGAGGACCTGGACGCCCCCATGAAGGACAACCTGATCCGGATGATCCAGGCGCCCATGAGCATGTTCGACCACGCGCTGAACGACAGCCCCTACATGGCGGAAATCAAGCAGCGCGGCATCGCCCTGATCATCCGCAGCGTGTTCCTGCAGGGCCTGTTCTTCATGGACCCCGACAAGTTCACCGACGAGGACCTGATCGTGCCCGCCGCGCCCAGGCTGCGCATACTGCAGGCCATGGCCAAAGAGCTGAACATGAACATCGCCCAGCTGGCCATCGCGTACATCCGCGACAACCCCGGCGTCACCAGCCTGGTGCTGGGCGCGGACAACGGCCGGCAGGTGGCCATGAACCTGGAGTACTTCAAGCCCGACGCGCCTACCATTCCCGCGGAATACCGCAAGCGCATCGACGATATGGGCTCCGCGGACATCGCCCGCATCATGAAGGTGCTCGCCAGGCCCAAGCCGCAGTAATCCCGTTCGACGATGGGCCCTTCCCCGTTTGGGAAGGGCCCTGAGACTGTCGATGAAGCTCCGCGTGGCATGAAAGGCCGCAAGGCAAGGAAGCAAAACCGCAAATGAGGGAACTTACATCACAGTATGTGACCAATGTTTGCAATCGCGGCTGACACAGCAAGCAAAAGCCCGTCCGGCTTTTGCGTTTGCGGCCTTTATGGACGCGCTGGAAGCCCTTCCCCATTTGGGAAGGGCCCTTTTTTGCGCGTTTTTTCCATTATTTCAACTTCCGCGGACACATCTCTTGAAAAATACACCCGTTTCCGCTATACTGAATATGGTAATGAACGCGGCAACAGGTTTCGTATATGGAGGTGCGAATATGCATCAGTTCAAAATCAAGGATGAGCCCTTCGCCCGGGGATATCTGGAGCAGGAGGGAAAGACGCCCAGCTTCCGGACCGCCTCCGGACTGTTGAAGGCCGCACGGGAAATGCGCATAAACGTCAATCCCGCCACCGGCCTGCCGGACTGCGGCTTCCAGTCCATCGAGGAAAACCGCAGGAACATGTCGTCGTATTACTCCTTCGGCTCGGGCGGCGCGTATACCTTTTTCAACAGGTTGGAGGAAAAGGCGCGGGAGCATCCCGAATTCGCGGAGGACTACCTCTACATCCGGGACCATATGAAGAACTGCGGCCAGTTCATCTGGGACTCCTTCACCGAGGAGGAAAAGAACGCCATGAAGGGCCCCGCGCCCGTCACCGGCACCTGGGGCGGTACCTGGGCCGGCCACGCCGTGCCCAACCTGGTGGACGTCGCCAGATACGGCACCGACGCCATGCGGGGCAAGGTGAACCGCTACCGCGCGCTGAATCCCGGCAAGGACGAGTTCTACGACAGCCTCCTCATCACGCTGGACGCCATCGACGAACTGGGCCGCCGCGTGGGCGAAACCGCCGCCCGGGAAGCCGCCCGCAGCGAGGGCGACGCCAGGCGCAAGCTCGCCCGCCTGGCCCATACGTTTGAATACTGCACCCGGCAGCCCGCCGTCACCTTCGCGGACGCATGCGCGGTGTACGTCATGCTGTTCACATTCGACGGCATCGATTCCCCCGGCCACTTCGACCAGTACATGCTGGACTTCTGGCGCAACTCCACCCTGGAGGAATCCCGGGAGGCGCTGGACGACATCTGGGAGTTCTTCCACGACACCCGCACATGGAACCTGTGCATCAGCGGATCGGACGAACACTGGAACGACCTGACCAACGAGCTGTCTTATGAGATACTGGACATCACCACCCGCAAGGGCTACCAGACGCCCAACCTGACCATGCGCTGCCACCGGAACACGCCGGAAAAGCTGCTCCGGGCCGCGTACCGCTGCATAGCCACCGGCATCGGCCTGCCCGCCCTGTACAACGACGAGGCCGTGTGCCCCGCCCTGGAGCGCCTGGGCATCCCGCCGGCGGACTCCCACGAATACGTCATGAACGGCTGCAACCAGATCGACATCCAGGGCAAGAGCCACATGGGCCTGGAGGACGGCGAGGTGAACCTGGCCAAGGCCGTGGAGCTGGTCTTCTCCAACGGCGTGTGTACCGTCACGGGCAACACCATCGGCGTGAAGACCGGCGACCCCGCAGACTTCAGGACCTTTGACGAGTTCTTCGACGCCGTGAAGGCCCAGGTGCGCCATCTCACGGATCTGGCGTGCAGCATGTCCAACAAGAGCCAAAAGGTCTACAAGGAGCACACCGCGCTGCCCATCCGCAGTCTCACCATCGAGGGCTGCGTCGAAAAGGGCCTGGACTACAAGAACGGCGGCCCGCTGTACGGCCACGGGCAGATCCTCAGCGAGGGCCTGGCCGACGCCATCGACTCCGTGGCGGCCGTCAAGCGCTATGTGTACGACGAAAAGCGCTTCACCATGAAGCAGCTCAGCGACGCCATCGCCGCAGACTTCGAGGGCTACGACGAGATCTTCGCGGTCCTCAGGAAATCCCCCCTGCGCTTCGGCAACGACGACGACTACGTGGACAGCATCGGCAAGGAGCTGATCGACGGCTTCAACCGCTATCTGCTCACCATCCCCACCGTGCGCGGCGGCTACTTCGGCGGCGGCTGCAGCCCCTACGTCCGGTCGGCCTGGTGCGGACAGTGCACCGGCGCGCTGCCCAACGGCAAGAAGAAGAGCGAGTTCATGTTCGCGGAGAGCATCGGCGCCGACCCCGGCAAGGATGTCAACGGCCCCACGGCGCTGCTGAATTCCTGCCTGAAATTCGACCAGACGCTGCCCACCAGCGGCTTCGTCCTCAATATCAAATTCGATGCCAGCCTGTTCAACACCAAGCGCGGCGAAGAGGGCTTTCTGGCGCTGTACCGCGCGTATTTCGGCGGCAAGGGCCAGCAGCTGTCCGTGAACGTGCTGAGCAGGGAAGATTTGCTGGATGCCGTGAAGAACCCGGACGCGCACCGCAACCTGATCGTTCGCGTGGGCGGTTACAGCGACTATTTCGTGAACCTGTCGCCGGAGCTGCAGCAGAACGTCATCGCGCGCACCTCCTATGCCCTCTGACCGGCAGCGGCGCGGCGTCGTCACCGCTATACAGAAGTTCTGCCTGGACGACGGCCCCGGCATCCGCACCACCGTGTTCCTCAAGGGCTGCCCCCTGCGCTGCCAGTGGTGCCACAACCCGGAGACCCACCGGTTCGAGCCGGAGTGCATGCAGCGGGATGAGAAGTGCGTCTCCTGCGGCCGCTGCGCCAACCTGTGCCCCACCGGCGCGCGGCGCATGGCGCAGGGAAAGCTGGAGTTTGACCGCGCCCTGTGCGTCGCCTGCGGAAGGTGCGCCGAAGCCTGCCTGGCCGGCGCCTGCGAGATATGCGGCAAGGAGATGACCGCCGAAGAGATCATTTCCTCCGTGGCGCGGGATATTCCATATTATCAGACCTCCGGCGGAGGCATGACCCTCAGCGGCGGCGAGTGCGCCGCGCGGCCCGGGTTTGCCCTGGAGCTCATCCGCATGGCCGGGGAACGGGGCATTCGCTCCGCCATGGAGACCAGCGGCTGCGGGAGCCGGGATTTCTACCTGGAGGCGGCGAAGGAAGGCACGCTGTTCCTGTACGACCTGAAGGAGATGGACCCCGACAGGCACCGCGAGCTCATCGGCGCGGACAATCGGGCCATCCTGGAAAACCTGGAGGCGCTCATGGACGCCGGGGCGGAGATCGTGCTGCGCATGCCGCTCATCCCCGGGATCAACGATTCCCCCGCCGAGCTGGACGCCCTGGCGCAGTTCCTGGCGGAACACCGCGGGCGGTACTGTCACGCCCAGATCATGCCCTACCACAGCCTGGGGGTGGGCAAGGCCCGCGCCCTGGGCCGGGAGAGCGTTTGTGTGGACCCGGCCCTGGCGGCCAATTCCTGCGCCGCCTGCCGGGAGCGCTGGCTCGCCGCCTTCGCCGCCCGGGACGTGGAGGTAGAGCTGTCCTGATTACAAAAGCGCCGGCAGAAGGATTCTGAAATCCTTCTGCCGGCGCTTTTCTGTTCTGAACCCGATTCCAAGGGGAAAACCTCTGCTTTCGTCAGGGCCGCCCGACCGGACCGGCGACGTCCTTTGTAAACACATACCGCCCGGCGTCCTCCCGGGAGGGCTCCATCCTGTATCCGGCCTTCACATACAGCGCGATTGCCGGGCAATTGTCCGCGGTCGTCTGAATGCCGACGCGGCGGAAGGCATTGTCTCGGGCAAACCGCTCCGCCCAGTCCAGCGCCGTCCTCCCGACGCGCTTGCCCTGATGCTCCGGATGGATCGCCAGCATGGAGATCCAGAGCGTTTCCTGCCCAGCAAGCCCGTTCAGCTTGATCCAGCCGATCATATCGCCGTTCCGCTCGATCAGATAATTCGCTTCGTCCGGATCGCGCCAATAGCGCGCACAGGCGTCCATGATTTCCTCCGGAGACGGCCGCCAGCGCAGGCTTTCGGATATGGACGGGATCAGAAGGAGCCGTGACAGAGCGTCCAGGTCCGCCTCCCGCATTTCCCGGATCGACAGAGCGCTTGATTCCTCGGTCATGCTGCCTTTTGCCGCGGCCATCCGGTTCAGCCCTTACAGCGCCCGGATGAACGCCTGCATCTGGTCGCGCTTGCTCTCCATGTCGGTCAGCAGCTTCATCTGCGCCCGCGCGCGCACCAGATTGTGATCCGGGGCCTTGATCTTGAAATACAGGTCGCCGTCGATGTAGTCCGTCAGGAAGCGCATGGCCAGCTCGCAGGTCATGACCTCCGCGCCCAGGGGCAGGCTCTCCAGCTCCTCCAGGGTGAGGAACGCCTTGGCCCGGGACACGAAGCCCCGCGTGAAGTACTCGAACAGGTTCATGTCCAGCGCGATCTTTTCCGTGTCCGGCTCGTCCTCCTCGGCGGTGGACGCACCGAAGCGAATGGCGTCGCCGTAGTCGTACAGCACGGAGCCCGGCATCACGGTGTCCAGGTCGATCACGCAGATTCCCTTGCCGGTCTGGGTGTCGATCAGCACGTTGTTGATCTTGGTATCGTTGTGGGTCACGCGCAGGGGCAGCGCGCCGTCCTCGATCATCTGCACGATGCTGTACATGCGCTTGCGGCGCTCGAACAGGAAGTCGATCTCCGGCTCCAGCTGCTTCACGCGGCCCGCCTTGTCCTCCGCCACGGAGGCAACGAACGCGTAGAAGCGCCTGCGGGTGTCGTGGAAGTACGGGATAGTCTCGTACAGCTCGTCCACCGGGAAGTCCGACAGCAGGCGCTGGAATTCGCCGAAGGCCGCGCCGGCCTCGTAGAACTGCTCCGGCTTCTCCACCCGGTTGTACGCCTTCGCGTTGTCGATGAAGTTGTAGGCGCGCCAGTAGCGGTTTTCCGAGTCCCTGTACATGAACTCTCCGTTGTCGCAGGGCACATAGGTCAGGGTGGAGCGCTCCACGGGCAGCCCGCGCTGCTCCGCGTTGGCCCGCAGGTGGTCCGTCACCCGCACGGCGTTGCTCATCACCAGCTCCGGCTGCTTGAAGGCGTAGCTGTTGATCTGCTGCAGCACATACTGGATCTGCCGGCCGTCCGGGGTGCGATACCACAGGTGGAATGTGTTGTTGATGTTGCCGGAGAGCATCTCCTCCACGGCCTCAAACTTGCCGACAAAGGAGAAGTGGTTGAGCACGTGCTTTATTTCATTGTAGATCATGAAAAAACCTCCTTGATTATCCGAATATCGCGTCGACGAACTGCCGCGCGTCAAAGGGCTGCATGTCGTCCAGCTGTTCGCCGAAGCCGATATAGCGCACCGGAAGGCCCAGTTCGTTGCGGATCGCCACGGCGATGCCGCCCTTGGCCGTGCCGTCCAGCTTGGTCAGCACGATGCCGTCGATGTCCGCCACGTCCCGGAACACCTGGGCCTGCACGAGGCCGTTCTGGCCGGTGGTGGCGTCGATTACCAGCAGCGCGTGTGTCTTCGCCTCGGGGAAATCCCGCTCCACCACGCGGCTGATCTTCTTCAATTCGTCCATCAGGTGGGCCTTGTTGTGCAGGCGCCCGGCGGTATCCACCAGCAGCAGGTCCGCGTGGCGGCCCTTGGCGGCCTGGATGCCGTCGTACACCACCGCGGCGGGGTCGGCGCCCTCCTTCTGCTTGATGATGGGCACGCCCGCGCGCTCCGCCCACACGGTGAGCTGATCCGCCGCCGCCGCGCGGAAGGTGTCCCCCGCGCAGATGATGACGCGCCGCCCCATGGCCTTCATGCGGGAGGCCAGCTTGCCGATGGAGGTGGTCTTGCCCACGCCGTTCACGCCGATGATGAGCAGCACCATGGGCCGCTCCAGCTGCATGGGCTCCTCCCGCATGATGTCCACCAGGATGTCCTTCAGCGCCTCCCGGGCCTTCTGGGGATCGCCGATCTTCTCCTTCACGCACTTTTCCCGCAGGCGATTTACCGCCAGCTCCGTGGTCTTCACGCCCACGTCCGCCATGATAAGCACATCGGTGAGGTCCTCGTAAAACTCGTCGTTCAGCTCCTCATAGTTTTCCACCAGTTCGTCCATGCGGCCGGAAAAGACGTCCCTCGTCTTTTTCAGGCCGTTCTTGATCCTGTCGAACAGGCCCATTGTCCATTCCTCCTCGCCGCTTCGTCAGGACGCCTGCCCCAGCTCCACGGAAATCGTCTTTGAAATGCCCTTTTCCTCCATCACGACGCCATACAGCGCGTCGCAGCGCTCCATGGTGCCCTTCCGGTGGGTGATGACCACAAACTGCGTGTTGTGGGAATACGCCTTGAGGTAATCCGCGTAGTTGTCGATGTTCGCGTCGTCCAGCGCCGCCTCGATCTCGTCCAGGATGCAGAAGGGCGTGGGCTTCAGGTCCAGCATGGCGAACAGGATGGCGATGGCCGTCAGGGCGCGCTCGCCGCCGGATAGCAGGGACAGCAGCTGCAGCTTCTTTCCCGGAGGCTGCGCCACGATGTCGATGCCGCAGTTCAGCGCGTCGCCGGGGTCGTCCAGACGGAGCTCCGCCTTGCCGCCGCCGAACAGCTTCACGAAGGTGCGCTGGAAGTTCTCGTTCATGCGCAGGAACTCCTCCCGGAACCGGGCCTCCATCTTCTTTTCCAGTTCCCGGATGATGCCCTCCAGATCCCGCTGGGCGGCCAGCAGGTCGTCCCGCTGGGAGGTCAGCTCCTCCACCCGCTTCACCGTGGTCCGGTATTCGTCCAGCGCGGCCACGTTCACCGTGCCCATCTCCCGGATCCGCGCGCGGATCTCCCCCAGCCTGCGCTCCGATTCGCCCAGCCGGAAATCCGCCTCCCGGAAAGGCTCCGCGCCGGCCACGGTGAGCTCGTAATCCTCCCAGATGCGATCGTTCATCTGCTTGAACTCGCCTTCCACGCGGGTAAGCTGCACCTCGCTGCGGTGCCGCCGGTCGGAGAGGTCCTCCAGCTGAGCCCGCAGGGCCTCGGTGCGCTCGTTGATCTCCTGCAGGCCCTTCTGGGCGTCCGTGCGCCGCTTTTCCCGGAGGGAGAACTCCGAACGCGCGTCGTTCAGCCGCTCCCGCTCCTGGGCCAGCGAGCCCACTTCCGTCTCCAGATCCGCCGCGCAGGCGTCCAGCTTGTTCCTGCTCTCGCTCAGCAGCGCGCCGGATTCCTCCAGCAGCTTGGCGGTATCCCGCTGCTGGTCCTGCAGCCGCTGGGCATCCGCCCGGGCCGCCTCCAGGAGGCGCTTGTCGGATACCAGCTTTACGCGCTCGTCCGCAACCTGCTGCCGCAGCGCGTCCGTGCCGGCGCGCATGCCGTAAATCTCCTCCTGCAGCCGCTTGACTTCCTGCTGCTGACTCTCCGTGGTGTCCTGAGCTGACTGCTGGTCCGCCTGCAGCCCGCTTAAGGAATTCTTCACTTCCTCCAACTGCTCCGTCAGGCGCACCCGCTCCTGCTCGGCGCGCTCCACCCGGGCCAGATGGGCCCTCTGCTCGTCCAGCACCGCCTGCAGCTGTGCCTCCGCCCGGGCGCAGGCGACTTCCTGCCTGTGCAGCTCGTCAAAGGCCTCGGCCCGGGCCTGTTTCAGCCCGGCGCGGCCGGATTCCAGTTTGTCCAGCTCCGCGCGGGCCGCGTTCACTTCGCCGTCGATCTTTTTCAGCGCCTGCTCCGTCTCGGATATTTCCCTCGAGCGGGACAGCAGGCTGGTCATGCGGGACTGCACGCTGCCGCCGGTCATGGAGCCGCCGGAATGCATCACGTCGCCTTCCAGCGTCACCAGCCGGAACTGATACTTCCCCGCGCGCTGGATGGCGATGCCCGTTTCCAGGTCCTCCGCCACCACCGTGCGGCCCAGAAGGTTGTCCACAACGCCCTGATACCGCGGATCGAACTTCACCAGCTCGGAGGCCAGCCCCACGCAGCCCGGCATGGAGAGCACCTGGCGCTCCTGGGCCGTCAGCGTGCGGCCGCGCACCGAACCGATGGGCAGGAACGTGGCCCGCCCGTAGCGGTTGGCGCGCAGGAATTCGATCATCCGCTTGGCGTCCTCGTCCCGGTCCACCACCACGTTCTGCAGCTGCGCGCCCAGCACCATATCCACGGCGCGCTCGATCTTTTCCGGCACGTCGATCAGGTCCGCCACCACGCCATGCACGCCGGAATCCGGCATGCGCCGCGCGGCGATCAGCACCTGCTTGACGGAATTGTTGTAGCCTTCGTAGTCCCGCTGCATCTCCCGCAGCAGCTTGAGGCGGGAATCCCGCTGCTGCCGCTGGGCGGTCAGCTCCGACAGGCTGGCGGCGAGAGCGTTGCCCCGCTCGTTGAATTCGCGCACCTGAGAAGCGATCTCCTCGGTGCGGGCCCGGAATTCCTCCCGGCTGGCCGCCTCTTTTTCCAGGGCGGCGCGGCCCTCGCTCACCTGCTCCTGCAGGGATCTGGAGCCGGAATCCTCACGCTCCCTGTCCTGGGCCATGACCGCCAGCTGGTCCTCCAGCGCGGTCTGCATGGCGGACAGCCTGGCCCGCTGGCTCTTCACGTCTCCCAGCCGGTTCATGGCACGGATGATCTGCTGTTTCAGCGCCTCGGAGCGCTCCTCCGCCTCCGCCAGGCGCTTTTCCGCCGCAGCCAGCGTTTCCTCGTCCGCGGCCAGGGCGGCTTCCTCCGCGGCGACGCCCTCCTCGCCGGTCTTGATCTGCTCCCGCAGCTCCTCCACGCGCCGGCGGATGCCGTCCGTGCCCTCGCTGGCGGCGGCGAGCTGCTTTTCCAGGCGTTCCCGGTCCGCCTTCAGCGCGCCCATGCGCTCCCGCAGCACCTGCACGGAGCCCTCCCGGGCCTCCACCTGCCGGATCAGCTCCTGCACGGCGTCCCGGGCCTCCGCGGCGGCCTGTTCGCACTCTTCCAGGCGGGCCTGCATGCCGTCCCGCTCGCCCGCGGCGGACGCCAGCGCCCCGTTGGACTGCGCGATGGACTCGTCCAGCATGGCCATGCCATTTTTGAGTTCGTCGATGCGGGACTGATAGCGCTCCGTCCTGACGAGGAACACGTTCAGGTCCAGCCGCTTCTGCTCGTCCCGCAGCTGCAGATACTCCCGGGCCTGCTCGCTCTGCTCCCGCAGGGGCTCCACCCGGTCCTCCAGCTCGGTCAAAATGTCCTCCACCCGGTCCAGGTTCTGGCGGGTGTTCTCCATGCGCCGTTCGGCTTCCTGCTTGCGGCTTTTGAACTTCACGATGCCGGCGGCCTCTTCAAAGATATGACGCCGGTCCTCCGATTTCGCCGACAGGATCTCGTCGATGCGGCCCTGGCCGATGAGGGAATAGCCCTCCTTGCCGATGCCGGTATCCCGGAACAGGTCCACGATGTCCCGCAGGCGGCAGGCGTTCCCGTTGATCTTGTATTCGCTTTCGCCGCTCCGGTAGGCGCGGCGGGTCACGGCCACCTCGGCGAAGTCCAGGGGCAGGCCCCGGTCCTCGTTGTTGAACACCAGCGTCACCTCGCAGAAGGCGAGGCGGCGGCGCTTCTCGGTGCCGTTGAAGATGACGTCCTCCATTTTGGAGCCCCGCAGGTTCCTGGCGCTCTGTTCGCCCAAAACCCAGCGGACGGCGTCCGCAATGTTGGATTTGCCGCAGCCGTTGGGCCCGACAACACCTGTGATGCCGTCTTCAAAGGATATTTCCACGCGGTCCGCAAAGGATTTGAAGCCGTGGATAATCAGTTTGTTTAATCGCAAGCCCGATTCCGCTCCCGTTTGTAAACTTTCAGTTCTTTTCCCGCCTGAGCGCGTCCAGGGCGTTCTGCGCCGCCTGCTGCTGGGCGGCCTGCTTGCTGCGCCCCTCGCCTTCGCCCAGCACGCTCTCCCGCGCCAGGGCCTGATAGCGGTACACCGGCGCGTGCTGCGGCCCTTCCACGGACACCTGCCTGTACTCGGGCATGATCCCCTGCCGCTGCAGCATTTCCTGCAGCCGGGATTTCGCGTCCAGCGCGTCGCCGCGCATGGCGTCCCGCACGAAAAAACCCAGCAGCCTGTCCACGATGGCGTCGGCCGCGTCGAAACCGCCGTCCAGGTACACCGCCGCCAGCACCGCCTCGAACACGTCCGACACGATGCCCGGCTTCTCCCGCCCGCCGGTGCGCTCCTCCCCGACGGATATGCGAAGAAAGCCGCCCAGCCCAAGCGTCTGCGCGGCCTGAAAGAGCGTCTCCTCCCGCACGATGGACGCGCGGACGCGGGTCAGCCGGCCCTCGGCCTTGTCCGGCATGCCCTGAAACAGTCGGCGGCTGACGGACAGCTCCAGCACCGCGTCGCCCAGGAATTCCAGCCTCTGATAGTGCTTTTCCCCCGCGTGCTCCGCCGCGTAAGAGGGATGCGTCAGCGCCGTCAGCAGCAGCGCCTCGTCCGAAAAGCTGTAGCCCAGCTTTTCCTGCAGCGCGCGAAGGTCAGGCATGCTGCTCCAGATAGTTCACGATGTCGCCGACGGTGCGCATTTTGCCCAGTTCCTCGTCCTCCACCGTCAGGTTGAACTCGCCCTCCAGATCCATAATCAGCATCATCTGGTTGGCGCTGTCCGCGTTCAGGTCCTCCACCAGGCGGCTGTCCTCCGTGATCTTCGCCGCGTCCACGGGCAGCTGGCCCTGGATATAGCTGACCACCGTATCGAATATTTCTTTTCTCGTCATGCTTCTTCTCCTCCGTTTCCGTCATCCGAAAGGCCGGAAAGCCCTTCGCGTATCTTTTCCGTCACGCCGCCCCGGGCCATCACCTGCGCCTGCAGAATCGCGCTGCACATGGCCACCTCGCCGGAAGCGCCGTGGGCCTTGACCATGACGCCGTCCACGCCCAGCAGCGGCGCGCCGCCCACGCGGTTGTAATCCATTCTGTGCTTCAGTTCCCGGAACGCGGGCTTCATCAGCAGCGCGCCGGCCTTCCGCGCGGGGGAATTGATCCCGCTCTTCAGCATGTCCATGAACGCGCCGATGAGCCCCTCGGTGTACTTCACGATCACGTTGCCCGTGAAGCCGTCCGCCACCACCACGTCGAAGCTGCCGGTGGGCACCTCCCGCGCCTCCACGTTGCCCGCGAAGCGGTAGCTGGTCTGGGCGGACATGCGGGCGTAGGTCTCCTTCGCCAGCCGGTTGCCCTTTTCCTCCTCGGTGCCGATGTTCACCAGCCCCACGGCGGGGTCCTGAACGCCCTGCACGCTCTGCATATACACGGAGCCCATCAGGCCGAACTGGTCCAGATACTTGCTCTGGCAGTCCGCGTTCGCGCCGCAGTCCAGCAGCAGGAAGGGCTTCTGCACGCCGGGGAACAGGATGGCCAGCGCGGGCCGCTCGATGCCCTGGATGCGCCCCAGACGGAACATGCCGCAGGCCAGCACCGCGCCCGTGGAGCCCGCGGACACCATCGCCTGCGCCCGGCCGTCCTTCACCGCCAGCGTCGCCTGCACCATGGAAGAATCCGCCTTCCTGCGCACCGCCAGCATGGGCGCCTCGTCCATGGCGATCACCTCGGCGGCCGGGATATAGCCGATTCGGCTTGTCACATCCCCGGCGTCCGCCGTCAGCGCCCGGAGCCTCTCCTCCGGGCCGGCCAGCAGGATCTCCAGGTCCTGATTCTGCCTGAGCGCCCGGACCGCCCCTGCGACAATGGCCTCCGGTGCGTTGTCTCCGCCCATGGCGTCCACCGCGACGATGGTGTTTCGGCTCATTGCAAACTCCCCCATGTTTTCATGATCGATAGCATTATAGCAGAAAACTGCAAATTCTTCAAGCGTTTGTCACATTTATAACACGGACGGCGGGCAAAATCGCCTGCCCGCCATCCATCCCCCGTCCCCGCGCCGGTTTTCCCCAGGGTTTTCCGGAACCAAACGCCGCCTTTTCCGTCTATAGTATGAACACAATCTGGAGGTGAAACCATGAAAAAGACACTGTGTATCCTTCTGGCGGCGCTGCTGTGCGCCTCGCTGCCGGCGCTGGCCGTTCAGACCGGCCCCGCGGACCGGGAGCTGCAGCGCGTCACCCTGCTGGTGAAGGCGCAGCTGGACATCCCGGACGATTTTGAAGACTTCTACGGCGACAGCGGCATGGAAAACGGCGTCACAACGTGGAGCCTGTACTGGTCCTCCGGAGACGGCCGCAGCACCAGCGTCACCTGCGACGGCGAGGGCCGCATCGCCAGCTATTACAGCTATGATCCCGGCCTGGACTCCTATCACCATACCGGCGACTATGCCCCCCGCCTGCCCGGCATGGAGCTCGAGGGCTTCCGCCAGGCGGCGCAGGCGTTTCTGGACCGCGTCCTTGGCCCGAACGAAGGGTACATCCTGCAGGAAAACAGCGAAATCGGCCTGTTCACCGAAGGAAACGACCGCTATTTCTATGGCTCGCTGACCCTGAACGGCATTCCCTCCGACAGCGGCTTCAACATCATCGTCCGCGCATCCGACCTCTCCGTGATGAACTTCTACCGCTACGGCGCGACCACGGCCCGGGACGGCGGTCCGCTGCCCGCCGCGCCCACATACGACGCCGCTGCGGCGGAAACGCAGCTGAAGGACCGGCTCATCCTCTCCCCGGAGTACGTGCCGTCGGACGATGACGAAAAGCGCGCCGTGCTGCGCTATGTCCGGCTGACCTCGGACGAATACCTGGTGGACGCCCTCACCGGCGAGGTGATCTTCAACCGCGGCAGCACCGCCTCCACGCGCTACACCAGCTACGACGGCATGAGCGGAGAGGAGAACAGCGTGGCCCAGGCGAGCGCCAAGGGCGTGACCCTGACGGACGTGGAGATCGCCGGCGCGGCCCTGCTGAAGGACGCCATGGACGCCGACGCCCTGGAGGCCCGCGCCCGGGGCATGGCGGCGCTGGGCATCACGGAGGACTTCTCCCTGTCCGGCATCCAGTACACCGTGAACCGGGAAACCGGAAAGATCACCGCGCGCCTCTCCTTCCGCAAGCCCCTGGAAAAGGCCGAGCTCATCTCCGTTTTCCACGCGAAGGAGGTCGCCATTCCGGACGCGGACGTCAATTATTCCCTGGACAAGCGCCTCGTCATGGACGCCGTTACCGGAGAGCTGTTCTCCCTGTACACCGATCGGCCATACATCTACGGCGAATACGATTACACCGTGGATTTGGACGCCGCCTGGCCCATCGCGGAGGCGTTCCTCGCCGAGGTCTGCCCGGACAAGCTCCCCGAAGCCTGCCTCACGGATAGCTCCTGCCAGGAATCCAAGGACTACTACGTCCCCGTCGCCAACTATATCTGCACCCGCAGCAAGGACAACTACCTGTTCCGGGGGAACACGCTGAACGTCAGCGTCAACACCGCCGACGGCACCATCGATTCCTTCTCCTACTCCTGGACGGACGGCCTGGAATTTGAGCCCGCCGAGGGCATCATCACCGCGGAGGAAGCGAACGCCGCCTGGGCCGCGCTGTACGACGTGGAGCCCTTCTACGCCTCCTTCTACGATACGACCAACCGCTACGAAAACCTCACCTATCTGCGGCTGTGCTACCGTCTGACCGCAAAGGGCTCCTATCGCGGCATCGACGCCCACACCGGCGAGGCGGTGCCATACCCGAAATACGGCTCTTCCGCCGTGGAATACGACGACCTGGACGACTGCGCCTCCCCCTGGGTGCTCGAAGAACTGGCGAAGTACGGCGTGGGCTACTCCGGCGGCAGCGTCCGTCCCCGGGACGGGCTCACCCTGCGGGACATGCTCCTGCTGCTGCGCTCCGCTTCCTATTCCATGGCCTTCGAGGCCGAGGACGCCGACCTTGTGCGGTGGGCCCTCAACTACGGCATTTCCCTGCCCCGGAGCGCGGACCTGGATTCCACCGTTACCCGCGCGGCCTTCGCCCGGACGCTCCTCGAGATGTCCGGCTACGGCAAGGCGGCGGCGCTGAGGGACATCTTCCGCTGCGATTTCGCCGACGCAGATACCCTGACCGACGAGGACTACGGCTATATCGCCATCGCCCGGGGCATGGGCATCGCTTCCTCGGACGAGAGCATGATGTTCCGCCCCTACGAGCCCGTAACCCGGGAGGCAGCGGCGGTGATGTATTACAACTTCCTCGTCCGCGCCATTTAGCGTGGAGCGGCGCCCTGTCCCAAATAAAAAAACGGTTCCCCCCGCCGCCCCGGGCAGTTGCCCGGGGCTTTTGCCGGCCGATCGTGACCGATATTCGCAACCGCAGCCGGCACAGCAGGCAAAAGCGCCTTCCGGCATTTGCGCTTGCGGCCTTTATGGACGCGCTGACGCCCCGCGCCCGGCTTCCCTTGACTTTCGCAAACCGTTATAGTACAATACCCCCAACAGACCGGCGTCACCGGAACGACCGTCGGGAAAGGGGAACGGATCATGACCCTTCAGCAGCTCAGCTATGTCATCGCCATCTCGGAAACCGGCTCCTACAGCAAGGCCTCCGAGATTCTGTATGTGGCGCAGCCCTCCCTGACCACCGCCGTAAAGGAGCTGGAAAAGGAGCTGGGCATCACCATCTTCACCCGGGGCGGCCGGGGCGCTTCGCTGACCAACGAGGGCGTGGAGTTTCTGCCGTACGCCCGCCAGGTGTACCAGCAGTACGAGGTGCTCCAGGAGAAATACCTCAAGACCGGGCCGCGCAGGAAGCGCTTCGGAGTCTCCACGCAGCACTATTCCTTCGCCGTAAAGGCGTTCGTGCAGATGGTGGAGGCCCTGGGCATGTCAGAATACGAATTCGCCATCCGGGAGACCAAGACGCTGGAGGTCATCGAGGACGTCAGCGCGCTGAAAAGCGAGATCGGAATCCTGTATCTCAGCGATTTCAACCGGAAGATCATCACCAAGCAGCTGTCCTCCAACCGCCTGGAGTTCCACCACCTCATCGACTGCCCGTCCTACATCTACATCTGGCGGGGCCATCCCCTGGCGGGGCGAAAGTCCGTCACCTTTGCCGACCTGGACGAATACCCCTGCCTGTCCTTCGAGCAGGGCGGGAACGGCTCCTTCTACTACGCGGAGGAGATCTACAGCATGGGCGACCATCCCCGCAGCGTCAAGGTGTGCGACCGCGCCACCATGCTGAACCTGATGGTGGGCCTGAACGGCTACACCATCTGCTCCGGCATCATCTGCGAGGAGCTCAACGGCTCCGATTACGCCGCCATCCCCCTGGAGACCGCCGGCGCGGACACCAGCGGCAACATGGAGATCGGCTACATCATCAAAAAGGACAGCATCCTCACCAAACTGGGCCAGCAGTACATCATGGAGATCCAGAAGTATCTGGGCGCGCAGGGCGTGGGCGCGAACCTGCGGCAGGATTGATTTCCCATCCGATTTGTGATACAATGGCAACGCACACTTGAAAATACAGGAGGAACGCATATGGCAACCGCAAGAGAACTGTTCGATCTGACCGGCCGCGTGGCCATCGTCACGGGCGGGCGCGGCCTGTACGGCGCCGGCATCTCCGCCGGGCTGGGCGAGATGGGGGCCCGGGTGGTGATCGCCTCCCGCAACGGCGCCGCCTGCGAGGAATACGCCGCAACGCTGCGGGAAAAGGGCCTGGACGCCGTGGGCATGTCCCTGGACCTCTCCGACGACGCCTCCATCGAAAAGCTGGTGGCCGACGTCATCGCCAGGTACGGCCGCATCGACATCCTGGTGAACAACGCGGTGGACCGCCGCAACCTCACCTGCATGGACGAGGCCACCCGGCAGAAGCTGCAGGATTCCATGAATACCAACCTGAACGGCCAGATCATGCTCTCCCAGGCCGTCATCCGCCACATGATCCCCCAGGGCTCCGGCAGCATCATCAACATCAGCTCCATGCGCGGCCTGGACTGCCCCCACTTCCCCTTCTATCCCCCCTCCATGTCCAAGCAGACCGTGAACTACACCACGGAAAAGTGGGCCATGGTGGGCCTGACCAAGTACATGGCGGGCTGCTACGGCAAGTATCACATCCGCGTGAACTGCGTCGCCCCCGGCGGCTTCAGCCCGGATCTGGCGAAAACCCCCGACGGCCAGCAGTTCGTGGACACGTACATCGCCAACTGCCCCCTGGGCTGCTGGGCAACCGAGGACGACATCAAGGGCCCCGTGGCATTCCTCGCCTCGGACGCCGCCAACTACGTCACCGGCGCGACCCTCGTCATGGACGGCGGCTGGACCATCTGGTGATCCGCCCGCGACTTCCGATTGACACGCACGGCGGGATTTGCTATAATGTTCCCGTACATCGCGGCCAACGCGATGCCAGGGGCATTGGTGGAATTGGCAGACACAAGGGACTTAAGCCAAATTTGAGCACCGGAGCGGGAAACCCTCCGCGTGAATGGCGGCTAAACGGGGAAAATCCCCCGGGGACCACCCCGTGCTAACCGGGAAACCGGAACGCGTAGAGACTATACACCGCCCTTCTAAAGCCGCGCGCCAGGAAGAAGATATAGTCCAGACTACAACGCCCAGGCGGCCATGGCAACATGGAGTAGCAGGAAAATCCCTCGGCTTTGCGCCGTATCGGTTCGAGCCCGATATGCCCCACCACGTCGCCGCAGGCGGTACACCGCCTGCGGCGGTTTTTTGTTCTGGCGGGGGAACGCGCCGGGGGTTGACAATTGTTCCCGTCATAGCGTATAATGATATCAGAAGACGTACTTCCGATCCCGACCAAGGGCTTCTGGTTCTGCCGGTTGCCCCGTCAGGTCTCCCGATTAGCGAGACCTAGGGACGCAGAGGCGTCTTTTTTCTTTCCCCTTCATATGCTTTCCCCCGCACTTCCAAAGCAACGCCGGGACGGCAGGAAACTGCCGTCCCGGCATCATTGCAATTCCAAAGTCCTCACGCTTCCGCGAACAGTCCCGCCGCGCCGATCATGCCGGCGTCGTTGCCCAGATGCGCCTGCAGCACCTGCAGGTTTTCCGCGAAGCGCGGCATGGCCTCCCGCAGGATCATCTCCCGCAGGGGGTCGATCAGCAGCTCCTTCTGCCGGCTGACGCCGCCGCCGATGATCACAGCCTGGGGGTTGAATATGTGCACCAGCCCCGTGATGCCCGCGGCGATGTCGCCCATCCATTCGCGCAGCACGCCCGCCATCACCGCGTCACCTTCGGCCACCCGCCGGAAGATCTCCCGACCGTCCAGGCCGTCCTCTGCGGCGGCCTCGCAGGCGCGGCGCACCAGCGCCGTGGTGGAGGCGTAGTTCTCGTAGCAGCCCTTCTTGCCGCAGGCGCAGGGGATGCCGTCCTGATACAGGGTGAAGTGGCCGATCTCCCCGGCGAAGCCCCGGGCGCCGCCGTAGGGCTTGCCGCCCAGCACGATGCCGCCGCCCACGCCCGTGCCGATGGTCACCATCACCACGTCCGAAAGCCCGCGCCCCGCGCCGGCGATGCACTCGCCCAGGGCCGCGGCGTTGGCGTCGTTGGCCACGCGCACCGGCACGCCGAAGGCTGCCTCCATCTCGTCTTTGATCCTGGAGCCCTCGTAGTTCGGGATCTTGCCGCTGGTGCCCACCACCGCGCCCAGCGCGGTGTCCACCTGGCCCGTGGCCGACACGCCGATGGCCTCCACGCGCGCGCCCTCCGCCTCCAGGAACGCCTTCGATTCCCGGACGACCGTGGTCAGCACCGGCGTGCGGTACTGGTCGAAGCACACGCTGGCCTCACGCCGGGCGAGCACGGCATAGCCGTCCCCGATCAGCCCCAGCTTGACGGCGGTGCCGCCGATGTCCACACCCAGGATCATTCTTTCACGTCCTTTACGGCACTCATGAACCGGGCGGCGATCTCCAGCGGCCGGGTGATGGCGCCGCCCACCACGACGGCCCACGCGCCCTTCTCCAGCATCTTCTTCGCCTGCTCCGGCTCGTGCACGCGGCCCTCCGCGATCACCGGGCAGGGCAGCGCCTTCGCCATCTTCTCCACCAGGTCGTAGTTGGGCTCGCCGGTGTGGTCGCCCGCCGTCTGGGGGGTATAGCCGTTCATGGTGGAGCCCACCAGGTCCGCGCCCGCCTCATAGGCCGCCACGGCCTCCTCCAGGGTGGCGCAGTCCGCCATGATGATGATGTTGGGATACTTCTCCCGCACCTTGCGCAGGAACTCCGGCGGGGTCAGCCCGTCGCCCCGGGGGCAGTCGGTGCAGTCGATGGACACGATGTCCGCCAGCGCCTCCATGCACTCGTCCACCTCGCGCATGGTCATGGTGATGCGCCCCATGTAGCCGGGATACTCGCGCTTGATGAGCCCGATCACCGGCAGGCCGGTCTCCTCCTTGATGGCCGCGATGTCCCGGGCCGAGCTGGTACGGATCATCTTCGCGCCGGCCTGCTTGGCCGCGCGGGCCATGAGGGGCATCACGGTGCGATACTTGTCGTACAGGGGCTCGCCGGGCGTCGCCTGGCAGGAAACGATCACCGTGCCGCGCATGATGTCAAAAAGCTGCTGCTTGGTCATGAATATCTCCTCCTTATAGCGTTTGCAGGAACAGTCCGATCTTTCGGGCGACAATGGCGTGTCCCTCGTCGCTGGGATGCAGGCCGTCGGTCAGGAGCCGCTGCCTGCACACGGGGTTGGCGGGCTGAATGCCGCTGGTGGCGTACAGATCCAGCACCGGCAGGGCGTAATACCCGGCCACCTCCATCAGGATGTCCCGGTATACGCTCAGCGGGGCCACGGAAAAGGGTTTCCTGCCGTCGCCCAGGGGATTGTCCTCGTCCAGCCTGTGCAGGGGCGTGACGATCACCACGGGCTTGCCGACGTACAGCTCCAGCAGGCCGTTCATCAGGTAATGGCACGCGCCGTAAAACGTGCCCGGCTCGCGGTCGGCGGGCACGCCCAGGGGCGCTTCCCCGTGGCCGTAGTCGTTCGTTCCGCCGAACACCACCACCGCGTCCGCGCTCCGGTCCATCTCCGTCATGCGCATGCAGAAGTCCCTGTCGTAGGGCTCCTCCGTCACCACGATCTGCCGTGCGATGCGCGATCCGCCGATCCCGTAGTTGTTGGCTTTCTTCAGCCCGAATTCCCGGGCCAGCACGTCCGTGAACCGGTTCTCCGGCTTCGACGCGCCCACGCCCTCCGTAATGCTGTCCCCCAGAAAGTTCACCACCGCGCCCTTCAGCTGCATACAGCGCACATCTCCTCTTCACATCTCCGCCGCGGGGCGGCATGTTCCCCCCAGCGCCGCGTCAATGTCATTATAGCAGAAATTCCGACGTTTGTCACCAACAAATGCGCGAAGATAGGCGGGAAGAGGCCCGCATCCCGGTCCCGAATGTTAAATATATCTAACTTCTGTTGACAATGCCCCCGACCGCGCGGTATAATGTGGCTGTGTTAGAAATAACTAACACGCATCGGGCGGCCGTCCCCGGTTTTGCACCCCGGGCGAGCGGCCTGCTCCGGGCCCTGAGCCTTTGCCATGGGGCGGCGGGCCCGTCCCCAGCCGCCGGCATGCCTCCGCCGGCAGCCTGGGCAGCGTCTGCCGGGCGTTGTTCCCGTCGCATCGCGGCGGCGTGCCCCGGCCTCATCATTCTTGGGTACACACCATCGCGGGCGGGAAGGAGAACGCCGTTCTCCTTCCCGCCATCCCTATGGCGGCGCCGGAATGTGAAAGGGAACTTTCTCCGGGTGATGGAAAAAAGCGCCGCGGTGTGCTATAATGATTAGGCAGCCGGCTCGCAGGGCCGTTGCCTGTATCTCCCCCGGTCGGAGAATCGCGTCCGATCGGGCGCTCTGCGGATGCGACCCCTGTACCGCCAGGGGCGGAGCTCATATTCCAAGGAGAAGGTTTGCCCTGCTCCCCCGCCGGTAAATCGGAAATAAGAATCCTTCCCCGGGGAGGTCTCTGTGATGACAAGACGCCTCGCCACCGCGCTGGCCCTGCTGGCGCTGGCGCTGTTCCCTTCCGCGCTGGCGGAGGCCCCGCGCACGTTCTTCGCCATGGACACGGCCATGTCCGTCAGCGCCCCCACGGCGGACGCCGCCCTTCTGGACGCCTGCGAGCGGGAGATATACCGCCTGGAGGCGCTGTTTTCCGTCACCGACCCGGACAGCGAGATCGCCCGGCTGAACGCGGAGGGCTCCGCCGCGCTCTCCCCGGACACGGAGCGCGTGCTGCGCTTCGCCCTGGAGACCGCCGAAATCACCGGCGGCGCGCTGGACGTGACCCTCTATCCCGTGGTGCGCGCATGGGGCTTCACCACCGGCGAATACCGCGTGCCCGCGGACGCGGAGATCGCCGCTTTGCTGGAGAACGTGGACTGGCGGCAGGTCTCCCTGTCCGAGGCCGCCGCCGCGCTGCCCGAGGGCGTCATGGCGGATCTGGGCGCCCTGGCCAAGGGCTACGCCTCCGACCGGCTGGTAGAAATTCTCACAGAGGGCGGCGTCGATTCGGCGCTGATCGACCTGGGCGGCAACATCTGGTGCGTGGGCGAAAAGCCGGACGGCAGCGCCTGGCGCATCGGCATCCGGGATCCCCTGGATCCCGCCTCCGTCGTGGGCAGCCTGAGCGTCCGCGGCGCCGCCGTCATCACCTCCGGCAGCTACGAGCGCTGCTTCGTCGCCGACGACGGCGCGGTGTACGGCCACATCTTCGATCCCATGACCGGCCGCCCCGCGGAGAGCGGCCTGATCTCCGTCACCGTCACAGGCGCGTCCGGCCTGCAGTGCGACGCCCTCTCCACCGCCCTGTACGTGATGGGCGCGGAAAGGGCCGCGGCCCTGCTCCCCGACCTGGACGGCGTGGAAGCCGTGCTGGTGGATTCCGGCGGCGCGCTGTGGGTGACCTCCGGCCTGAAGGATTCCTTCACGCCCATGTACGCATATCAGACAGCCGAGATCCACTGGATCGGCTGATTACGCGAGGTTCCCATGAAAAAGCCCCTTCCCACCCGCTTCTGGATCATCGCGCTGGCCGCGGTCTTCGCGCTGTGCGTCGGCCTGGCGCTGCTGCTCGCCCGCGTCGGCGGGGAGCGCGTCGTGGCGCGGGTCACGGTGGACGGCGAGCTGCTGCGGGAGATCGACCTCTCCGCCGTCGCCCGGGAGGACTCGTTCACCATCGAAACGTCCCGCGGCGTGAACGTCGTCAGCGTGCGCCCGGGGGCAATCCGCGTGTCCTGCGCGGACTGCCCGGATCAGGTGTGCGTGCGCCAGGGCTGGCTCGCCGGCGGGCGCGTGCCCATCGTCTGCCTGCCCCATCGGCTGGTGATCTCCCTGGCGGAGGGCGGCGACGAAGAAGCCTTCGACGCCGTCTCCGGCTGACCATGCCCCATAGAAAGGAGGCTGCGCCGTGCGCGTGCGACGCCTGACCCGGGACGCCATGCTCGCCGGCGTGGCGCTCATCATATTCCTCGTAGAGCTCCAGCTCCCGCCGCTGACGCCCATCCCCGGTATCAAGCTGGGCCTTGCCAACATCATCACGGTATACGCCGTGTTCGCCCTGGGCGGCGCGGACGCCGCGGGCATCCTGGCCTGCCGGCTGCTGCTGGGGACCATCTTCTCCGGCAACTTCTCCGCCCTGATGTACAGCGCGGCGGGCGGGCTGCTGTGCCTGCTGGCGCAGCTGCTCCTGCGGCGCGTACTCACCCGGCGGCAGATCTGGGTTTCCAGCGTCGTCGGCGCGGCGGCGCACAACACCGGCCAGATCGCCGTGGCCGTCGCCGTCACCCGGACCCCCGGCCTGCTGGCCTATCTGCCCGCGCTCATCGCCGCGGGCATGGCCGCCGGGCTGTTCACCGGACTGTGCGCCCAGGCCCTCGTCCGCCGCGCGGACATCCTGAGCGGCCGCAAATCTCCTCCTCCCCCCGAAGAAACGCCCTGACGCCGGCCAAAAACAAACGAAGCGGGCCGGACAGTTCCGTCCGGCCCGCGC
>JAEEGL014182572.1_pt1 | contig 25414 bp, 24 predicted proteins | sample 9134231 | NCBI WGS metagenome assembly JAEEGL01 (sample SAMN16246548, study PRJNA631951) | gut metagenome | biome: gut microbiome; feature: rumen; material: fiber-attached | host: Bos | place: Iran: Karaj | collected 2018-10
AGGAGCGGGGCATGGATGCCCCCTTAAGCGAGGCAGCCATGAACAAGATCTCCCGCGACACATTCTTCGAGAATGTAACGGCATTCTCAAAGAACCGCAGGTTTGATGTAGCGGACATCACACGTAAGTCAAACCTTCTGGCACTGCTCGAGGAACGTAAGGACGACGTCCTGACCCTCCTTAATGCAGCTGATCAGGTGTATGACTATGTATTCATCTCTTACGGCGGAAAGACGCCTGCCGAAGCATTTGGTAACTATGCTTCAGCTGTAGAGGAGCTGGTAAAGGCAACTATCTTCGTAACCCGTCAGGGCGAATGGTCACATATCCGTGACATCATCCCCGTAAAGGAAGGTAAGAAGGCCGAGTATCCTGTGAACTCTATCTTCGTAGCAACAAAGTACGACCCCGCATCCACGATGACCATGAAGGTCTGCGCAAAGAGGCTTGGAACCAAGGCTTCTCAGGTATATCCTCTTGCAGAGCCGATTGGCTACAGGGATGCCACTGATAACAACAAGCTCCAGCCCTACCTGCGTATTAACAGGAATGCGGCGAACGAGTTTGATAACGAAGCCGCTGTCTGGGCTCAGAATTTGAACGACATTCTCGGGGCTATAAAGACTGAGAGCCGTCCTCAGCCCGGAGAAGACTGGAGCGTTCAGGAGATCCCGTCCATGAGGAACGAGCTCCCCAGCGCAGAACGTGAGCTGACTGAGAATGCTCCCGTTAGTAACGAGGCAGAAGCAGAGCACAGCGAGAATTAAGGAGGTGCCTTCATGTCAAACTTCATAGGGATTATCGTCACGCTGGTCGTGGTCGTTGGCGGTCTGTATCTTGCTTACACGAGAAAGAAGGATAAGACTTCGACCGACAATAACGATCTGGTCATTGATGACGACAGCATAATGTCCTTAGAGAGTCTTACGAAGGATGTAAAGGACATCTTCGCAAAGCGTTTGAGGGTAAACATCTGGGATGAGAACCTCAGCAGCGTAGAGCTTGAGCAGAAGAAAAAGGACCTTGGTAAGTTAAGGTACTCCCTTAACAACGCCTCGTCCGGTGATGCTCATGCCCGTCAGGACTTGAAGAACCGTATCATGACCATACTCACATCACGTGAGTACGGGTATTGCCTCGACAGGGGCAACGAGATCGACAAGATCGTGCCGTTCAACAAGCCCCATCAGCTGAGCATGCGTCACATGCATGAGATCATCATGCATTTGTACAGAAAGAAATATGGCGTAGGCGGTTTGGAACACTTTATCGACGACTTCAACCTCTGTCAGAAGAAAGAGGGCGCTGACGGTCGTGACTATTATAAGATCACCAAGGAACAGATCGAGGATGCCATTAAGGTCATCTTCTCGGGTCGTTCATCGCTGGGTGAGGATATAGCACTTTCGAGCACCGATAAACTGGAGATTCTTACACAGCTGATCTACTCATCGTATCAGGGCTTTGGCGCAATCGACTCCATGTATTACATGGCAATCGATGAGATTGACTGCGGTGTATCGGGTATCCCTATTGGTGGTTTCGATATTGCCGTAGCCAACAAGAACGGTAAGGAAATCAAGTATTCCTACCAGTCGATCTGGATTGTATATCATGGTAACAATATCTCACTGGACTACCTCTCGTTCAGGGACGAGCAGGAGTTTGTGCGTGTCTGCGATAATATCTACCGTTGCAACGCGCCCGAGACGCTTTCACAGACCAAGGGTTGTATCGTATCAACGATGCCTGACGGTTCGCGTATTGCCGTTACCCGTCCGCCTGTATCCGAGAACTGGGCATTCTTCTTAAGAAAGTTCAGTGCAGGTTCAGCTGCTCCTCTTCCTTCAAAGCTCATCAAGGACGAGAATAACTTCGTTCCGATGAATATAATCAGATGGTGCTTAAAGGCAGAGCAGAACATGGTAGTAACTGGACAGGCCGGTACAGGTAAGACGACCTTCCTTAAAGCGATCATGAGATACATCGACACCACTCTTAACATCCGTGTTGTAGAGCTGGCGTTTGAGTTATCTCTCCGCTTCATCTATCCCGACCTGAATATCCTGACTGCGCAGGCCACAGAAACATGCTCCACCACGGAGATCATGAACTGGGATAAGAAAGCGAATGCGGCTATGACCATTCTCGGCGAGATTGCGATGGCCGACCAAGCTGCACAGTACATCGAGACCTGTCAGGTCAACTCCCGTCTGGGTCTTGCAACGCACCATGCCGGAACTACGGACGAGCTTGTAGAAGCCCTTGGCGGTAACATGACCCAGTTAGGCCTCTACAAGGACAAGAATGACGCTGTACGTGCGGTAGCGAAGGCAGTTAAGATCAACTGTCATCTTGCCATCACCAACACCGGTCATCGTCATGTAGCGTTCGTAGACGAGATAGTTCCGTCGGGCCGTGAACCGTTCCCTTCGGAGACGCCCACATACGAGTCAGCTTCCGAGCAGGATAAGTTCTATGCTGATGGACGTAAGTTCTTCAAGGACATGACAAACCCGAAGACCTACACGGTCAACAGACTCTGTCACTGGACAGACGAAGGCGGTATTCCTCATTTCGTAATCGATAACCCGCCCTCACAGCGCTTCCTCGATGAAGTGGCACAGAAACTTCCCGAGAAGTTACAGGAAGAATTCCATCATGATATGGCAATGATGCTCAGAGCATACGACAATCCCGAAGGGGAGGAGGAGAAGGAATGGATCTCAAAGGTATTAGCAGCGTAAACTTCAATTTTAATATCTCTACCATTCTCTTCGTTCTCGGAGGGCTGGTGGCAGTGGCACTTGCCGTTCTGCTGTATCTCAATAAAAAGAAGATGGCAGACAGTAACGACATCTTCACTCCCAAGAAAAGGCACTCTGAACTTAACTTCTATGGTAAGCTGGCACGGACGGCAAGCCGTCTATCCCTTACCAAAGGTAAGTATAACAAGACAAGGGAACAGGTATCGAGCCTGTATCCTGCGGATAGCCACACGATAGAGAACCATACGGGACGCATTCTGTTTGCGTCATACCTCTGGGGCGGTGGATGTTTCATCTTCACGCTGATCATGCTGTTCGTGGTAGGTTTTGACTTATTCTATGCAATGGCGGGACTCTTCGCCGGACTTGTAATGGCAAACGTCACCTCGACGAATAAGTTGCAGAACATCCGCAGGGAACTCCTCGAAGGTGAGCAGGCGACATTCACCAATATCCGTCATATCTATCATCAGGACAGGCGTGTTGACTCTGCGGTGAACAAGGCGATTGCTACAGCAACGCCCATAATGGCCCCGCACTTGAGCGATATCTACGATATCCTTTCCTCCCCCGACATGATGGCTAAATCAGAGGAATACACGACCAAGCATACCAATAAGTATCTGGCTATGTTCCTCGCTATCTGTACGGCTGTAAAGGAATATGGTGATACGAAAACAAAGAGCGGACAGAGTTTGTTTCTCTCATCGCTCGGCTACCTGAAGGAAGAGATCGACGCAGAACTCATTGCCCAGCAGAAGCAGGATAGAGGCTTTAAGGGCGTAGTGATCACTACCTTCATTCCGCTGCTGTGCGTGAAGCTGTTTGAGAAATGGGCAACTTCGAACATGCCTGAGATTTCGCAGTACTACACAGGTCTGTACTCAACCGTAGCGGTAATGCTTACTTTCGTGCTCACCTATATCATCTATACGATGATAGACTCAATGATGACCGGTACGAGTGAGGAGATCAAACAGTCATCGATATTCAACCGTATCGCAGCCATAGAGCCTTTAAACTCCGTACTGTCGCATATGATCGCGCAGAGATATAACCATTATCTGCGTATCGACTCGGAGCTTCGTGCTACCGGAGACCATACAGGCGTCAAAGCACACCTTGCAAAGAGCATTGTGTACGGTATAGTCGGGTTCGTGATGGTATTGGGCGTAATGTTCGGTGGAACGTACATTGGAAAGAGCGCCATACTGACTGACTTTTCAAAGGACTTCGTGGACGTATCGTCCATTAGCGACTCCTACAAGGAAACGATGTATGAGACGTGTACTGATATGGTGAAGTATCATCTGCGGGACGAGGTCACACAGGAAGAGCTAGAAGAACAGATCCGTGAGGATTATTCTATGAGCTCGTTACAGGCTTCTCTTATAGCAGAAGCAGTCCTCGCTCATAAGACCGAGTACAATGACAGATACTTTAAATGGTGGTATCTGGCTCTGGCTTTCGCCTCGGGATTCTTGGCGTTCTATGTTCCGACCGCAATGCTGGCATGGAACAGAAAGTCCATAACCGCAAGAAGACAGGCTGAGATCATGCAGTATCAGACGCTTATGCTGATCCTGATGCATATCCCCGGCATGTCCGTAGCGAAGATCCTCGACTGGCTTGAGAAGTTCTCATCTATCTTTATGGAGAATATAATCACTGCCCGCTCGAACCTCGGCGCAGGGCAGGAGCAGGCGCTGATCGAGATGAAGGAGTCGGAGAGTTATGAACCTTTCCGCTCGTTTTGTGATAACCTGATGGCTATCGACAAGGCGGGCGTAGAAGAAGCGTTCTCGGAAGTAGAAGCCGAACATGACTACTACATGGAGACAAAGAAGATCGCAAGGGACGCAGATATCTCGACCAAGGTATCATTCTCAAAGACGATCAGTATGTTCCCCTTGTGGATAGTCGTGGCATTTTACCTGCTGATCCCGATGGTAAGGTACGCTTTATCAATGTTCTCTCTGTTCTCAAGTGCGATGGGAGGAGGTTGATGCATATGGGCGGCGAATACTTGACGCACGGAGACCGCAAGCGTCTTCAGATCTTGAAATTCATCGAGGAATTCATGGTTGCAAGGAGGTATCCTCCTACGGTGAGGGAGATATGCGACGGTGTAGACTTAAGTTCTACCGCCTCAGTGACCTCTCACCTGAGGGTGCTTGAATCCAAGGGCCTCGTTACCATGAGGGAAGGCGAGCCCCGGACCGTAGTTCCGAGCGCCATAAGGGTTATTGTAGAAAGTAAGGAAACTAACAAAAATACCCTTGACAATAGCGTAGAATAATGTAATAATCAAACACGGAAATAACCAAACAGGTATTTGTTTTTTCGGAAAGGATGGAAACACTATGAGAGATGAAGGTTCAGTTTCAGGAGCAATTAAAATCTTAGCCGGTATCGTTATCACACTGCTTTTGGTAGCAGCGATCTTTGCACTTTTCAACAGAACGAAGGGTGGACTTGATGAGGCAGGCAACAAGATGGATGCACTCACAGGCCAGCTCGCAACTGCTGATTATGATGCACTTGCCGGAAAGACCGATGTATCCGGCGCGGACGTATCACAGTTCATCGATGGTCATAAGAAGGATTCTATCTCGATCATCGTAAAGACCACCAAGGATACTACCGGAACAGAGTATTCCTCGAACTACGACAGCACATACGCCGACTATACTAAGTGGGCAGATGCGATGGCTTTAACCAGAAACAAGAGTGATAAGCACTATATCAATCCTTCTGCAAAGTTCACCTGTACCTTGAAGTACAACACAGATGAGACCATCGCGAGCATCGAGTTCAAGCAGAACTAAGATTTAAGTTAGACCTGAAGAGGGGAGGGAGAGAGTTCCCTCCCCTGTTTTCATAGAAAGGAGGAACGGCTATGGGTGAGAATACATCCGACGCTATTGAGACTCTGAGCATGGTCATTATCTTCCTGAGCGCATTATCGATAGTGTTCGTCATGTGGACCAAAGCCTCGCAGGTGAATACCTACGTCAACCAGAACACTACCAGCCGGAACATCACAACGAACCTGAATGATACAGGAACATATGACTCTGCAAAGCGCAATATCCTCACGAAATACGACGTGGCAAACGAGATCATCGCGCACAAGGAAGACGGTATTAAGATATATCTGATGCGCGGAGGCAGAAGGGTTGAGATTGCGAAAGCCAACTATGCTACGGTAGCAGCGCTTACGAACGCATCCGGTGCCGCTCTTCCGGACATGGATTACGCAAGGACATATGAAACAGATGAGAATGGAAACGTATTAAGGATCATTTATAAGGAGGCAGACTGACGTCAATTACCCCGACCTAAGGCTAACGCCATAGAGGTCGGAGCTTGTAAAAGCTCTGGTTGACTACCCTAAGTCTTAACTGACTACGTTATGTATGTTATCACACCCGTGGACGTAATACCTAATCCACGGCTCTGTGCGGGCTCTGTAAACAGCGCTGAGGGTAAGGCGCAGTCATCCCGATGTGTCGGTTCTCACTGACAAGCATATATAACATTGGGGAAGGTATATTACGGTCTGATAAGTACCGGCTTATAGCATAAAACTTATCAATAAATGAAAGGAGTACCGCAATGCTGGTATATGTGTTAGACAAAAACGGACAGCCGCTTATGCCGACAGAGCGGTGTGGCAAAGTTCGCCGGATGCTGAAATCCAGCAAAGCAGAAGTAATAAAACGCTGTCCGTTCACCATAAGGCTATTATACGAAACAACCAGTTTCACACAGCCTGTCGTTCTCGGTGTAGACGCAGGAAGCAAACATATCGGTCTGTCAACAACTACAAAAGACAAGGTGCTATTCGAATCCGATGTGGAGCTACGAAACGACATTGTAGACCTGCTTTCTACCCGCAGGCAGAACCGCAGAACACGCAGAAATCATAAGACCAGATACCGTAAGTCTCGATTCAATAATCGCAAACGCAAGGATGGATGGTTAGCACCTTCAGTCCAGAATAAGGTAGACAGCCACTTAACGGTTGTCCGTAAAGTACATGAGATATTACCTGTTACAAAAATCATTGCAGAAGTAGCGTCATTTGACATCCAAAAGATTAAAAATCCTACAATAAGCGGTACAGATTATCAGCAGGGCGAGCAGTTAGATTTTTGGAATGTCAGAGAGTATGTACTTTTTAGAGATGGTCACATCTGTCAATGCTGTAAAGGCAAGTCTAAGGACAAAATCCTAAATGTACACCACATTGAAAGCCGTAAGACTGGTGGCGACGCACCCAACAACCTTATCACTTTATGCGAGACCTGTCATAAAGGCTACCACAAAGGTACAGTCAAGTTACCAAAGACCATACATAGAGGAATGTCGTTTAGGGACGCTACCTTTATGGGAATTTTACGATGGTCTATGTATAACAAATTAAAAGAGATATATCCAAACGTAAACTTGACTTATGGTTATATCACAAAGAGCGTCCGTATAGAGAACGGCTTGCCGAAAGACCATTATATAGATGCCCGTTGTATTAGTGGTAATCCAAAAGCAGTGTCTGTCGGCACAGTATATTATCAAAAGAAAGTAAGATGCCATAACCGCCAGATACACAAGAATACCATTCTGAAAGGTGGCAACAGAAAGCGCAATCAGTGCCCGTACGAAGTTAATGGTTTCAGGCTTTATGACAGGGTTATGGCACGCAGCAAAGAGTGGTACATTCACGGGCGGCGCTTAAAAGGCAGCTTTGTCTTAAAAACACTGGCTGGCGACACATTAGAAATAGTTCCGTCCAAGATACTGCGCATTAACAGTCAGTACGGTTTTATTACAGAAAGGAGGCCCGCTTAACAGCGGGAGCGCATTCCTCTCCGACTTATAGAAGTCGGAGTACCCTGCGCTTATTTTTAGATGGATGATATTTTAGGCAAGACCGTGGGAGCATTGCTGTTGGTAGGCATGATAATCTTCTGTACGGCATTGTTCTTAAACAGTGCCGACTCAAACATACAGACAAAGCTCAAGGACGACAGCTGTGAGTTCATTGACTCCTGCCGTGCAAAGGGTTGTATCGAACCTGCTGCCCTGTCGAAGTTCTTATCCCGCATAGGTGACTGCGGAGAGTTTTCCGCTACCGTCTATGTAGACAAAAAGACCTCGTATTACGATGAGACCGCAGGCAAGATAATCCACTCGACATCAAGAATAGACGAAGAGGAGCTTCTCACGGCGATCTATCCCGCAACCGGTGATGATAAGCCTTACAATCTGAGCACGGGCGACCGTATCTCGGTCGAGGTCAAGAGAACCGGCGCAGGCTTTACGGCAATGTTTGGCTTGATCGGACGCGGCGGAAAAGCCGGAGACCTTATTACAGAGTACAGCGGACTCGTATTACATGACGGAAGGAGATAAGAGATATGAAGCCTTCACTTCTTGCAATCATTCTCGCTGCGCTGATACTGCCGTTCCTTATTTCGTATATCATCGATGCAAAGGCAACGGACGCGCAGAACGAGACGACAAGCGAACTGAATAAATCGGTAGCCAACTCGCTCTATGAGACGGCTCTTACGAGCGACATGAAGCTGGAAGAACCTGACTCTAGGATCGGCTTCTACGATAACTTCCTCGATATACTGGCACATAACCTTGGTTACTATATAACCGACGAGCAGAGAACGGCAATGGAGCAGGACATCCCTATGGTCATTTTTTGCGTTGACAACGGATACTACTGCGTATATTCGGACTATAACACTAGCACGAAGCTGTTCACCAAGACATCCGGTGTTCTCGTGCCTTATTCGAGAAGATACGGGAACTACAATGTAGTCTTCAATATGTCGGGCAATGTTGTAGTGACAAACCTCTCAAACAGTGCTGTGACGAGCGGAATGTTCGAGAGGGTGTTTGCCGAGCTGGGTCGTCCGACGCAGCTGGATTTCATGGCATCGGCTGCCGAGTATGAGACCGAGCTTTCGGATATAATTGCACAGCGCATAACCATAGAAAGTGAAAACATCATCGAGAACCACAATTACGGAAATATCGAGTCGTATACCATTAACATTCCCGCGTATGAGAACAGTGGGGTACGTGCCGTAACGAAGCCCTGCGTCATCGCGATGTATCAGGGCGATACGATGCAGACCAACGACAGCCGTGTGGACATCTATACATTCTCATCCGTGGAGATACAGGATCTTGTTCCTTTCGAGGTATATGCCGTCTTTGAAGCCGACGGGACGGTGTCGTTATATTACCACTCAACTGCTAGCGGGCACTCCGTATCGAACGTGATCGCGACCGGAACGCTTGACTATTGTGCATCTTTGGGAGCGAATCCGTGTCCCGAATGTTATTAAGGAGGCGGTATTATGTTATTGGCGTTATTACAGGGTTTAGACATGAGCCTCAGCACAGAGATACTGGAGTTCATGGCGAAGGGTATGCTCGCGATTTCAATCGCAGGCATCCTTCCGTTGCTGTTAGCCCCGCCATTTAAGAGCTATCCTTATTTCGAGGGAGAGTTTGATGTAACCGGCATGGATACTGTAGTGGATCAGCTGAAACTGCTCGATGACTACTTGGAACATGGCGGGTTCAGGGAGGTCGTAAGACACCAGTATAAGGTCAAGGAATGGCGAAAGGAATGCGGAGAGAAGATCGCACGCAGCAGGCTTAAGAGGCTGAGATATTATCAGCTTGCGAAGATGATCGATGACGGTCACGCTTACAGGTTCAGACTGATCAGGACGGATCATCGCCGGTTTAAGTTCTCAAAACGCACGGTAAAGCATGTAGATAGCATGTACAGCTATTCTTACGAAGATATTCTGCGAAGGCACAAGGCCATGATATTCAAGAAGCAGCATCAGGGTGGACAGACTGAAAAAGTCGGTTGAAGGGGAGTAATCATATGGGAATAACAACGGAAGCATGCGAGGGATGCCGGAGATTGTTTATCTATCCGGGGTTCGGGGCAAAGTTCTGCCCGTCATGCAGGGAAAAGGATATTGAAGACCAGCACAAGGTAAAGGATTTCCTCCGTGAACATGGAGCTGCAAACATGTATCAGATCTCGGAAGCCACCGGAGTATCCGAACGTCTTATCAGGCAATACCTGCGGGATGGAATGCTCGAGATCCCCGAAGGCTCGCCGATCTACATTAAGTGCGAGTCGTGCGGATGCGACATCCGTTCAGGGCGGTGGTGTCCCGCGTGTGCGGCCCGCTTAAACAACGGCTTGAAAGGCAGTTTTGTAGGTGTAGGAGATGTGCCGAAGCGTGCGGCTGGAAAAATGCGGTTCTTGGGAAGAGACAAGCGTTGACCACTCTTATTATTGTTTAACTATTTAGGGAGCAAAAATGGGCATGGATATGATGATTGCTACTTTAAACGAAATCAAGCCAGAGGCGATACTGCTCGGAATTGCCATCGTGTTTGTTATCTTGATAATATTAGCTATTTGGTCGTACTGTCACAACCCGTTCTCACTGCCTTATTTAGTTGTGCATATCGACATCAGCGGCAAGAAAAATCCCGACTACGAGGATTTAATAGATGAATGGATTATCAGTCAGGATGGAGATAAAGCTATGAGCGACTACAAAAACGCCATAGCACGATGGGTAAATGAATGCAATTCCGTTATTGAAGGGGCGCTACTTTGGAAGAACCATAAACGCAGAGAGTTTGAAGAACTAAAAAACATGGTATTTTCAAAAGAATACCAATATTTTAAGTATGAATTTTTTCGTGCTCAAACGCGTTACAAGCAGGTAAATTATCAGCGATACGGGTATACTGTCAAAAACGTCGTCGGGAGAGCATCCGTGGATGTCTATAATATGGAATTGATTATTCGTGAACTGAAGAAAATCAATTACGAAACTACCAGAAAGAAATATGAGAGTAAAAACCAGCGAAAGCTCATGACGCAAGCTCTGAGGGATAGAATAATAAAGCGAGACAACTACACTTGTCAGAAGTGTGGGAAATATATGCCCGACGAGGTGGGACTGCATGTGGACCATATCATTCCCGTAAAAAAAGGCGGAAAGAGTGTGGAGAGTAATTTGCAAGTTCTTTGTGATAAGTGTAATCACAGAAAAGGAATTAAGACTGATAAAGATAATTTGCAATCGGTTTGAGAGTAGAAGAAGTTGCAATAGGTTTGAAAACACATGATAACAAGGAGGTAGCTCAAATGTGTGATTTTTGCGAAAAGGAGAACCCCATCGAAAGTAATGCTGTTACGGGAGAAAATGTCAAGATATGGACATCGCCGAGTGCATGTAAAACTATATTCTTTACGGAATACGATAATCAAAAGCCCGTACGCGAATACGTGTTATCTATGAATTATTGTCCTTTATGCGGGCGAGATTTAGCTATCGTAGGTAAACATGTTTACAAAAGAAGGCAGCGCCACGGTCAAAATCATCCTGTCCGATAGTAACTTGTCGCCCATTAGGTGTATTGATACGTGCAGCATCAGCCATAATAATCTCCTTTAGAAAGCGAGGTAAAAATATGAAGAAGTGTTCTTTTTGCAGCCGCCGTACCCGCAGTCAGGTGTTTCATACTACAATAGATTCGCCTAATCACGGGACGTGGTACGGGGAGGTAATCCCTAACGGGCATAATGATGGTCCTGATTATATAGAGCTACTTGGAGATAACAGGACATATACTCTTGACAATATCTCCTTTTGTCCCATCTGCGGTCGGTGTCTTGATAAAACCTTGATAAAAACATTCTAACATACCGATGCAACAATAACCACTTTTCACAATTATTTTAATCAAAATACGTTATTCAAAAATCAGCTTTAAAAAGAGTCCGCTATTGCGACATATACGTTGAAGACGGCTTTGTGGAAGATGTGAGACTGTATAATTATTAAAAATTATAGAAAGGAATACGCACCATGAAAAAGATATTCGCATTGTTTTTGATGATGATATTGTTAGCGCCCTCGCTCCCGACGGCAGCTAAAACCAACGTACAGAGAGTGTCGGTTTATAAGGGGAAGACCGTAACAGTCAAGCCGTCCCTGAAGAAAGCGACCTACAGCAGTACCGATACAAGCGTTGCTACTGTAAACAGCAAGGGCAAGATTAAAGGCTTTTCGGAAGGCGAGTGCTATGTTATTGCCACCCGAAAGGGGAAGTCGGAGGTGTTTGCGGTATCTGTTCTGGGAACGGGAGCCCCGAAGGTAGACGCAAAAGCAAAGATGACAGCGTATCTTGCTGGGCACAAGGTTGTCTACGGAGAAACCACGTTAAAAGAAATTATCGATATGTTCGCTGACTCGGATTATACTATCTCTTACTATAATCCCTATAGCCTAGACCTAGAATACATCGAGCACGAGTCCCCGAGCATAAAGATATGGCAAGAAGCCCTTATTCCAGACCAGCCTTTAGCCACAATTTATTTTTCCTTAACAAGTTCGCCCTATATGGACGGAAATATTACAGTTCTTGATATCTTTTTTAACGATTGTGCCCCCAAGGATAGGTTCTGTTATGGCTTATATATACCACAGGTTTCAAATTACAACCTTTTTAATCCAGAAGAATACTTCTCCAACCTCGACCCTAACAACGTAATCCTTAATAAAGATGATTATAAGGGCTATGGCTTTTATTCGAAAAGTATTGAAGTCGAAGCAAACGGAAGGGTATATTACTTCCTTTTTGATTTAGGCTCGGGCAGGTTTGTAAAGTATTTTGTCCAAGGACGGTATGATTGAACGTGTAGCAAAAAGAAGACTATAAACGATAAAAGGAGAAAAATAATATGTCTGATAAAACGAGAAGAGACGCAATTAAGTACCTTAACAATAGAAAGGTGGAAGATGAAACAGAAATCAAACTGATTAAAGAGTCTGATGAAAGAGCAAAGGAGCTCGGTCTAAGTCGTCTTGAGAGTTTTGAGAAATCTTCAAAAATGTTAATAGATTATTATACCTCTGACATTGAATTGTGCGAACGCACATTATCCGACCTTCAGAAAACATAATTAGTTCAGATAAAGGGGGTAATACATCGCCATATTCATAATTGCATTCCCATGCCTTTATGCCTTATTACAACAACAGATATAAAAAAAGATCTCTGTCGAACTGCCAAAACAGAGATCTTGTTCTTTAATTTATCTCGTTCCATCTCGCAACTGCATCACGAACTTTCGTATGGCTACCGGTAAAGTTACACCTAGGAGTCATACAGACCACGCTCCAGACGTCCTTCGACTTTGGGAACAGAGTCCTGTCAGATACAACACGAATATCTGTGTTGCCGCAATACTTACAGGGCTTGAGCATTGGCCCGTATTTCTGGGTGTACCCCCTAGCCTTCTCGAAACGTTTCGCCATGTTTTCTCTCCTGTGTTGTTACGAACACCTTGCTTCTGCCTCGGTCTCTTCAATTGACTCGATGATGCAGTGCATAGGACAGTTCAAACAATATGTCGTGTAGTCATCGATATTATCGATAGCATGCTTGCATGCCCTGCATACGCTGAGCGCCATCGGCTTAAAGTCGGAGATAAAACCGTACTCAAAAATGTTTTTACCATTAGTTGCGCCGTTGATCTCGAATTGCATAAGCGGACATTCATCTATATCGCCCAACTTGGGAAGTGGAGGTATTTCTCCGGCCTTCGACTGGTTAACTCTGCGAGGACAGTCTGTAAAAGGTGAAAGACAGTCTGCGCAGTTGCAGACATGTGATACCGCCCGCTTTACTTGTTCCTTCTTATTCATGTATCTCGCCCTCCTCTTTGTAATGCAGATATTCCTGAAGGTCAGCCTGTGCGCCGCCCCTGCCGTCCGGATCATAACCGTGTACTTCATAGACATAGTTTTTGATTTTGTAGTATTCATCAGTCGGGAGCAGATGAAGCGCTGTCTGAAGGATTCCGCCGATGTGATGCAGCTCGGATTCCTTACGGTAATCCGGTGATGTGCACCGGCATTCCTGATAATATTGGTCGATTGTCTTTTTGATACGTTCGACAATGTATTTCTGCGTTATCATAGCCATAATTCTGCTCCTTTCACGTCTGTCTAGTTATGTATTAGGAACTTTTCGCAATGGAAATAACAATTCAGGGCAAAAAAGAAGAGCCCGAAGAATCTTCAGGCTCTAGGTTCGTTATTTATCTTTGCGTTTGAGAATGACCGCAACCACCGCAGCTATAACTCCTATCGCTATGATTATACCTACGATAGGAACATAGTTAAAGTCCTTGTTCTCTTCAACAGCGGGTTCCGCTGTAGGAGTAGCGGTAGGAATGCTTGTAGGAGTAGGCTTCTCGGTCGGAGTCTCGGTTGCGGGAACTTCCGTAGGCTCGGGTGTCTCTGTTACTGTACCAGTCGCTTCCTCTGTAGGCGTAACCTCTTCCGTAGGCTCAGGAGTCATTGTCTCTTCCGGTGTGAGTTCAGCCGTAGGCGTAACCTCTTCGGTAGGGATATCCGTCGGGGTAGGCTCTGCCGTGGGAGTAGGTTCCGCAGTAGGTATGCTGGTGGGCGTTACGGTTTCAGTAGGCTTAACCGTAGGGGTAGGGGTAGCAGTAGGAGTCGCTGTAGGCTTTGCTGTCGGAGTAGGTGTGGCAGCCCCCGGAATGGGAGGCATGATAAGCTCATACCCGTTCTTCTTATACCACTCTTCACAGACCTTGAACTGAGAAGGTTCACCTTTAAGCACTCGCTGATACTCTTCGTAAATCATCTTAGGGCTAGGCTCTTTGCCATCCGCGTCTATCTTGTAGAAGAAGATCCTATCATCGGTGGTTTCAACCATGTAGGCTACTGCGTCAAGGTTGGAGTAGGCGTAGCCATAATCGTGAATAACATGATGCTGATGCTTGTTGGGAATCTCCACTATTTTTTTGCCGTTCTCATAATATATGTCGTATTCGAGATCGCTGTAGGGAATCGCCTCAAGATGCAGATCAGGATATACATAGTATGATCTGGGCTTCCCGCCGTATCCGTAAGCGTTATCCTTCACGTCGTTAGAAGCGTTCAGTTTCAGCTTATGTTTTATAAAAATATCGTCATATCTGCCATTGAAATAAAACTTGAACCAATAATCAGCCAACTGTTCTGCCGAAGGCAAAAGGTCTTCTATCCCAGCAATGCTAAGGGATTTAAAAGTAAAACCGAAATAGGAAAGAAGAGAATCATACATCGGAGAGGTGTTTTGATACGCATCCCATAATCCATTGTTAGGATCTTTCCCCACTTCGAGGACGTGTGCGTACAGTTTGGTTAGTTCATCTTTTGTTATAGTGTACTTAGCCCAGTCAGGTTCGTAGGTGTAGTCATTACAATAAACATCGTAATAATACTTATATACGGTATCTTCTTCGAAAACTTCATCCCATGTCATGTCGTAACCGTAAACTTCTGTTACCTCGAGATACCAGTCTTCGAAATCAGCAACTCTCTCCGGCTCGTGAAGGGTCCATCCAAGATGCAGGATAAAATCCACATCTTCCTCTGTGAGCTGAAAGAGCTCCATCCAGTCAAGAACAGTAGTGGTATCGCAAGTTAAAGCCTTATACTCGAGATAGCCATCTTTAGAATAGTCCGACAATTCATAGATGTATAGTTTTTTAAGCGTCTCACCGTAATCCTTGAATGTCTCGTGCCACTTCTCCCTATTGATAGGCACCATGGAGGAAGTCCAGCCAAAGTCTATCGTCGCTCCGACATCCATACCTCCATAGTTCTTTACATCATTAACCAAAAAGCGTCCATTGAGCAAAGTTAGAGCTAAAACTGCTGTCATCAGTATAGCGAACACTCTTTTCTTCATAATAAGAAATCACTCCTTTTTTATTTTTTCTATATATGTTTTAGTACGTTTTCTTTAAAAAGATAACATAAATCCGGCTATTTTTCAAACAGAAAAGACCATTGAAAAATAGAAAATAAATGTTATAATATAACATAACAAAAAACAAACATACGTGCAATTTTGTTGAAAGGATGGATATATGATGAAAAAGGTGATGGCAGTCATACTCTGTGTGGCAACGGTCATAAATACTCTGGTGCTTACTCCTGAGAGGAAGGTGGAAGCGGCAACACTCACCAATGTAGCCGGAGAGAGTTATACAGCAGTAGATTTTGGCACTCAGGTAAAAGATGTTACGCATATCGCAGCGTATGACTTTGGCGAAGAAGATGATATAGTAGAACGGCCTGACCCAAAAAACAATAGAGTTTACGGATTTAAGGACGGATATTCATCGTCTAAGTTTCCTGCTATGAGACAGGTCATCAGCCAGCTTCCTCGAATGTATGTAAATTCGAAGTCTCACGTCGAGGATACTATCTATATCAACTCGAAGGCTTATCTGGTTATCGGAAACATGACACATCTCAGCGCAGACGCGGATTTGCACTACACGACTCTGGCGATTGAGCTTTCCAGAAAGACAGACGGTTCAAAGCACACAAAGGATCAGAACGCAAACAACTATTATTACGGGATCAACGGCGGTAGTCTGGTTATGCTCACCAGTGCCGGTCGCGCAATGAATAAAGAACAAAAAGTCTCTGTTACAATCGAAAAGCAATACATTGCGGACAAAGGCTGCTATTCCATTTCCTTTATTGACCAGTCCTCAGCGGAAGGTGCTAACGGGGAGTATGTAGCTTCTTATTGGCTTGTATCTATTGACGACTTTAAGGATAACCTTGAGGAACTGGCAAAACAATTCCCTTTCGCAGCTGAATGGCTAAGGGATATCGAAAATGAAGAGTCCTCAAACCCCGATGGAGCAAGTAAGTATTACGTCAAGATGAACAAGATCATCTCTGTTCATACTGTTGACAGTAAGGTTAGAAAAAACTATCCGGGGTATAGTTCGATAAATATTGGGCTGCTGAAAGGTAACCCCCGGGATACAGGCGGATACCCGAGTGGAATAAAAGAGCTAAAGTCGATTTCTGGTTCTAAGGGTTTTCTTGTAAGTAGCTACTACGCCACCGAAACAACGACACGTCTTGGAGTTATCACTTGTCACATGGTTGACCCTGACGCACAGTTTAAAAAACTCGTAAATATCTGTACGGGCGGAGATTTTACAAACTATACATATCAGAAGATTAAGGAGTCATGGCATCAGGACGTGTATATTGTCCTTAAGCAGAGGCAGGCGTTCGTTCAGTATTACACCACAGACGGCAATAAGAAGTCTGAATTTGTCGGTAGTCTTACTCCCGTGGAAAAATCGGGCAAGAATTCGGCAGGCCTGCTTCAGAATGGTGCATACATTGAAATCGATACGAGTTCCGTTACAGGCGCAGCAAAGCTGCACATCAAGGATTCGACCTTTGAGATCAACGGTAAAACCTATGAACTGGATACACAGGACAATTCTATAACTACGTCTCGTATCATCGCGGTAAAAGATAAGGATACATATGAGGATGATGCAAAGAAATCGCTGTCATATAACCCGATGGCAATGCTTGGCATCGATTCATTCCTTACTACACGAGGTTATGTTGGTGGTGGTCAGTTATTCTATTCAGAAGCAAGCGGCTATCACAACTATGAAACGTCGAGAACCAACATATATAAATTCAGAGAAGCGCTGAACGATGCAAAAAACTATTCTGCGATTATCTTTTACGTTCCCGTCAAAGAAGGTAAGGATAAGGATAAGGTGTATGTCACATACGTCGATGTGGCGGATGGCAAGGTGTTTAATAACAAAGGCACATATTCCGACTCGGATGACAGGTTTACGTATGATGCCGAGAAGAAGAGTATTGCATTTAAGACAAGGAGCTATACTCTGAACTTTGGAGAAAAGACCTATACCTACTGCAAGGAAGCCTCCGACTGGAAGACATATGCCCCCGCCATCGTAAAGAGCCTCGGTAAGACTCAGGCTGATGCCGTAGCCGCGCTGTCTGACTCCGGAAGCAGTAAGTCCTCACTTACATACGACGGATTAAAGTCAGCCAGTACAAAGGGCCTCGGCGCAGCAGGAGTAAATAACCTTACTGTGACAGACCTGACAGCGGACAAGAAGATGAAGTATTCTTCTCCTGACAACGCGGTAGAAGATGTCACTGTCCTTCTTATTCCCGTAAAGGTAGTTGAAACGGAAACGTTATACGTGAGATATATCAATGTGGCAGACGGAAAGGTTATTTCTGACGTTGTCGACTCGTATGTCGAGAGCGACACTCGCTTCAAGTACGACAAGACAAAGAAGCAAGTAACATTTACGACTGACAGCAAGCAGCTGGTTACCGGCGACTTCACGTATGACTATTGCCTGACGACAGAAGAGTGGGGCGTATATGCTCCCGTCACCGTAGCAGGCTTGTCGAACACTACGATCATCTCGGCGGGTTATACTGGAACCTATAACACGGTCAAGAGCAACGGAAAATCGTCATCGAACCTTTCTGTCGCAGATGCAGATCCGGGCGTAAAGTATAACTCGAATGACAATGCCGTAGACGGTATCACGGTGCTTCTTGTACCGGTCAAGGTACATCCCGAGACCAAATATAAGATGTATGTGCATTACGTGGATGTGACGACCGGAGAACTTGTTGGCGACCACAAGGATGTCAGCACGCTTTACGACAGTAAGACCGGCAAGGCTAACTATAATGCTGCCCGCGAGTCGATACTCGGAGGAAAGGGTACTTTAGAGGACGGTACGGAAGTCCTCCTTACAAAGCCCTTTACCATCGACGGAGCAGGCTCGTCAAGCTACTATACTCTTGCACTCGAAGCTGCGAGATGGGATGCTTATATCCCTATGTACGCCTTTGATGAGAACGAGACTGTGCTCGGCTTCGATTATGATAAAGCCCGCACATACACGCATGTAGATGTCAACCCCGAGATTAAGTGGACGACAACTACAGATAATGGCGTAAGGTATGATATCTTTACGAAAGAGGATTATAAGGGCGAGGGCTTGAAGGGCTACGTAAGCCTCTATATCCCCGTTGTTCCTTATAACGACAGACTCTATGTTCAGTATGTAGACGATACAGGCACTACGGTTCTGACAAAGGAATCGTCATATATGCTGGACGGAAGCGCATCATACACCACGCCTGACAGTATTGAGAAAGACGGCATACAGTACGAAGTGTCCGACAAGAACAAGACGCTTCCTACAGCAGAGTTCTATCATGGTGTAAAGCGCAGCATATCGGAGAAAACGTATACGACCGTTGTAAGGAAATGGAGATCCACGCTTGTATCCGCAGGTTCATCTCATAACGAGACGGATAAGACATGGACGTTTACTGCGCCCAAGGGCTCACTTTCAGATTACGCGGTATTATTCATCCCCGTAACCGAAAAGCCTACTGTAAAGATAGAATACTATCTGGTAAGCGACGTATCTACGCCGGTTTATACGGAGTTTGCGACTTATTCTCCTTCGAGGAAGTTTGAATATTCCGCTCCCGCGACGTATGGCGGAGGAGAACTTGTTTCAAAGGCATTCTCGCACTCGCCTAACGGCTGGTTCACTGATTCCGACTGGACAAGGCTGGTTGACACCTATCGTCCCGTCGCACAGTCGGATAAGGGCAGTACACATCCTAATCAGGAGAAATCGACTGCCGGAGCCGTATCGGTAATAATGACCTTTAACGCGAACACCCTTGCAGGAAATGTTATCTTGAAGATATACTTTGCTGCGCCCGGGGGCACTCCGGTTACAGACGAGGATCCTACGGAGGGTACGATCACAAAGAATAACGACGATAATAATACAAAGGGCCAGAATACAGGTACAGCATTAACCGCTCCCGATGTAAGGACGTATAACTACAACAACGACTTTAACATCGGAGAGGCTATTCCCACAACCGAACAGGTTACGAACGGCGTCGAGGTTGACACATGGTACGGAGAGGTATCCATCGGCAAACAGGAGGTGTCTCCCAATGCTAGGATCAAGCTCACCGGACAGTGCAGATATGTATCTTATGCCTTTGATTATCAGACGTTCACAACATGGGGATATGTATGGCATGGGGAGTATGAAGAATATGATCTTTGGGGCTACGTTCCCGAAGAAGACGAGGAAGGCAATACGAAGCTCGTATTCAAGATCATAGACCATGTCAAAGTTCCGAAGATGGAGTGGGAGTCGTCCGAGGTAAGTATCCCCACATCGTATCATGATACACGCACGACCGTATCGTCAGACCCGATGTATACCAACTACGACGGTCACAGCGATATATATAAGTATGCGTACAACTATATCAAGGATATAGATCTGTTCGAGCTGACCGGCATTACCGTATCGAATGCGTCCTTCGACCAGACTCCTATGTATAGCAACCCTTCAAACGTTGCTTACCTGTTCATCACCAATCCAGTAAGGAACCAGCTCACAGGGCGCGATGAACGCGATATCGGACGTGCGGGTAATAAGAGCTCATGTAATTATGAAGCAGATTACCCCAGCGGGGACGCTACCATCAGTGGTGTAAATTCCAACACTAAGGAGACTCACATTACGGTTGAGACGTACAACGTTAAGGCCGCATCGTCCATGACCTACAGACAGTACTTCATGGGAGAGATGCATAACGATTACCCGCACTGGCAGAACCATTACGGTAACGAGGACTACGAGTCGTTCTACCTTGAGACTTACACCACGTACATTACCCTTTCGGATCACAGCTCAATGCCCATCACGGCATGGAGAGTGAACTCTGCTAAGGAGAGAGCCGTAAAGCAGGCTGCAAAGGCTCTTGCCACCGAGGCAAGAGATAAGTGCTGGCAGGAAGATTACGTTGATAACCTCAACAACCGTCTGCGCATGCATTCTGATACGGTTTCCCTTATGGGTCATACACTGTGTCAGGAAACAAGCGCAAGGGACGATCAGGGTGGACTCCTTGTAAGTAACGGCTATGATATTCCCGATAACGCAGCCGGAAGTGGACTGTGGAGGGATTATCCCGATAAGGTAATCACCCGTATCGACGATAGCCGTCAGAACGCTTACGAGCAGACTGTAACCATTCCCGAGAGGACATATAACGGCGAGTATCAGACTCAGATCAACGCGAGGTATCAGAAGATCGCATATGGCGGAGGCTCTGCAAGTCTCACCATGTCGGGTAAGCCTGCAATACTGAGAGTTACATCAAGGCGTTACGTGCCTAATGAACCTATACTGGTACATTCGCCTGTAATTGCGCCCATATCCATAGATAATGTGGATAAGGATAACGTACAGACCTCGAACACGGTATCATGGCTCACGCAGCTTAAATTAGACTCGACATATACGGTAAACTTCCTGTGGGAGCCTCTGTTCTTGAACTCGGACTCTTACTACAGCAAGGGCTATCACGAGGATATGGATGAAGGTCTGACTAAATACGTCAGGACCAAGTACATCCGCTTCCCGTTCCCCGTATATACGAATGCGGGCAAGGGAACGCCGGACGACAGTATGACGTATTACCCTCTGACCACATCAGCGAGAGTTTCAATCGGAGGAGCAGGCCACGATGTCACGTTCACCGACTGGATCGAGCTGAAGGAGGACAACTGGGTAAACCTCAGCTTCTACGTTCCCACATGGGCAAACGCGGGAGTATACAACGGTAACTACGATGCTGATACGACGAGATCCGACTGGACGTGCGCCGGTATCGAAGTAAAGGTATTTGCTAATAACTCCGACCCTACACACAACCTCGAGGAGCCTTCGTTCAACCTTCTCGGACATCCTTCGCTGTCAGATGCAAGGAACAGGACGTATGTGGCAAAGTTCAGCTATCCCGTTCAGATATCCGGCTGGGTATATGACTTCGAGATGGTTGCCACAAATGACCAGACCACGTATGGTGATGAAGTCATAAAGGACAATGTATATAACTTCGTCCTGAACCAGCACGATATGAAGGTCGGAGTCAACAACCGTCTTGGAGCGCCTTATGTAAGGTACACCGTAGGTGAGGATGTAACTGATCACTGGAAGCCTGATTATACGCTACCTCTTACTACCGGTAAGGCATATTACTCAGCGATGGGTACTATGAGACAGGGTACGGATTTCAGTTTCACCTTCAGGACGATGCTTGGCGGTAACATATATGACAACGCAAAGGTAGAGATAACACCTTCGTTCAGATATGTGTCGAGTGACGGAAGGATATACGAAGCCGACGAGTTCACCCTCTATTACGATTATGTAAATGAGAACTTCCTCGAGTTTGGTACGGCGGACGATACCGAGACAAGAGCAAGGCTTAAAGGCGAGATATCCGGCAAGTGGTTCGAGGGTGTTCAGCGTCTTGATTATGCATCAAAGCAGTACGCCTACACTGACAGGGCAAAGGTATTTGAGCAGTACCTCAACACATGGGATCTGACGGCCAGAAGGCTCAGTACTACCGCTCAGGCGCTTTATCAGACCTCTGTAAGCTACGGTACTCTTTCGAAGCTGACGCTGTCATCGAAGACAATGCTCTTTAGCGGAGATGAGTCGCAGCTCGCAACAAACCTCTCTACGAACGGTGTCGCTGTAAGGCGTAAGTACCTGAAGAGTAATGACGGAAGTGGTTACTCACTCATCGGTGACGAGACTGCATTCAGAAATTCGATGCAGACTTGGTACGGTATGTACAGGATACCCACCAACATCTACGTACTCTTAAAGGATAAGTACGCATCCGTAAAGGACTACTTTGACGCGAACACGTACATGAACTCGGAGGAGCAGAAAGAGATCTTCGAACAGGACGGATATCTGGTGCTGAACTTCAATATCAAGGTATACGTAAATAATATCGAGGTATACGACTATTATTCGAACGCCCTTGATATGTGGCAGACCGAGAACGGCGGCCTTACCGAATACACCGCATACAACGGTGCATACGAGCAGGGTGAGTTCCATATCAGCGGTGACGGCAAGATCCATAGTGACCACGAAGTAACCATTCCGGCACGTTCGGGCGATGTTGCAGTTATTGCCATCGGCAAGACGTTAAGTGACACTCCCGGCATCGGAGAGCAGGGCGTGGGAATGCTCTGGATCAACCAGTAAGCCAATTATCTACTTTTGACATATAAACCATCCCTTTACAGCAGGGCCTCGGGTAACCGGGGCTCTTGCTGTTTTTTTCTGGTATAAGATACGGTAAAACAAAACAATGTTGCATAAGCGCTATTTTGATGCTATAATCAACCTGAAAGGTGGTGGCATAGAATGCACATAGGACTTACAGAAATCATAGTGATCATATTGGTGGCTGTGTGTATCATTAGCCCCATGCAGGCACAGTCTTTTGCACGGAAACTTGGCGGTCATGTAAGAGCGTTCAAGGAAGCAGTAAAGGATGTGACTGACGTAAAAGAAAGTGTTGTTGAAGAGAAGCAAGAACTTGACGACATCGTCAAGCTCTAAACAGAAAGGAGAATTAAGATGCATTTCGGCGTTCTTGAACTTTTGATCATTGCGGCAATAATCCTGCTCATCTTCGGGCCTAAGCAGATCCCGAAGCTGGCCAGCACACTCAGGGACTCTATTAAGTCTTTTAAGGAAGGTACGCAGGATAAGCCCGAAGCAGCAGAACAGGTAGAGACAACAAAGGAGGTATGACGTGAATAATTCTGGAGTATTAACCGTATCCGGTCATCTCCGTGAATTGAAGCGACGCTTCCTGTGTGTAGCGATATTGTTTATCGCGCTGTTCATCCTGCTATTCATTAAGATATCAGCCGTATTCACTCCGCTTTTGGAACGGGGCGCGGCGGTTGGATATTCCTTTATCAGTCTTTCTCCTCAGGAAGTGATAACACAGGAGTTAAGGCTGGCAGCGGTAATAGCGCTGTTCGTAACCCTGCCGTTTATTCTGTACCACGCTTGGGCATATATTACCGTGCCTGAGGGATTTAAGGAGAAGATAAGGATAATCGGTGGCTCGGCACTTGTTTCAGTATTGTTTTTGCTTGGTGCAATTTTCGCTTTTCAGCTAATGATTCCCTTTATGCTGGAATTCCTGCTTGGGGTATCAAAAGGGATAAAGATGGTCGAAACGACCATAACCGTAGAGAAGTATGTATCATTCTATATATCTACTATAACGATATTCGGAACGATCATGGAGATGCCTGCGGTGACGATTGTGATGAGCAAAGCCGGGATAATAACTCCCGAACTGCTGAAGAAGATAAGGCCGTTCATGATTGTAGGTATATTTATCATCTCAGCTATAGTTACTCCTCCGGATGTGACGAGTCAGCTGATGGTTGCTGTACCGATGACAGCCGTATATGAATTATGTACGGTACTCAGCAGGTTATTTTTGAGAAAGGAAGGTGCTCTTTATGAGGAGAGGAACTAAGATTGCCGTCATATTCGCAGTGATTGCGGCTATGATCGGCGGAGCAGTAGGATATGCGTTCCTGCGTCCTACATTCTCGGCAGACAGAGGTTTTAATTTTGAGACCCTTGTCAAGCTCAATGTTTATCAGAATGCCGATCAGGAACTCGGAATATATCTTGAAGACTCAAGGTATTCGACTGCGGCATCATGGGCATATGATGTGATCACCGATACTGCTGCAAGGCAGAACATCTCTATAGATACCAAGTACACCGCAGACATCGTCCATGCTATCGACGAAGGTTTCGCTACTCTTTCAGCTGGCGGATACATTGTGACCGACGGCGCAGGCAACCTTTCCGAGGTAACGAAGTCGCATGCGGCAAACATGGTTGCTACAAAGCTGTTCGAGATATGTCCTTCACTTTCAGGTGTTGAGATCTTAGAGACGGCATATCAGGGGTATGACAACTCCATTACGAACACCGAGAGCGTAAATGAGTTAAGGAATAGCATTGCAACCTTAAGGAGCCAGTTAGAGGCCGTAAGCACTGAACAGGCAAGCCTTTATTCGTTCATCGATGCATCGGCGGCAGCTGAGGGCTCATATAACGGACTTACCGTTATCGCAAAGAATGTTGGTACTGAAGGCAACTCACTTTCAGTCAAGATTAATCCCGACCTTAGTACCGAATATTCGTCCATCGACTCGCTTTGCGCGGTATACAGGGTAGAAACCTATCTTGGGAATACGCCCGTGGACGTTCAGACAGTCGGCGCTTTCAGCAATACCGACGATTATATCCCTGCAAAGATCGGTGACCTTTCGGACAACGCCTATGTTGAGTTCAGGGGATATATGAACGAGCTCATTCAGACCGGTGTCGAGGGCGTAGTTATCTATCTTACCGGCGGAATGGGAACAAGCGACCCTGCAACCGCTGCGACCGAATCCGCAAAGGCCATCAGCGAGCTTCAGACAGAACTCGTAGCTATCGAGACACTTATTGATAATGTTGAATACGCATTGAACGATAAGATCGATAAATATGCCATGACCGGAAAGATGGCAGAATATGCAACTGCGGAAGACCTCGCGAACCTTAATGTAGACCTCGTTGCGCAGTTCGATTCCATTACCGATATAGAAAGCCGTATTGCGGAGCTCTATAAGAGTGTTTCAGAGAATAAGGAACAGTACGGTGATAACTTCACCAGTATTCAGCAGAGCATCTACGAGAACATCAATCTCATTGAAGAGGTCAAGCA